>Ga0134121_10002569_pt1 | contig 15620 bp, 29 predicted proteins | sample KB301_FD_96463 | JGI IMG/M metagenome (GOLD analysis project Ga0134121, IMG submission 96463) | Terrestrial soil microbial communities without Nitrogen fertilizer from Kellogg Biological Station, Michigan, USA - KB3-0-1 | ecosystem: Environmental > Terrestrial > Soil > Unclassified ... | reverse complement strand
GGTACGTACCGAGTAACTGTCGCTCCGCTGGCGAGGGCAACCCGAGCGCGTCGCGTCGCGCGACCGCGCGCTCGGCCGGCGCGCCGAACAGCTCCTCAATCAGCTCGGCCACGCGGCTATAGGACGCGGCGCGCAACACTTTCGACGGGCTCGAGCCGGTAAGCTGCGCGACCCGGAGACACGTCGTCACGTTGGGCTGTACGCGGCCGCCGAGCATACGGCTCAACTGGCTATGGTGCACGCCGATCGCTTTAGCAAAAGCCATCTTTGACAAACCGGACCCGGCGACGAGGGTTCGGAGGAGCGGCGCGAGCGCGGTCGACATAACGCCGGGGAGCTTATCCGACCTTTTCCGAAATTTCAAATATTTCCATTGTGTTTCGTTTGGCGCGGGTTTCCCGTGCGCCATTTGACACGCGCGCGCGATTTCGGCAAATCTGGCGCCCGCATGTCGACACACGCAAAGCGAGGATTTGACACCGTGGCAAAAGGGCCGACGCTCACGCTCGCGCAACAGCTCGCCGCGTACCGCTGCGAACGCGATTGGACACACGCGGAGCTCGCCGAGGAAATGGCGAAGCTCGGGCTACACATCACCTCGCGCCAGCTCGCGAATATCCTGCACGTTCCGGAGCGCACCCTCTCCGAGCGGAGTCAGTGGAAGATCGAGCGCTACTTACAGCACGTGCGCCGGACCGACCGCAAGCGGTTCGATCTGGCCGTCTCCTTTGTGGCGCAACGGCTCACCGCGTAACAGGCCGTGACGAACGAAACGCCGACCGTACCGGCCGGACGCGGGCACTCGACACACCGCGTCGGCGATCGCCTCCCGGCCGTGCTCGTGTTGAGCGACCTGGCGCCGATCTTCGGGTTGAAAGTCTCACAGCTCGGCGAGCTCGAGCGCGCCGGCGACCTCGAGCCGTTCGAGCTCAAGCCGCGCGTCGGGAAACGCGCGCGCTATAGCGGGAAAAAGTTACAGGCCTGGCTCGACGGCGAGCTCGAGCCGGCCGCGGCCGCCGCGCCGCTCGTCCTGAAAGGCCGCCGCCGATGACGATCCGCGCCTGGCTCGCGCGCGTCTTTCACCGTCACGCGTGGGAGCTGCGGATCGAGCCAGGCCGGATCTTTTGCAAATGTCTCACCTGTCCCGCGGTTACGCCGGGCTGGAGGATCGAGCGATGAATACGACGTCTCTCGCCGTGATCGACCGAAGCGCGCCGGCGCTCCCGATGGCGCAATTGAAAGCGCGGCTCGACGTCATTGTCGAGGCGATGGCGAACGTACTCGAGGAGGGGAAGGACTACGGGAAGATCCCGGGCACCGATAAACCGACCCTCTACAAACCGGGCGCCGAGAAACTCTGTCTGTTATTTCAGCTCGCCGCGGCGCGGCCGCTCGTCGAGGACCTCTCGACGCTCGACGAGGTTCGGTACCGCGTCTCGGTCCCGATCGAAGCGCCTGACGGGCGCGTGTTGTCCGTCGGGATCGGCGAGGCCTCGAGCAACGAGGAAAAGTACCGTTGGCGTCGGCCCGTGTGCGACGAGGAATTCGCCGACACGGCCGACCATCATCGGCGCGAGAAGTGGTTTCGCGGGCAAGGCGGGAAAGGGAATTTCAAAGGCAAGCAGATCCGGACCTCGCCGGCCGACGTCGCGAACACGATCCTCAAGATGGCCCACAAGCGCGCGTTTATTCACGCGACCTTACTCGCGACCGGGGCAAGCGGCGTCTTTAATCAGGACCTCGAGGATTTCTCGAAAGAGATTCGCGAGGCGATCGTCGAGGCCGACGAAACCGCGACGCCGAAAAAAGAGGTCAAGCGCGCGAGCAGCTCGGGCCGCCCGCCGGCGACAACGACCGCCGCGGGCCCGGCCGATACGAAAGCGCCCGACGTCCTCATCACCAACCCGAGCAAGGTCAAAGACGTCAAGCACAAGAAAAAGGCGAACGGCGCGGACGTGTACTGGCTCGTCCTCGAGGGCGATCGCGAGGAATACAGCACGAGCGACGGGACGATCGCCGTCGAGCTCGAGAAGTTCAAAGGGACCGATCACCTGGTCCGCGTGACGTACAAGGACAACGTCTGGAAAGATAAGACGTACCACAACATCGAAAACTTCGCGATCGCCGACGCCACGCCGCCCGCGGCGGCCACGCCGAGCGCTGAACCCACGCCGCCGCCGGCGAGCTCCACGCTCCCGCTCACGGCCTCTGATATCCCGTTCGGGCGGTAACGGCGGCGCGTCATGAGCTCACGCCGACACGGCCTCCCGTACATCTGGGCCACGTGGATCACCGGCTACCTCGCCGGCGCCGATCACTGTCTGTACGCCGCCTGGTACAAGGCGCACTACAAGTTCGACAAGGTCGAGCGCGATTTCGATCTCGCCGCCTGGACGGCCGAACACGCGGCCATGGTGACGATCCGCGCCACGCAGCTCGAGGCCGAGGGCTGGCTCGTCACGCGTGAGGATCAAAACAGTTTCAAGCTCAAAGGCGAAACGGCGCTCCTCGCCGGCAAGCCGGACATCATCGCGCGACGCGGCCTCGAGGTCCTCGTCGACGACTGCAAGAGCGGCAAGCAACGCGACGGCGATTACTTCCAAATCCTGATCTATCTCTTTGCGCTGCTCCGCGTGTGGGCGCGCGAGCCGTGGTTTTCGCGCGAGCTCCGGATCCGCGGGGAGCTCCTCTACAAAACGCACATACGAACGATCGAGCTCGCCGAGCTCGCGCCGTTCCACGTCGCGCGCATCATCGAAACGATCCGCCAGGTCGCCGCCGAGGACCCGCCGGCCAAAGTCCCGAGCGCCGGCGAGTGTAGCTTTTGCGATCTCGGCCCGGGCGATTGTCCCGAGCGGATCGACCGCGCCGTACAACCCGTGCTCGTGTCGGAATTCTGAGGAATGCCGCTCCCGCTGTGTTGCGAGGTCCGCGTGTTTTCTCGGCGCTATCGGTTCGCCGGCACGCTCGACGTGCTCGGGCGATTCCGCGATTCGGGCGCCGGCGGCGTGCTCCTCGACTACAAAACCGGCCGCCCGGAGGACGTCGCCGCGGACCTCCAAACGGCGGCGTATTACGGCGCGCTGCTCGAAATGCGCGAGAACGGCGACACGCCCGAGGCCCTCACGTTCGACGAGCTCACGCATACGTACCGGCTCGCGGACGTGCGCCTCCCGTCGGTTACGCAAATCCTGCAACGGGCCGGCCTGATCGATTTCTCGAAAATCCCGGGACCGATTCTCCTCGCCGCGCGCGACCGCGGCGCCGCCGTGCACCGCGCGATCCATTACCTCAACGAGGGCGATCTCGATCCGGCGTTTCAATTCGAATTCCCGGATTACTGGCCCTATGTCGAGGCCTGGCTCGCGTTCGTCGAGGCGACCGGGTTCCGCTGCGCGACGTTCGCGGACATCCCGGAGCTCACGCACGTCGAGCGCTTCGCCGTCCAGCTCCGCAAGGATCGGCGCTACGTGCTCGAGCCGTACCGCACACCGAGCGACTATCGAGAATTTCTCGATCTCCGTCGCGCTCAACAACTCGTCGACGCGCGCCGGCCGAACGCCTGGCGCGCCGTCATTGAGGCCGCCTAAATGTCTCGTGAGCTCACCCGCCGCGTCGAGGACCTCGAGCGCGCGCTCCGCATCATTCGCCAGGTCGCCGCGGACGCGGCGCTCACGCCGAAACGTCGGCTCGATCAGATTGTCGGGATCACCAAGATGCACGCCGACGACGAGCCGGCGGCAGTGAGCGAGGCCGCGCCGCCTGGCGGGAACGTATGAAAGACGGTTTTCCACCACTACCGCGGCCGCTCCCGCCGCCACCGGCGCCGCCGCCGCCCACCTATCGCGACGGCGTGCGCGTGTTGCGCTGCTCGGCGTGCGGGCGGGCGCTCCTCGACGGCGCCGACGAGCCGCTCGTCTACGTGCGCGAGGCCGACCTCGAGGCCCTCGCGTCATTGTTGAAACGCCAGGGCCAAACGGGCGCGCGGGCGCTCATACACCGGCTCGAGCAAGCGCTCGGGCACCGGGTACCGCCTCAGAAACGGAGCCGCACGACATGACGACCACGCCGATCGATTTCAACCAACCCGACGCGGCGGCGACGGTCGGCGGCGAGCTCGTGACGGCGCGCGAGTCGCTCGTGTCCCGCCTGGCGCCGGCGCCGATCGTCGATCAAGCGGGCCTCGCGCAAGCGGTCGCCGACCGACAGACGATCGCGGAATTCGCGAAGCAAGTCGAGGCCTATTTCGGCCCGCTGATCAACATGTCGCACAAGCTCCACAAAGCGCTGTGTGATCGCAAGCGCCAGATCCTCGACCCGCTCGAGCGGCTCGACACCGCGAAGCGCGTCGGGATCTCGGCCTACAAAGCGGCGCTCGACCGCGCGCGCGAGGCCCTCGAGCGCGAGCTCGCCGAGCAAGCACACCGCGACGAACAAGATCGCGCCGCACAACAGGCGGCCAGTTACGAGCGCCGCGGCGATCACCAAATGGCGAAAGCGGTCCTCGAGGAGGCGATCGCGGCGCCGGCGCCGGTCGTTGTCCTCGTCGACGAAACCAAAGCGGTCGAGGGGTTGAAATTCCGCCGGCGGTACGCCTGGCGGTACGCGGGCGGGCCCGAGGAGCTCGAGCGCACGCCGCCCGCGGTCGTCGCGCGAACGATGCAATTAATCCCGCGGGACTATCTGACGCTCGACGCGAAAAAGCTCACAGGCCTCGCGCGCGACAGTAAGGCGACGGCGAAAGTCCCGGGGATCGAGTTCTATCACGTGGACGATCCGATCCGATGACGAGCGCGCCGCCGATTCCGCTCGGGTTTGAAGTCGGGACCGCCGCGCCGGTCGCGATCCCGCGTATGCACTTATGCATTTGCGGACAGACACAGCAAGCCGGCAAAACGACGGCGCTCGAGGGCCTCATCACCCGCTCGGGCCTCCGCGCGCTCACGTTCATCACGAAACGCGGCGAGAGCAGTTTCGCCGGCGGCCGTCGCATCGGCCCGTACTTTCGCGAGCGCGCCGATTGGCAATTCGTCGCCTCGATCCTCGAGGCCTCGCGTCATGAAAAGCTGAAATTCGAACGGGCGTGGATTATTCGCGCGAGCCGCGGCGCGCGGACCCTCGCCGACGTTCACGCGAACGTACGCCGCGCGCTGCACACGGCGAAAGGGTTGAGCGGCGACGTGTACCTCACGCTCGACGCGTACCTCGCCGACGTGGTCCCGCAAATCGGCCGGGTTAAGTGGGCCTCGAGCCTCGAGCTCACGGCCGGCGTCAACGTCGTCGACCTGGCGGCGCTCTCGGTTGAAATGCAACACCTGGTTATCCGGTCGGCGCTCGAGTGGATTCTCGAGCGCGAGCACGACACGGTTGTCGTTATTCCGGAGGCGTGGGCCTTTATCCCGCAAGGCCGCGGAACACCAGTGAAGCTCGCCGCCGAGGCCTATGTGCGCCAGGGCGCGGCGCTCGGAAACCTGCTATGGCTCGACTCTCAGGACATCGGCGGGATCGACAAAACGATCTTGCGGAGTGTCGGGACCTGGATTCTCGGCGTGCAACGCGAGGCGAACGAGATCAAACGGACCCTATCGAATATTCCGGCGTCGGTGAAGAAACCCTCGGCCGCGGCGCTCGCGACGCTCGAGCTCGGGCAGTTTTTCGCGTGTTGGGGCAACCACACGATCCGTACGTTCGCCCGCCCGGCGTGGATGGCCGAGGAGCTCGCGCGCCAGGTCGCGACCGGCGCGATCGACGTGCGCAACGCGGCCGCGATCGCCGGCGTGGGCGTGCTCAAACGGGCCCTCGATACCCCTGATACCGCTGATACCGCTCACGCGCCTCATGAGGATCCAACCGTGACGAAAGCCGAAGCCGACCGCCTGGTCGCCGAGCTCGAGCAGCTCCGCGCCGAAAACGCCAACCTCCGACATCGGCTCGAGGAGCTCGAGGCGCCGTTACATCGTGAGGCCTCGCCGTTCGTCCCGCCGCGGACCTCGACGAGCGGCACGGGCAAAACGTACACGTTCGAAGAATCGCGCGACGCCGAGGCCATGTATCAAGCGATCAAAGCGCGCCTCGTCAAGGAGGTACCCGCGCTGCTCCGCGTCCTCGTCGACGAGCCGGCGCTCGAGGTCGAGATCACGCGCCAGGTAATCACCGTTGAGGGCTCGGCGCTCAAAGGCCGGATCGCGCGCCTGATCCTCGACGGGTTTTTCGACGGCGAGGGGAAAACGCAAGGCGCCACGCGCACCGAGCTCAAACGCACGGGGCCCGACGTCAATCAAGGGAACCTCTGGCGCACGGTTTCGGAGCTGGTTCGCGACGGGTTTCTCACCGCCGAGGCCGGCAACCTGTACCGCGCGGTCCCGGCGATGAAACGGAATATCCGAGAGCGCGGCGCGGCGTGATCGATTCACCGAAAGGAGCGGGGTTTCTTATGGGCTACACGGAGCAACGACGGAGCGGCGTGATCAAACGGATCGTGGTCGCGCGCGGGTTTGGGTTTCTCGCCGTCCCGGACGCGCGCGAGGAATTTTTCTTTCATCAAAGCGCCGTGGTCGACGCGCGTTTCGAAACGCTTCGCGAGGGCCAGGCCGTCACGTTCGTCGCGACCAAAGGCGCCAAAGGACCGCGCGCCGAGGCCGTCTCACCGGCGTAACAGGGGAACACCGCGGCATGTGGGCAAAACTCGACGATGCGTTACTCGACCATCGGAAATTGATTGAGGCCGGGCGGGCGCTCGGGAAAGACGGTCGCGCGAAAGCGCTCGGGTTGTACTCGGGCGGGTTGCTCTATTCACAAAAACACCTGACCGACGGCGTCCTGACGCGGGAAGTCGTCGAGGCCGTGTTCGGCGGCGATTTTCTCGCGAAGCCGATCGAGGGCGCGCGGGCCATGGTCAAAGCGGGGTTGTGGGAAGCGGTCGAGGGCGGGTTTCGCGTGCACGACTATCACGATCACAACCCGCAAGCGGCCGACGTCCTCGAGAAGCGGCGCCGGGACCGGGAACGGAAACACAAGAGCAATGGGCGCAACTGACGGCCGAGCGGCCGCGCGAACGGTTCAGGTATTTTCCGCGCGGATTCCGCGCGGATTCCGCGCGGATTCCTGGCGCCGGGGCGCGCCCGGGCGCGGAGCTTCCCTCGCTTCGCGCGCGCGCGATCCCGTACCCGTACCCGGACCCGTACCAGATCCCGGCTAGGCCGTACGTACGTCGACCGTCTGATCGCGCGAGCGACCGGCAACGAGGCGCGGCCTAGCCGGCCTTTTCGAATGAAGGAAAACCAAATGCACGAGGACGTTACCGACGAATTCCGGGCCCTCTTTCGGAGCCTCGTCGTCGCCTATCAACCTCGAGGCCTCGACCGCGACGCGCTCCCGGTCTATTACGCGTTTCTCCGGAAGCTGGCGCCCGAGGACGTCGCCGCCGGCGCCGAGCGGGTCCGCGAAACGCTCAAATACTTTCCGACGGCGGGCGAATGGTTCCAAGCGGCACGCGAGGCCGAGCTCGCCCGGCGCCGCGCGCAAACGGTCACGGAGCGGCCACAACCGGCCGAGGACGAGCTTTCACACGAGGAGGCCGCCCGGCGGTTGCGGGAGCTCGCCGAGCGGTTCCGCGGCCGCGTCGGCCCGCGGGGCATGCCGCGGCTCAGCAAAGCGCGACTCGAGCAGCTCCGACAACAGGATCGCGGCACCGAGGAGCCGCGCTCGTGAGCCTCCTACGCATTTACGCGGATACCCGAGGGCGCGACCGCTGCAAATCTTGCCAGGCCGCGATCGAGTGGGCCGAGCTCGTGAGCTCGGGTCGGCGTATGCCGTTCAACGCGCCGATCGCCGTGGTCAAGCTCGAACAGGACACCGTCGGCCGCCTGGTCGAGGTCGTCGACGCGTCGGTCACCCTCTCGCATTTCGCCACGTGTCCCGAGCGCGCCGAGTGGCGACGCCGGGAGGCGCGACAACCGAAGCTCACCCACCACGAACTACAGAGATCACTGTATGGCGACACTCGACGCCGCCGCTGAGCGCGAGCTCCGCGACGGGTTTTTCGCGAGCTCGGCGCCCGAGCGCGGGTTGTATGGGCGGCGGCGCCTAGAATTCACCGTGATCGGCCTCCCACAAACGAAGGGATCAACGCGGGCCTTCGCGATCCCGGCCAAAGATCACACGACGGGCGGGCCGCTCATGAAACACGCGATCGATAAGACGACCGGCCAGGTCGTCGCCGCGCCGGTCTATCGGGCCGTGACGACGAGCGACAATCCGAAGCTCAAAGACTGGCAACACGCCGTCGCGACGGGCGCGAGCCGCGCGCTCGATCAGCTCCCGGAGCTCGAGCGCCAGGTATTCGCCGGCGCCGTCGCGATCGATTTGACGTTTGAGCTCCCGCGGCCGCAAAGCCTCCCGAAGAAAACTCACGCGCATCTGAAAAAGCCGGATCTCGACAAATTGATCCGCGCCGTCAAAGACGCGCTCACGGCCGTACTCTGGCGGGACGATTCCCAAGTCGTCGAAATCCGCGCGCGCAAGCGCTACGCGGATCCGACCACGCCGGCGCGCGTGTTCGTCGCCGTGGAGGGTTGAGCCGTTGGCGAAACGTCACGAGGAGCCGAACGAGGTCACCGAAATGTGGCGCGAGGTCCGGCACGAGCGCCAGGCCGAGCGGGCCGACGCGCGCGCGACGTGGACCGCGGCGATCGAAGCGCTGCGCGCGCTCGGATGGGACGTCGAGCGAATCACCGAGTATCAATTTCGCGTGAATAAGACGCTCGATCTGTACCCGACGCGGCGGCGATTCCATCACATTCCGACCGGGCGCCGCGGGTTCTATCGACAACCGCTCGAGATCGTTTATCGGTTTCTTTCCAAAAGGGTTCGCTAGGTATGGCAACCGCCACACGTCGACGCACACGCCGAGGCCCGCGACCCGAGCGCCGCGGCGACGTCCTCGTCACGCCGGCGACGCGCATTTCACCGCGGGAGCCGACGAAGCGCCGCGGGAGCGCCGCCGTCGAGACGCCGCTCGGGTTGCGATTCTTTCTCGAGGTCACCGAGGAGGAATGTCGATTTCTGGCGAGCCGCTCGCTTTCGGAGGAATTGATCGTGCACGCGAAATGGATGCTGCTACTAGCGAAGGAGCGGCGACCCGGCGGCCGCCGTGTGGTCCCGTGAGAGGCGACGAGCTCCTCGCCGCGCTGCTCGGCAACCTCGAGCAGCTCCCGCCACACCCGATCGCGCCGGAAAATCGCGGCGTCGCGCGCCTCCGTCCGTCGCCGTGGGTTCCGCGCGGCCAGGTCTACCGCGTGCTCGTCGAGGAGGAAAAGCCGTGGATCCTCATGCACCCGGAGGACATTGCGGAGATCCTCGCGCTGTACGAGAGCGACCCGCCGATCTTGTTCGCGTGGAGTCGGGCGCAAATCGAGCAGGACATCGCGGATTGTTGCGAGCAGATTTTCGCCGAGATCGAGGCGCGCGGCGAATGAGGACAAAGCTCGCGCTATTCGGCAACAACGGACAGTGGGAAATGTGGCTTGACGATCGGCTCGAGCGGAGCAGTGTGGTAATCGCGATCAGCTCGACGCGCCAGGCCGCGATCGACGAAGCGATCACCGAGCTCCGCGCGCGGCTCGTCGAGCTCGACGACCTGGCGCGTCAAACTCGAAAGGATCTCGCTCATGCGAATTCGCCGCGCACGTAAACCAAAGCTCCCGCCAAAGGTCCCGTACCGATTCATCGCGGCCGACTCCGAGGTCGGCCGGCCAATGTACGCGCTGCTCGCCGAGCTGCTCGAGTCGCATCACACCGACGTCGCCGGCGCGCGGTTCGCGCTCGCCTGGCACCTGGGATGGAAACGCGACGTCGACGGCCGCGTCACGCTCGGCCTCTGCCACAAGGTATCGAACCTCGATCGCGAGCTCCACGCGAGCGCGTTTGATTTCGTGATCATCTTGCGGCGCGAGTACTGGACCGACCCGCTCGTGACGGAGCTGCAACGTCGCGCGCTGCTCGATCACGAGCTTTGCCACGCGGCCGTGAAAGTCGACGACCACGGCGATCCGCTGCGCGACGAATGCGGGCGGGTTGTCTACCGAATCCGCCGGCATGATCTCGAGGAGTTCGGGGAGATCGCCGGGCGGTACGGCTGCTGGAAACGGGATCTCGAGACGTTCGCGAAACAGCTCGATCGGGCCCGCACGCCGGAATACGTCGGCTACATCCGGTTACAACAAGCGCTCCGCGCCGTCGGCGTCGAGCTCGAGATCGACGCGATCATCGTGTGGAGCGAGGCCGAGCGTACGGAGGCCCTCGCCTGGTCGACGCTCGCGCGCCAGGCCGGACCGGACGGCCTCCGACCGGCGATCCCGGAGCACGTGAAGATCGCGACCTCGCGCCTCGAGCTCGCGACGGTCGCCGTCGCCACGGTTCCGGCCGTATGAGACACGACACCAAAACACCCGAGCAGCTCCGACGCGAGATCGCGTACTACGCGGGGATCCTCAAACAGACGACCTCGCCCGATCGGCTGCGGCGGGCGCATGTTGCCATCCGGACGCGCGAGCGGGCGTTACAGCACGTTGTTGAGAAAGTCCGGCGGGTCGAATGAGCACGGCGCCGCGGCGCACGTGCGCGCACCCGAAATGCAATCGCCTCGTGACGCGCGGCCGCTGTGAGCGGCACCGGCGCGGCGAGGCCGACCGGCCGAACGCCGATATCCGGACGTGGTATCGCTCGCTCCGTTGGTTCGCGCTCCGCGCGCTCACGCTGAGCCGGGAGCCGTATTGCGTCGACTGCCTGGCGGCGACGACCTTGACGCAACGAAGCCGGCGCGAGGAGCTCGAGCGCGCCGGCGTCCGGCGCTCGACCGACGCCGACCACAAGATCCCGCACCGCGGCGATCCGGCGCTCTTTTGGGATGCCGACAACCTGGCCGGCCGCTGCCACGCGCACCACGCACAGAAAACGAGGCGAGGGTTATGACGATCGCCGAGCTCCGCGCGCGCCTCGAGCACGAGCGGTACACCGTGAAAGGTCCGAACGCGTTCGCCGTCACGATGTTCGAACGCAACCCGGGCGCCGGCGCCTGGATCCCGTGGGCGCGCGTCGCCGAGCTCCTCGAGCTGCTCGCGCGCGAGAGTCGGCCGCCAGGCGGGCAACATGGCGAATAAGCTCGGCGGCGCGAAACGAGCGCTCAAGGTCCGCGCGCGTCAAGCCTGGCTTTTGGCGCGTCCCGAGGTCCTCGGGCTGCTCCCGTCGGAGCGCGAGGACGTCTCGCCCGAGCAAAGCGAGAGCCTCGATCGGGTCGCCGAGGCCATGGTCGCCGCGGATCTCTACGGTCGGAGCACCGAGCGGAGTGATATCAAATGGGGCATTCGCGTGCTCGTCGGCGAGCTCCGTCGGCGAGCGGCCGACCGCTTGTGAGGCCGCCACGCGGGCGCCTGGCGCTCACGTTCGACGACGGGCCGGACCCGGTCTATACGCCGGCGCTCCTCGAGGTCCTCGCGCGGCACGGCGTCGCCGCGACGTTTTTCCTCATCGGGCGATCCGTGCGGGCCCGGCCGGACCTGGCGCGGGCGATCGCGGCCGCCGGCCACACGATCGGAAACCACACGCAAACGCACCCGGACCTCGTCGGCCTGGCGCATGAGGACGCGCTCGACGAGATCGCCGCGTGTGCGGGTACGCTCGCCGCGTTCGTCGGGTCGCATTCGGCGCTCGTCCGCGCGCCGTATTTCAAAACCACGCCGCTGCTCGAGATCGACCTGTCGGCGATGGGATTACGCTTCACCGGCGCCACGTGCGCGCCGAATGACTGGGTACCGCAAACCGCGAAACGGTTGCTCGCGCGTATCATCAACGGGCACCGCGGGAAGAAACGCGCGATCGTCGCGCTGCACGACGGCGATCACACGGGCCTCGGCGCCGACCGCGGGCCGACCGTCGAGGCGACCGAGCTCGTCATTCAACACTTTCGAAGCGAGCGCTATGAATTCGCCGACGCCGGCGAGCTGCTCGCCGAGGGCCTCTCGTGACAAACACACGCCGTCGCAACCCGGCCGACGCCACAATCCGCAACGTGCGGGCCGCCCGCGGCCGTGAGGCGCGCATTCTCGAGCGGGTCAAGCTGCTCGAGCTCGCCGTGCGCGCACTCGCGCGCGACGTCCTCACGCTCAAACGGGCGCGCTAGTGTGGTTTCCCGCCGCCAGGCGGGACCATCGGCGGCGCGCTCGAGGCCGGCGCCGGCGCATCGTCGAATTCTGAGAAGTCGTCGCCGCCGGGCGGGACCTCGGCATACACGCGCGAGCGGCTCGAGGGCGTGAGGCCGAGCTCGGCCCACAATTTCGCGCAATGCGCGAGGGCCTTATTTGTCACCGCAAGCCACGGGCTGAGCACCGGGTACCCGTTCGGCGTTTTGATGACAAGGCCGCGATTCCGCCCGCGGCGACGGAGCTCGCGCTCGGCCTTCAAGTAGCGGGACCATTGCTGACAGAGCGCGATCAATGACTGCCGATCGGCGCTCGTCACCTGGCGGGCCTTTCGGAGGAGCGGGACGAGGGCGCGCCACTCGGCGCACGCCAGGCGGTCGCCGGCGAGCTCCCGCGGCGGCCGGTCAAACGCGTCGCCGAGGCCCGGGAGCTCGGGCTCACGGTCGTTGAGTTTCCGTTTCCCGGGGTTGCCCTCGAGCCGTTTCGTCCGCGTCGATTTCGGTTTCGTGCCTCTCACCGTCTGAACCCCCCTATTTGTCCAACCCCCCCTGTCGAAACTTGCGGCCATGCGAGCGAGGGGCCGGGATGGTTTGGCGGCCGCCTCCCGCGGATCCCTCGGATCCCCCCCCCACCGTATTTCGGATCTCGACCTGGTTTTGACGCGCGTGCAAATCTGGCCTTTGCGAAAAAGCCTCATTTGGCCGAGACTTGACGGCGCCGAGACGAGCTCGAGCTCGAGACGCGTTTACATTTTCGATCGACGCCATAGAGACACGGGCGCGCGACCGATAAACGGAGGGCGCCACCGTTGGCCCTCGAGAAGGAGAACGTACACGCATGGGAAGTAAAAGCGACTACCTCGAAAACAAGCTCATCGATCACATCTTCCGAGACACCGCATTCACCAAACCCGCTGCCCTCCACGTCGGCCTATTCACATCCACACCGAGCGACACGGGCGGCGGGACCGAGGTATCGGGCGGCAGCTATGCGCGTGCACAACTCAACCCCGATCAAAGCAATTGGGCGGCGACACAAGGCGGGACCGGCGGGCCGGGCGCCTCGAGCGGCACGGGCGGCGCAACCTCCAACCTGGCGGCGATTACCTTTCCCTCGCCTACGGGGAACTGGGGAACCGTGACGAGCTTCGGGATTTTCGACAATTCGAGCGGCGGCAATCTTCTGTATTGGGGCGCGCTCGCGAGCAACAAAACGATCAACAACGGGGACGCGGCGCCCGTGTTTGCGATCGGCGACCTCGTAATCACTGAAGGGTAAGCCGACCGACGTGTCGGCCGCGCATCTCGGCACACACCAACCGCACCACGGCGGCCGCGTAACGGTCCGGCGCGAGCTGCGCGCCGGCGAGCGGTAAGCCATGGGCCTCGCCTACACCGGCCAAGAGCTCAACGACTCGACCGCGATCATTTCCGCCACGGTCAACAGCTACCAAACGACGGCCGTTTTTAATCTCGCGCTCCACGATGTTGCGATCGTGGGCGTGCGCGCGGCGCTCGGCGGCGTCTCGAATCTGACCGGGATGACCGACACCGCGGGCAACACCTACACGCGCCAGGCGCGCGAACACGGGTCGAACGATCCGTGGTTGGAAATCTGGGTTTGTCTCGACTGCCTGGCCGGGACCGGCGTAAAACTCAACCTCGCCGGGAGCGGATCGTTTTCGTTCGGTTGGCTCGAGGCCGTCGCCTTTTCGGGCGGCGACAATAGCACCGGGTTTGACGTCGCCGTTTGCAAATACTTTTCCGGCGGCTCGACGACGCACCACACGACGGACGCATTTAGCGCCGCGGCGAACGATTCCCTCATCGTCCTCTTTGGCAGCTCGAACAATTTCCTCACCTACACCGCGCCGTCGCCGTTCACGCTGATCAACGGGAGTCTCGGCAATTCTGGCGGGTCACATTTCGGCGGTTGCGCGTACGCGGTCGTCTCGGGCGCGTGGACGAGTTCACAAGGCGAGCTCACCGCGAACACCGGATACGGAAGCTGGACGATCGGGTACATCGTTATCAAGCCGGCGGCCGGCGGGACAACCGACCTCGGGAGCGCCTCGAGCGACGGCACCACGGCGACAAGCGCCACGCTGACGACGTCGATCAAATGCGCCGGGACGTCGACCGGCACGACGACCACAAGCGCGACGCTCACGACCTCGATTCATTGCAACGGCTCGAGCACGGGCACGACGACGACCTCGGGCACGTTGACCACGTCGATCAAATGCAACGGCTCGAGTACCGGCACGACGACGACGTCGGCGACGCTGACCACGTCGATCCATTGCGTCGGGTCGTCGACCGGGACCTCGACGACGAGCGCGAGCCTCACGACGGTTCCGAACACGCTCGCCGGGACGTCGACCGGCACGACGAGCAGCTCGGCGACCCTCACGACCTCGATCCATTGCGTCGGGAGCTCGACGGGCACCTCGAGCACGGCCGCGACCCTCACCGCACAAACGCGCCTCGTCGGGTCCTCGACCGGGAGCTCGTCGACCGCCGCGGCGCCGCTCACGACGTCGATCCGTTGTCACGGCACGGCGACCGGCACGTCGACGACGACCGCCACGTTTACGGCCTCCATTCGCCTCGTCGGGACCGCGACCGGGACCACGGCGATCGGCTCGAGCGAGTCGACGAGCGACGGGCCGATTCTCTCGACCGTTCGAACGGAGCTCGTCGAGGACGAGTATTTCGTCGTCGTCTCGCCGGACCGCTGGTTCACCGTCCAGACGGTCGATCGGTTTTTTGAGGTCACGCCATGAGCCGCAACTTACAAGAGCTGGTTATCAAAGACGCGGCCGCCGAGGAGCCGTACGGGATCGACTGGACGGACTATCTCGCCGAGCTCGGCACGGGCGTAGAGATTCAATCAAGCGCCTGGACAGTCACCGGGCCGGATACCGCGCTCGTGACATCAAACGAGACGGTTCTCGCGGGCCTCAAAACGAAAGCCTTTCTCAAAGGCGGGACCGCGGGCGCCTCCTACACGGTCAAAAACCGGATCATCACCAACAGCACGCCGACGGTTAAGGATTCGCGATCGTTCGACGTCTACATCGAAACCCCGGCACAGTAAGGCGGCGGGCATGAATGCGATCGACGCGTACGCGCGCCAGGTCGTCGCCGGCGAGCTCCCGGCCGGCAAGTATCACCGGCTCGCGTGTGCGCGTCACCTGTACGACCGGGAGCGCGAGGAAACACCGGGTTTCCCATTCCGGTTCGAGTACGAGCGCGCGGATCGCTTCTTTCGGTTCGTCGCGAAGCTCAAACACTACAAAGGCGAGTGGGCCGGCCGGTTCATCGTCCTCGAGCCTCATCAAAAGTTTCGCCTCGGGTCGATCTTCGCGTGGATTCATCCGGCGACCGGCCTCCGACGCTTCCGGACCGCGTACAACGAGAT
>Ga0134121_10002565_pt1 | contig 15634 bp, 2 predicted proteins | sample KB301_FD_96463 | JGI IMG/M metagenome (GOLD analysis project Ga0134121, IMG submission 96463) | Terrestrial soil microbial communities without Nitrogen fertilizer from Kellogg Biological Station, Michigan, USA - KB3-0-1 | ecosystem: Environmental > Terrestrial > Soil > Unclassified ... | reverse complement strand
TATGCGCCGGACGCGCCGGAGAAGAACGGCTTCGAGATCGTCAACGCCTGCTTCGACGCCGCGCTGCGTCGCCTCCCCAACCTGATCGCCCTCGGCGAGGACGTGGGGAAGATCGGCGACGTAAACCAGGGATTCGCAGGCCTCCAGGCCAAGTACGGACCGCTGCGGGTGACCGACACGGGCATCCGCGAGACCACGATCGTCGGCCAGGCGATCGGCATGGCGATGCGAGGACTGCGTCCGATCGCCGAGATCCAGTACCTGGACTACATCCACTATGCCCTCCAGATCCTCTCGGACGACCTGGCGACGCTGCGCTGGCGCACCAAGGGCCAGCAGGCGGCGCCGGTGATCGTGCGCACCCGCGGCCACCGGCTGGAGGGGATCTGGCACTCCGGCTCGCCGATGGCCGGGATCATCCACCTGGTCCGGGGCCTCTATGTCTGCGTGCCGCGCAACATGACCCAGGCGGCGGGGATGTACAACACGCTCCTCCAGTCGGACGATCCGGCGATCGTCGTCGAGGTGTTGAACGGCTACCGTCTGAAGGAGAAGCTCCCAGCGAACATCGGAGACTTCACGGTGCCGCTAGGCGTTCCCGAGGTGCTGCGCGAAGGACGGGACCTGACGCTCGTCACCTATGGCGCCTGCTGCCGGATCGCCATGGAAGCGGCCGAGCGCCTCGCCCAGGTGGGAATCGACATCGAGATCGTCGACGTGCAGACGCTCCTCCCCTTCGACCGTCCCGGCCGCATCCTCCAGTCGCTCAGGAAGACCAACCGCATCCTCTTCGTGGACGAGGACGTCCCCGGAGGAGCGACCGGCTACATGCTGCGGGAGGTCCTGGAGGTCCAGGGAGGCTACGACTGGCTCGACTCCGCCCCGCGCACTCTCTCCGGCAAAGAGCACCGTCCCGCCTACGGCTCCGACGGCGACTACTGGTCGAAGCCGAACAGGGAGACGATCTTCGAGTCCGTCTACGCGATGATGCAGGAAGCGGCTCCGCGGCGGTTCCCGGGGGTGTATTGAAGGCCACCGTCGCGCACGGGCACTCCCCGCTCCTCGTCGTGATAGCGAGGTAGAGGGGATCGGAGCCCGCCCAGAAGCAGCAGCGGCGGCGGCGGTCGGTGGGGGAGGAGGTCTCGGCTGACATCGCGCGGGATCATACGCGAGGTCCCCCCTTTCCACGGCGGTCGCAATGGCGACAGGAGTCGCGCCCCAGCCGGCCTGCGCTCTTCCCCAAGCCCCTGCTGGCTGCCCCCAGCCGACCTGTGTTCCCGCCCAATCCACCGCCGGTTGTCTCTCGCCGGCCTGCACTCCGCCCCAATCCACCGCCGGTTGTCCCCAGCCGACCTGCTGGGCTCCCCAGGGAGATGGCATCCCTAATATCCCAGGAGTTATGCGGAGCTCCGTCGAGGTCGAGTTGCACAAGAAAAATGTACGCAACCCGGCACCATCATCATGGACGAGTTCCGCAAGGATGGCGTCGATCTGCCTGCCCCTCCCATCGGTGAAGAGCCTCTCAGCGATCAGCAGGACGACGAGGCGGCGGAGGATGATGCCAGCGCCGGAAAGAAGTGAAAAGGATCGAAGGCGCGTTCTCTGGGGAGCGGCTTCGCCTTGCGCGCGAGGCTTCCTTCTGTCAGGAAATTCCCTGATCTCTGCGGATGAAAAGGGTTCTCTTTAAAAGAAGGAGCTTCTTGCTCCAAGTCGAACAGCAGTTTTCCAACCAACTATAGCTTCGCAGGGGGTTGACAACGGTCTCGAGCTTCGGCTAACCTCCCGCAACTCTGATCGAGAATCCATGTAGGGTGCAGTAGGGATTCACGACGTCCCGGAAGTCGTCCCTTTCTGTACTCGTCCCGCTGACGTGCTGGCGGCCGGGTAAGGGAGGACTGTACTAAAAAGCAGTTCTTCTTTGTTGTTTGGAGTCTGGGATTTATGAACCGGGTAGCGAGCGCGCTGGCGCTCATGCTGTCTCTGGGCGCTGGCAGCGCCTGGGGAACAGAGGCCGGACCTATTGCGACGGGCGCCCTGAAGATCCAGGGCAACCGGTTGACGATCTACGCCGACGCGCAGACGACGGACGCGGACCAGACGGTCAACGTCGGCGAGCGGGCGCGGGTGCGCACCTGCTTCGGAGGCGTCGATGCGGCGTGCGGCTCGGTCTTCCCGGGCGACCCGCGGATCGCCGGCCTCCTGGTGCGCGGCGAGCTGACGGGTCCCGAGGTGCCGCAGCCGGTCGTCCTCGAGACCGTTCCCGGCGGCACGTTCATTCTTCCCGGTTTCCAGCAGGAGGGGGACTACCGGCTGGAGAACATCCGGCTGGTGGAGGAGTCGACGGGCGAGGTGCTCGCCACGGCCGAGCCGTCGCTCGCGATCCTCCACGTGCGCGAGATCCTCCTCGCCTCCGCCACCGTGCGCAGCCTCTCGCTCGCGGAGCTCCACGCCCGCGGCATCACGTTCACGGCGGAGAATTTCCAGGCTTTCAACTTCGCGGTCGGCTTCGCCTTCGGCGACGAGATCGTCGAGATCGAGCTGCCGATCGTCTACTCGGGCTATGGCACGGTCCAGCCGCTCGACAAGCCCCACGTGGTGCTCGACGGCCTGCCCGCGAACGTCGCGCACGTGGTCGAGCGGTGGCAGCCGCCGAACATCGTGCCGTTCAAGCTGGAGCAGGACGATACCGGCGGGTTGCGCGCCGAGGAAGAGGAAGACGAGGATCTCCACCTGCCGCTGTTCGGCGCCATCGTCCTGCCCGGCACGGTCTCCTACCTCAATCAGTTCTTCGAGGCCAAGCTGATCGTCGCCAACGGCGCGCCGGCCGGGTCGGGCGCGAATCTGGAGCAGGTGGTCGGATCGCTCCGCCTGCCGCCGAACAACGTGCTGCGGGTGGCGGCGACCGATCCGGCGGTGGGTCCCGGGCAGGCGGTGCCGGTGGTGGATCCGGCCGGCGGCCGGATCCTCTCGCCGGGCGAGCAGGGAGCGGCGGCGTGGACGGTCGAGGGGCTCGTCGCGGGTACCTGGACCCTCCAGATGGACATCACGGCGAACCTCGTGCGTCCCGGGCGCGATCCGTTTCCGCTGCTGAGCCGCATCCAGGCCGCGGTCGAGGTGGTCGACGCCCGCTTCAACCTCTCCTTCAGCCATCCGGACGTGGTGCGCGAGGGGGAGGAGTACACCCTCTACGTGACGGTGACCAACCTGTCGCGCGCGGCGCAGAACCTGATCACCGTCGATCTCGACGAGGCGCACATCACCGGCGCGCACCGCGCCGACCCGAACGACAACCTGAAGCGGACGATCCAGACGCTCACGCCGGGCCAGTCCGAGACGCTGGAGTACCGGCTGGTCGCCGATCTCGACGGCAAGGTGGTGGCCACGACGTTCCAGTCGACGTCGTCGGCGGGGCAGGGGACGATCCGGCTGCGCACCGGGGTCGGCGAGCTGGGAATCCCGCTCTCGCCGGCCACCCTGGTGCTGCCGCGGTTCAGCGAGCGGCTGAAGACGCCCTATCTCTCCTCGGACGAGCTGCACCGGGCGCACACCCGCTTCCTCGGCCTCGCCTACAGCCTGGCGGTGGCGCCGGCGGCTCTGACGCCCTCCGGCCTGCCGCGGGTGATCAAGACGGACGTCGAGCGGCGGGCGATCGATTTCGCCCAGGCCGGCATGCGGACCTGGCTCCACGAGCCGCTCCTCGAATCGCTGGAGGTGCTCGCGCTCGACTACCTGGGGAACCGGAGCCCGCTCGCCGAGATCGACGAGCTGCGCCGCGGGACGAGCAAGGGTCTGGCGGTGGGGACGGAGCTGGCCCGTGTGATGCGCGAGCAGCAGGCGGCGCGCAACCTGTCGGCCGAGGACCTCTTCGATCAGTTTGCCGAGACCACGACCTATACCGATCCCTATCTCGCGGCGCTCCTCCTGCCCGACAGCGGGAGCGAAGGGCTGGAGCTCGCGGTGCAGGGGAGCTTCGACGGCGTCTTCGGGAATCTCTCGGGCGCGGCCGGAGCGGCCGGAGCCCAGCGGACGCTCGCGTTCGGCGAGGTGTTCCCGGTGCTGCGGAGCGCCTCGCAGTCGGCGACCGTGCCGTTCGCCCTGGTCGGCCACGTCGGTCTCGACCAGGAGCTGGTGGTGGTGGTGAAGAACCCGGGGACCCAGACGGCGCAGGGCGACCTGATCGTCATCGTTCCCTCCGCCGACGGCCGCGAGGACCGGCGGTTCGAGCTCGACAACGTGACGGTGCCGGCGGGCGGCTCCGTGGCCCTGCGGGTGGGCGCGCAGATCGCCAATCCGCATCCGGTGGACGGGACGACCGGCGCGCCGGTGGGCTCTTCTCCGACCGCGCGGACGGTCGACCGCCCGCCCTTCCGGCTGATCGGAGCGGTCCAGGACTTCCGGCTGAAGGAGGAAGGTCCGGACGAGCTCGGCAACATGCACCGCCCGAACCGCTACGGCAACGGCGTGCTCTACCTCTTCAACCGGCCGCCGGAGAAGACCGCCGCGGAGGATCCGGAGAACTACCGCATCCGTTCGGTCTTCAGCGGTCTCGACACGGCGGGGCAGCCGGCGTCGGGAACCTCCGAGAAGGTGGGGTCTGGAGCGTGGGTTCAGGACGACGGGCGCATGGTGGCGGTGCGCTACTCGACGCCGCTCTCCGCCCTGGTGGTGCCGGCGACCAAGCAGCCGCTCCTCACCAACACGCACCTGCTCGACACGCTCGCGATCGTCGACGCCTGGGGCGAGCATCTCGACGCCAACCTGCCGGCGCCCAGCCTGGAGACCGCGCCGACGCTCCACTTCGGGGGTCTCGTCACCGGCAAGGTGGTGCGCGGCACGGGCGAGCCGGTGGCCGGCGCCAAGGTGCAGCTGATCCGGCCTCTCCTCTGGGCGACGCAAGCCGACGACGTCGTCAAGCTCGACTACCTGGGCGAGGTGACGACCGGAGCCGACGGCTCCTTCTTCTTCGACTTCATCGAGAACCCGAGCTGGGACAAGCAGGTGCTGCCGAGCTTCACGCTGCGCGCCACCATCCCGGCCGGCGCCAACCCGGCGCTGGAGCCGGAAGAGGTGCAGGAGGTCTCGTCCACCGTCCGCCTGCAGAACCGGGCGCTGCGCATCAACATCGCTCTCCTCGGCCGCGGCACGGTCCGCGGCCGGGTGGTCTATGCGGACGACGGCTCGCCGGTGACGACCGGGACGGTGCGCGCGACGAGCACGCTCTTCAGCGAGGAGAAGTCGGTCCCGGCGAGCGCCGACGGCACCTTCACGATCCCCGGCGTTCCGGTCGGGCCGATCACCTTGACCGCCCGCGACAAGGACAGCCGCGTGGTCTATGCCACGGTCGGCGTCTCGTCGCCCGGGGACGTGGTCGACAACGTGGTGCTGCGCATGCCGCGGATCATCCCCGGTTTTGGCACCGTGGCCGGCACCGTGGTCGGCGCGAGCGATGGCGCGCCGATCGCCGGCGCGCGCGTCGCCGTCTACTCGCAGGGAGCGTCGCTCGAGAGCCAGGAGACCGACGCCTTCGGCCGCTTCCGCTTCGACCATGTGCCCGAGGGGCAGGTGTCGCTCCAGGCGGCGAACTGGGCCGTCTCGCGCGTCTCGATCTTCACCGACCTCCTGCTCGCCGCCGGCGAGACCAAGGAGGTCGAGCTCCGTCTGCCGCAGGGTGCCAGCCGCACGGTCACGGGCTCGGTCTTCTACCACGACCCGGTCACCAACACGAACGTGCCGATCCAGGGCGCGGTGGCCTTCATCGAAGGCCCCGGCGTCTTCGCCTATACCGATGCGACGGGCAAGTACCGCATCGAGGGAGTGCCGGTCCAGGGAGCGAACGAGAGCTACTCGGTCCATGCGATCGACTTTTCCCGGAAGCTCGAGGGGAGGGTCTCGCTGCCGCCGATCCTCGACGTCACTCCCGATCCGGTCGAGGCGCAGAGCATCGTCCTGCAGCAGATGACCGGCGGCATCGACGGCGTGGTGCTCGATCCGCTCGGCCGGCCGCTCGGCAACGCCGAGGTGGTGGTCTATCCCTACGGCACCACGACCTCGCAGGCCGACGGCAGCTTCTCGTTCAACAACCTGCCGCTCGGCGGCTATTCAGTCGTGGCGCACATCGGCGACGGCCTCCAGGCCGGGAAGGTGGGCTATTTCGGCGACGCGCCGGCGAGCATCGTCTACGGCGGGCACCGGCCGTTCGTCAGCGTGCGGCTGCGCGGCTCCGGCGTGGTCAACATCCTCACCAAGACGGCGACCTCGACCGGCGTGCTGACGCCGATCTATTACAAGCCGACCCACTACAGCACCCAGGAGTACCGCATCCGGCTCCAGGGGGCGTACGTCCAGACCTCGACCGATCCCAACGGCCAGCTGCAGCTCGTCCTGCCGGTGGGCGACTACGAGATCATCGCCTACAACCCCTTCCACGGCATGGTCACTCTGAACGGCAAGGTCGAGTACGCCGGCCAGGTGGTGAATCACGAGGTGGTGTTCGAGGACGCGGCCACGGTGACCGGCCAGGTGGTGGGAGTGGACGGCGTGACGCCGGTGCCCAACGTCGACGTCACCCTGGAAGCCAACGGCCTCAAGGGACAGAAGCAGCGCTCGGACGCGCAAGGGTTCTTCCGCTACGAGCTGGTGCCCAAGGGGCGCGTGATGGTCACGGCCGAGGGTCTGGCCGGCAACGTCGAGCGGGTGGGCCGCACGATCGGCTACGTCGGCACGGCGGGTCAGACCCTCGATCTGATCGTGCAGCTCAAGGCGCAGGGGACGGTCGCCGGGCGGGTGATGGAGAACTTCAACGGCACGGTGCGCCCGCTCTCCAACGCCTACTACGCCCTCCAGGAGGACAGCTTCCCCTACCGGCGCATCCCGGACGAGGGGCAGTGGCTGGTCACCGACGCGCAGGGGCGCTTCCAGGTGCCGCACGTCTACGCCGGCGGCGTCACCGTCATCGCGCGCGACAGCGGCCAGGTGAGCCGCTTCGGCTCGGCGCGCGGCGACCTGACGTTCGACTGGCAGGTCCTGACGCTCCCCGACATCGTGATGGTGACGAGCGTCGGCTCGCTCAAGCTCTTCGTGCGCAACCCGGTGTCCGGCGGCCCCGTGGCCGATGCCCAGGTGCGCCTGTCGAACAACGATGCGACGGTGACCGACTCCGAGGGCGTCGCCTTCTTCGACGCGCTGCCGCTCGGCACCTATTCGATCTACGCGTTCTATGCGCCGACGGGCCAGAGCGGGCGCCTGTCGAACATCCAGCTCACCTCGCCGGGGCAGCAGGTGGCGCGCACGGTCTACCTCGACCAGCGGGGCGACGTGCGCGGCACCCTGTGGAACGACGCGGCGAAGACGATTCCGGTCCAGGGGGGCATCGTGCGCCTGGACGGCGACACGGCCGGCGGCCGGGTCACCGCGCTCGCCACCACGAGCAGCGAAGCCGGGAGCCTGGGGCGGTTCGAGTTCCAGGGTATCCCGGAGGGGACGTTCCTGCTCGAAGCGGCGCACCCGACGACGCCGCAGCGCGCCTCGGCGACCGCCGCGATCACCGCCACCTCGCCGGTGGTCGACATCAACATGATCCTGGAGGCGATCGGCGACCGCTACTTCCGGCTGTTCGAGAAGCTCAAGGCCGGGAGCTCGCCGGTCAACCTGACCACCGGTGTGTTCAGCACCCGGCTGACGCAGGGAGCACCGCCGATCTACGACTTCGCCCAGCTCGCGCCGGTTGCGGGCACGGACCGCTTCAAGTTCCCGAACGTGCTGGTCTCGCGCAGCGGCGGGTTCTCGGCCGAGGAGCTCACCGGCGAGCGGCGGAAGACCGGCGCCTCGTTCGGCAACTTCACGGCCTCGCCGCCGGTCGCCGGGACGGGCACGCAGGCCGATCCGTACCAGCTCGTGCTCGGCGCGAAGGGGGTCGTGCGGGTCTCCGTGCGCGATGCGCAGGGCCGTCCGGCCGTGGGAGCGAACGTCACGCTCAACACGTCGGAAGGCGCGTTCCCCTCGCTCACCGGGGCGGACGGCACCGTCACCTTCGCCGCGGTCCCCAGCGGCGGCCTGAACGCCACGGCCAGCTCCATCGCGACCGGCACCAGCGGCTATGCCACGGGGACGCTGACCTTCGACGACGACCTGATCGAGATGACGGTCGCGCTGGCTCCCGCGGTGGCAGCGCACGGCACCGTCTTCCTGCCGGTGCCGAACGACACCTGGAACGGCGATCCGGCCCAGCTCGTGCCGGCGCCGGGGATCATCGTCGAGCTCCGTGATTCCAAGGGGAAGAGCCAGCTCGTGCTGACCGACGACCGGGGCACGTACCACTTCGCGGGCCTCCCCGTGGGCGCCTACCAGGTGAACGCGCGCAACAACAACGGCGACCAGCTCGCCTCGACCGCCGGCACCCTCGTGGGGCCGGACGGCAACGACAACCTGATCCCGAGCCTGATCCTCGACGCCGCGCCGCCGCGGCTCCTGTCGATCGCGCCGCCGCCGGGGTTCGAGGGCGTCTCGCGCTCGGCGGCCGTCGAGCTGGTCTTCTCCGAGCCGCTCCTCCCCGCGGTGCTGCCGCTCAACCAGGGCAACCCGGCGTCCTACTTCAACCTGCGCTCCGCCTCCGGCGCCTGGGCGCAGGGCACGTGGTCGTCGAGCCTCGATGCCTCGGGGCAGCAGGTGGTGCGCTTCGTCCCCTCGGCGCCGTACGAGAACAACGCGATCTACAGCCTGACCGTGGCCGGCGGCTCGGGCGGCGTGCGCGACCGCATGGGCCGGCCGCTCACCACCTCGGGCAACATCGGATCGAACTTCAAGACCTCGGACACCATCGGACCGTCGGTGATCGGCACGAGCCCGGACCTCGGGCGTCCGGTCGATCCCGCGGTGCCGATCCGCTTCGACTTCAGCGAAGGCGTGCACGCGACCGACGAGCAGCTCGACGGGGACCTCTCGGGCGACGCGGCCGAGCTCTACTGGCAGCGCGACACGGACGGCGCCGGGAGCAACCCGCCGGTCTGGGTGCGGCTGCCGGTGACGACCTATCTGACGCGCAGCAACTTCTCGCTCGTGGTGCAGGCGGTCCAGGGCGTGAGCCTCGACGGCGACACGCTGCAGCGGCGCATCGTCCTCACCGGCCTCCAGGACGGCAACGGCAACGTGATGCCGAGCTACGAGAAGACGTTCCGGATCTACGACGCGCACGCGCCGCGGGTCGACGCCGTCCCCTTCCCGCCGTCGGCGCCCACGGGCCAGCTCCTCCAGGGGGAGCACTACGCGCTCTCGCCGCTCCTCTCCGCGCTCGACGACGTCACCGCGGCGCTGCCCGGCGGCGACATCGACCGGGTGGACTACTTCTTCGAGGACCCGACGAATCCGGCCCATCCGGTGTCTCCGGCGTACTCGGCCAAGGTCTATCCGTTCTCCTACTCCTTCGTCGGCGCCTACGTCGGCGACGGCACGGCGCCGCGCCCGTTCCCGGTCTGGGTGCAGGCGGTCGACACCAGCACGAACAAGAGCAACGTGGTGCTGGCCAGCATGGTCGTCCTGCCGAACACCAATCCGAGCATCGAGTCGGTTGGCGTCGCCGCGAGCGCGCCGGTCCCCGGCGTCCCCTATGCGGGCTCGACGCTGACCGCCACGGTCGACGGCCTCTACGACCTCGACGGCTCGCAGCTCACGCTCTTCGCCGAGCTGTGGAAGGAAGGGTCGGCCACGCCGATGTCCACCGCTCCGGGGCGGCTGGTGCAGCGCCCGGCGACCGGCTGGAACGACGCGCCGTCGCAGACGTTCACGTTCTCGCTGCCGATCGACCTCGCGGAAGGGACGCCGCTCTACGTTCGCGCCCGGGTGATCGATTCGAACGGCTCGACCGGCCTCAAGGAGAGCGGGCACTTCCCGGTCGCCGACGACGCCACGCCGGTGGTGGTCGACGACTTCTCGGTGGGCCCGGTGTGATCGACGGTGACCGTTCTGTTCATCGGCGAAGACTTCTATCTCGAGCTCAAGGCGCACGACGCCGAGACCGGCATCCAGTCGATCACCGTCGAGATCGACCGCACCGACCTCTTCCCGGGCACGATCACCGCGGCCAAGGTGACGGGCACGACGGACCTCTACCGGACCGGCACGCTCACCGTGCCGCCGGGGATGACGGACCCGATCCCGATCATCGCCAAGGTGCGGCTCGCCGACTGGGGCGGCAACACGGTCGAGCGGACCGCGCCGTTCACCATCGGTCCGGAGCGCGATCCGTATGCGCCGACGGCGCGCTGGCAGCTGCCGTGGCAGGGTGCGCTCTGGCCGGCGGGCTACACGTCGACCGTCTCGGCGGCGCAGGGTGCGGCCCTCCTGGTCCGCTTCTACGCCCGCGACACGAATGCGGACCCGGACGGCAACCCGGTGCCCGGCAAGCTGGTGACCGTGCAGCTCCGCGGACCGGTGCGCAACGCCTCGACCGGTGCGATCGAGACGGCGTCCACCTGGACCGCGGCGACGAAGGTGGCCGGCACCGACGACATCGCCGGCGCGGTCTATCAAGGCCTCTGGCGGGTGCCGAACAACATCCCGGCGGGGACCGAGATCCCGTTCGAGACGCGCCTGATCGATGCGGCCGGCACCGAGACGATCACCCGCGTCACCATGACCGCGGTCGCGTCGCGGCGGGTCTATGAAGGGGCGGTCACCTCCGTCGGCACGACCGACGCGATGCTCGCCGCGGGCGGCAATCCGGACGGCCCGGTCTTCCTGCTCGACGGCACGACGCTCTCGATCCTGCCGCAGCCCACGGCCGCGGACGGCACCCGGCCGGTCCGGCGCTTGAGCGGCATCTTCCTCTATGCCGGCGCCTCGACCGACACGGGATCGCTCGTCTCCCGTCCGACGGTCCTCACGGCGCCGGAGATCACGACCTACGACTCGGCGATCCTCTACCAGCCGCTCGAGCTGGCGGTGGACAACGAGGTGGGGGTGTCCGTCGAGAGCCGCGTCGACATGACGAAGAAGGGCCTCCTCGGCAGCACGTCGACCCGCTCGATGGTCCTCTCCGGAGAGACCGGCGCGCAGTCCAAGGCCGGCGGCTCGCACGGCGGCTTCGGCTGGTTCGGCTCGCCAAGCGGCTGGAGCCGGACCGATCTGACGCAGCCGGGCACGGTCTTCGACAGCCTGCGCGATCCGCACCTGCCCGGCGGCGGCGGCGGCAGCGCCGACGCCAACGCGGGCGGCGCGGGCGGCGGCGTCATCCGGCTGCTCGCCGAGGGGGCGCGCGTGCGCCTGGACGGCGACGTGGTTGCCAACGGTGGCAACGGCACCGGCGGGAGCAGCGGCGGCGGCGCGGGCGGCGCGGTGCGGCTGACCGCGAGCCGCCTCGAAGGGCTCGGCCGCATCCAGGCGATGGGCGGCGGCGGGACCTTCTTCAATACGACCGGCGGCGGCGGCGGCGGGCGCGTCGCGCTCAGCTACAAGGAGATCTCCTCGTCGTTCGACCTCGGCTCCCGGGTGGACGTCTCCGGCGGCATCGACGACGCGCCGGTGCCCAGCCGCGCCGACCGCCGCGGCGGCTCCGGCACGGTGTTCGTCGAGGTGGTGGATGCCGCGACCGGAGTGCCGGCGCCCGGCCGCCTCCTGCTCGAGAACCCGCTCGAGCCGGTGCGCGCGGCGCTGACGCCGCTGCCGGCTCTCGGCGACGGCGCGGTCTTCTCGATCTCCCAGGTCGACGCATCCACCGGGCTCGTCGTCCTGAGCATCCCGAAGGTGCGCGGCGAGGTGGTGGGCGACCGGGTGGCTCTCTCCGCGGCGGACGGCACCGCGCTCGGCAGCTTCGCGATCCTGAGCCAGGCGCAGGTGGACTCCCGCGTCAATCTGAAGGTGGCGGCCACGCCGGCGGACCTCGCCCCGGCCCAGACGGCGCTCGCGGGCGGCACGGTCTCGTTCCACGGCGTCTCGCGCCTCGCGTCCGTCGAGGCCGAGGCCACGGCGCGCCTGCAGGCCGATGACGACCTGCTGCTCGGTCCGGACACGGCGCCGGTGCTGAACGACCGCACGGCCATCCTCTTGAAGCGCGGCGCGCGCGCCGTGCTCCGCGGCGAGGGTCCGGTCATCACCTTCACCACGGCCCCGCCCACGGGCACGGATCTGGTGCTCGGCGCCTCGGCCACGGTCTCCTGGACGGTCTCCGATCCGCTCGGCCTCGCCGAGACGAAGACCCAGAGCACCTTCGCGCCGACGCCGGCCGTCACCTCGATCTTCGACGAACCGGTCTCCGCGCAGAGCGCCTCGCCGACCACGCTCTCGGTGCCCATCGTGAGCGCGCTCGGGAGCGTCAGCTACACGGTGACGGCGCGCAACAACGCGGGCCGCGTGACGCAGAGCTCGGCCACCTGGCCAGTGCCGGCGAACGCGCCGCCGGCCGGCCAGATCGTCCTCGCCACCGGCACCGCGACGCCGGTCAAGGCCGGCTATCCCTTCACGGTCCTCGTCCAGGCCACGGACCGCGAGCGCCTCTCCAAGGTTACGCTGACCGCGACCGGTCCGGCCACCCCGGCCACCCAGGTGGCGACCGTCACCGGCACCGCGGCGAGCCCGTCCTTCACGCTCAACGTGCCCGCCACCGCGGACGGCAGCCAGCCGATCGTCCTCCAGGCGCTCATCGAGGACGCCTCGGGCGGCTCGACCACCACGGCGGCGTTCCAGATCCCGGTCGCGGCGAACGGCGCGCCGACGGGCACGGTCGCGATCTCCGCCGGAGCGCCGGCGCAGGTCGAGCCCAACAAATCGACCACGATCCAGGTGCACGCCGAGGACACCGACGGCCTGACGAAGATCGACCTGCACGTCGCCGGCTCGGTCACCCAGCCCGACCAGACGAAGACGCTGACCGGCAATCCGACGGCGACCGACGCGACGTTCACGATCACCGGGGCCGCCAATGCCGCGCCGCAGACCCTGAGTGTGACCGCCACGATCCAGGACCGCTTCGGCAGCTCCTCGACCACGGCGGCGCTCGCGGTCCCGCTGGTCGCCAACGGCGTACCGGCCGGCACCGTCGCTCTCGCCGCGGGCGCTCCGGACCGCATCAAGCCCGGCGGCACGACGACGGTCCTGGTGCATGCCACCGATCCCGACGGGCTCAGCCGGATCGACCTGCACGCGGCGGGCGCGGTGACCCTGCCCGAGCAGACGAAGACGGTCAGCGGCACGACGGTCGACACGACCTTCACCCTGACCGCGACCAGCACTGCGACAACGCCGCAGACGGTGAGCGTCACCGCCACGCTGCGCGACAGCGCGGGGAGCACGGCCGACACGGCGCCGGTGACGTTCCAGATCGTCGCCGACATCGACAAGCCGGTGGTGACGATTGCGCTCAACCCGGATCGCGGCACGAGCGGCATCTACCGCCCGGGCGAGGTGGTCAACGTCACCGCCAGCGCCACGGACGACATCGCCGTGACCTCTCTGGAGCTGACCGTGAACGGGGTCACCACGACCTCGTCCGGCACGCCGGTCACCTATGCCTGGACGATCCCCACGGTGACGGCGGCGACTCCCTTCACGCTCTCGGCGAAGGCGACCGACAACCAGGGCAACCAGGGGACGGCGGCGCGCACGGTCAACACGGCCCCGGTGCCGGCCGATCCGCCGCCCACCGCGACCTTCACCTGTCCGACCGCCGGCGCGGTGCTGCCCTCCGACTACACCGTCTCCCTGAGCGCGGCGGCCACGGACGACGCCGGGGTGACCGCGGTCAAGTTCTACCTCGGCGACGCCACGACGCCGTTCGCGCAGGTGACGCCGACGGGCACGCCGAAACAGACGACCGCGAGCGCCACCTTCAACCTGGCGACGACGACCGGGCCGTCGGTGCGCTTCCGCGTCGAGGCGACGGACACCGCCGGCCAGACCACGAGCCAGGTCATCGAGGTGCAACTCGTCACCGTGGTCAACCTCAAGGCCGACGGCCAGGGCACCAACGACTGGGCCGCGCTCGCCAACCAGGTCGCGGCGCTGCGCAGCGGCACTCTGACCATCGACACGCCGGTGACCGTGGCCGGGCTCGTGGTGCTCAACGGGGCGACGATCACCCACACGGCGACTCCCTCGGCCGCCAGCCCGAAGAAGCTGGAGCTGACGGTGAACGGGCCGCTCTACGTCGGGTGCGGCGGCGCTCTCGACGCGTCGGTGCGCGGCTATGCGGCAGGTGTGACCTATACCAACCATGGGTTGCCGGGCTCGGCCAGCGGCGGGAGCCACCTGGGCGAAGGTGGGATCTCGAGCACGCCAGGGGCGGAGACGTTCGGCAGCTTCTACTTCCCGCGCGAGAACGGCGGCGGTGCCTGGAGCCACGGCCGCGGCGGCGGCGCGGTGCGCGTGGTGGCCCAACGGGTGCAGATCGACGGAGCGGTCCGGGCGAACGGGCAGGCCGAGTGCCGCGGCGGCGCCGGCGGCTCGGTATGGATCGAGACCGGGGCCCTGGCGGGGTCGGGCACGGTCGAGACCAAGGGCGGCAGCTCGACCTGCGGCAACGGCTCGGGCGGCGGCGGCGGCGTGGCGATCGGGTACTCGACCCTGGACGCCGGAGCGACGTTACTCAGCAACCTGCAGGCGCAGGGCGGTTCGACCGGGAACACGGGTGGAGCGGGAACGGTATATCTGCGCGCCGGCGGCTCCACCTACGGCGAGCTGATCGTCGACAACGGGACGGTGAGCGGGCCGGCGCGCACGGTCTTCCCGTCGCTCGGCAGCGGCTCGGCGCAGGCGGGGAGCAGCGGGGCGACTCTCGTGACCGGCCGCGCGAAGGCGATCCCGGCGTACTTCGTCGGGCACTGGGTCGAAATCCGCAGCGGAGCGACCGGAGCTCTCGAGGGGACCTGGCGAGTGGCGTCGATCAGCGCCGACGGTCTCACGGTGACGCTGTCGTCCAATGCCGGCGAGCCGGTGACGGTGGATGCCGGAGACGCCTGGCAGGGGGTCTACCGCTTCGATCGCTTCACGGTGCGCGGCAGCGTGCGGCTCGACAGCACCGATCCGATCCGGGTGGCCGGCGACCAGGTGATCGCGGGTCCGGTCGAGACCTCCTCCATGAATGCCGGCCGTCTGGTGATCGAGTCGGGCGGCTCGCTGACGCAGCACCTCACGCCGTCGTCCACGGCGCCGGAGTCTCTGACTCTGGAGGTCGGTGAGCTCGTGGTGAAGGCGGGCGGTGCGATCGACGTGTCGGTGCGCGGCGATGCGGCGGGCGTGACCTATCCGAACCATGGGCTGCCGGGCTCGGCCAGCGGCGGGAGCCATCTGGGCGAAGGTGGGATTTCGAGCACGCCGGGGGCGGAGACGTTCGGCAGCGTCTACTTCCCGCGCGAGAACGGCGGCGGCGCCTGGAGCCACGGGCGCGGCGGCGGCGCCGTGCGGATCGTGGCCCAGCGGGTGCAGATCGACGGAGCGATCCGGGCGAACGGGCAGACCGAGTGCCGCAGCGGTGCGGGCGGCTCGGTGTGGATCGAGACCGGAGCGCTGGCCGGGTCGGGCACGGTCGAGGTCAAGGGCGGCAACTCGACCTGCGGCAACGGCTCGGGCGGCGGCGGCGCGGTGGCGATCGACTACACGACACTGGAGACGGGTGCGACGCTGCTCGGCAACCTGCAGGCGCAGGGCG
>Ga0134121_10002564_pt1 | contig 15639 bp, 14 predicted proteins | sample KB301_FD_96463 | JGI IMG/M metagenome (GOLD analysis project Ga0134121, IMG submission 96463) | Terrestrial soil microbial communities without Nitrogen fertilizer from Kellogg Biological Station, Michigan, USA - KB3-0-1 | ecosystem: Environmental > Terrestrial > Soil > Unclassified ... | reverse complement strand
GTCGGACCGGCATCGGGCAGCATCGGACCGGCATCGGGCAGCATCGGGCCGGCATCGTTCACCATAGTGATGAGTCCCTGGCTGCGACTGGCGATCGACGTTTTCGAGACATCGTCAACCGAGCACGCGAAGAGCCCAGCCGACGCGACGATACCTACGGACAACAGCACTGAACGATTCATAACTTCTTCCTCGAATGGCGTCGCCGCCAATTGCCATCAACACGGATCGACGCTTGCGCACGGACCATCCGGTGCGCGACGCTGACGAACCTTGGCGATGTCGTCGACCGCCGTTGCGGCCGGAGGCAGACAAAGCAACCGACATACCAGTCGCCGTTCAGCGCGGGCCGCCCTGGTTTCCGTCGGCCTGACGTTCGCTTACCGGTTCGCTGGCGCACCACGCGAAAGCGTGATCGCGCACGACGTTCGTGATCGCTCTTGGGCTGCTGCTGGTTTTGCGCGATCTTCGTTTTGAATCAGATCCGCTTGCCTACGCGTCGGACGGGCCTGCTTGGAGCATCGAATTGCGCTCACCATCCCGTCCGGGCTCGACCACTCCGAAGTCTGGTGTTGCGCCAGCGACTGCGTTCCATACGAGAAGGATCTCGACTTCTTCAGCTGCTTCGTTCAGGTGATAATAGACATGGTTCCTGGTTTTCGGCATCAGGATGCGCCAGATGATACGACCACCTCGTGCTGCATACTCCTGACGTCCGTCGTCCGCGTTGTTGCGCAGCTTCGTCACGATCGCTGCCAGTTCTTCGACGAAGAGCCGTGGTGCCTTTTCGCGGTGCTGTTCCCACTACGCACGCTTTTCCCGGACCGCGAGCCGGGCTTCTGGGGTAAAGCGGACTCTCACGGACGCTGGAGCTCGGCCAAGACGTCATCGGCTTCGATGAGGTCGCCGGCGTCCGCTTGCGCGATGCTGCGTGCGAGCGCCTGCTCGAGGGCGGCGAGTTCCTGGGAGCTCATGGCATCAGCTGATGCGTCGTACAGGTAAACGCGAATCTCAGCACCGTCCGGCAGGTCAACAGGCTCGTCGACGACGATCCGGCCATTCAATACGTGAGCCTTGAGCGCGGTCACAACCGCAGTATACACCAACGCGGGTAGCCGCAAGTAACCCGGTCGGGTCCACGCTCAGCCTGGGGGCCAGGCGAGCTCGCCCGGGTCGACGACGGCGCAGGTGACCAGGTGGGCCTCGGTCGGATCGGGAACCGTCCATCTCCCGAGCATGCGGTCGATGACCTTGAGCGGAACGGCCTCGGCCCGGCCGCGGTTGCGCTCGTGCTGGAGGTCGGCCGTGGTCTCGACGTAGACGACGTGCGTGCGCGCGCGATACGACCGCATGAGTTCGAGGAGCTGCTGGCGAAGCGATGCGGTGAGGTTCGTCGCGTTCCACGCGAACGAGGTCCCGGCGCGCAGGTAATCGCGCGCGGTCTCGCGCGCCGACGCGATGATCGGCGCCTGGCTGTCCTCGGGATCGACCTCGAGCTCGGCGCGCAGGCCGTCGAGCGAGATCACCGGCAGCTCGGGGCGGTGCGCGCGGAGCCAGGTGTCCTTGCCCGAGCCGGGCAGTCCCGACATCAGGATGACCTCGCAGCTCGTGTCGTCGTAGGCCAGCACATCGGGGTGGCGGCCCTCCGACTCGAGCCATACCCGCCGGGTGTGAGGCGACGCGAACTCGCGTGGCCGAGATAGCACGCCGAGCTCGCGGCAATGCTCGGCCCACAGCGCGCAGTGGTCGATGATGCGGGCGTGATCGGCCGCGTCGAGGCAGCGCCGGCCGCGGGCGTCGGCGTCGGCCACCGCCGCGAGCCAGTCGTGGCGCACCACGAGCGACAGCCGGATTGCGAGGCGCTCGCAATCGGCCCGCGTGATGCCGTACATCGGAACCTGATGGTGGCGAATCAGCGTGCACACATGCTCGCGTACGCCGAACGGCACGCCCTGCTGCCATAGCGCGATGCGCGCGATGTGCTCACCGCGGGCCGAGTGGCCGCGCGACGTCAGCTTGCCGCCCTCGTCGCGCGTCGTCGATGGCTTGCCGATGTCGTGCAGCGCGACCGCCGTCGCGACGATCGCGCGCCCGAGCGGATCGAGCGCCGCGAACGCCGGGCCGGTTGCGAGCGCGTCGAGCGCCATCTGCGTGTGCGTCCAGACGTCGCCCTCGGCGTGAAACGCGGCATCCTGCATCGTCGCGGCGAGCGTATCCACCGGCATGATGGGCTCGAGGAACGCCGCGACGGCCGCCGGATCGACGCGCACGCCCGGTTCGAGCACGAGCAGGCTCATGGCGCTCCGAGGATCGCCGTCGCAGCGGCCCGGATGGCGGTCTGCAGCTCCGCTTCGCGGGCGCTGTCGAGCTCGCGCCACGCGTCGGCGAACACCGCGGCGAGGTCGATCATGACGTCGAGCACGATCTCGTCCTCGATCGCGCGTGGGTCGGTGCCGACTTTCGATCGCGCGCTCGCGACGCGGGCCGGGTTGACCAGCCGGAGCGCCCACGCGATCAGCTCGTCGCTGCTCAGCCAGCCCGGCTTCCACGCCTGGGCCTCGTCGAACCGCGCGTCGTCGAAGTCGGGCAGCTTCCACTTGCTCATCGGGCGCGTCGTCGCCGGCGCCCGGCGATCCGGCTTCAATACGAAGCCCTCACGACGGTTGGCGTCGATCTCGGGCAGGCCGAGCTGGATCGGCACCGCGGTCGGCGCGTCGACCGGGATGCGCTCGAGATCATCGCGCTTGCCGCGCCCCAGCACCGGTGGCGTGAGGATGCCAGCCTGCCGTCCGAGCGCCTCGATATCAGCGAACGCCAGGAGCTCGCCCGGATCATCGTCGCCGGTCGCGACCAGCACGTCGAACATCGCCCAGCGCAGATCGGGCGCATACCACACGCCGGTCTGGACCGGACCGAGCCCGGGAACCGCGGCGACCTCGGGGTGCGGGTACCGGCCGCCGAACAACTCGCCGTAGCAGACCAGCTGCACCGCCGCGACCTGACGGGCGACGTCGCGCACGCGTGCCTCGAGCTCGGTCGCGATCAACCTCCAGCCAAAAAATGCATCGTCGTCGGTGAGCCACGCCTTGCGCTTGCCGAACATGACGCGATCCGCCGTGAACCCGATGACGAAGTTCGCGCCATGGATCTTCTCGGTGGCCACCCACGTGCCCGCCATCGGCTGGGTCGGACCACCGATCCTCGGATAGGAACGAAACCGCATGTTGTGGATCCAGGCAGTCTACGATCGAGCCGCGCAGATCACGAGCGGTGACCGAGATGACGAGGCATCATGACGCGAGCGCTTCGCCGCGCGCGCGCAGCCGAATGGGCTTCGTACCGCGCCTGGGCGAACCGCTCAGATCTCAGGTGGTCAGTCCGTAGTAGCGCTGATACTCTGCGACAACCCGGGACAGTCGCCCGCCGGGCTCATCGTGCCCTTCGAAGTCACCCGCGGCATCGCACTCGGTGATGTAGGTGAGTGCAGCACGTGCCTCGTCCGAGTCGAGACCTTCGAGATAGCGTCGCGTCTCGCGGAGGCCGGCCCCACACAACAGCTGGACGTCGATGCTGCAACCAGCATCGAAGCTCGCGGTCTTGGCGCGCCAGATGGCGATCGAGTCCTCGACCTGGCCGGCCGCGAAGAGCAGGACGCACAGCGCCTTCATGGCCAGCGTGTCGCTGGTGTCGTCATCGTCGCGCTCGAGTTCGGATGCAGCTTCAAGCGCGCGCCGGATCTCCGCGAGATCCTCGCGCCGCGGAGGGATGCCGAACCGCTCGATGACGTCCGTTTCGTCCACCGGGGGAGCATAACGCAGCACGACACGAGGTGACCTTCATTTTCGATGTGAGGTTCAGCGATAGTCACGGCTAGCTGTCATGTGATTGCGAACGTCGTCGGGTTACCGCAGACTCGGCGCCCGCTGGCCGTGGCTGTCGCCTGTGCTGGCCGTGAGTACAACGGATCGCTGTCTAACAAGGAAGAAGTACATGCACACCGAGATCTCTCCTGGTCGCCGGCCGCGGGCCGCGACGATCCTCCTGGCGCTTGGCCTCGTCCCAACAACGCTGATGTCTGCAGCGCAGGCAGACCCTTCGCGCGAAGCCAGGAATGCGCACGACGATTTCTGCTCGCTGGCGCAACGGCCTATCGTCATCGGCCACCGCGGCGCCAGCGGCTATCGTCCCGAGCACACGCTCGCGTCGTATCAGCTCGCGATCGATCTCGGGGCCGACTACATCGAGCCGGACCTGGTCTCGACCCGGGACGGCCACCTCGTGGCGCGCCACGAGAACGACATCTCCGGCACCACCGACGTGGCGAGCCACCCGGAGTTCGCGTCGCGGAGGGCCACGAAGGTCATCGACGGCGTGACCATCACCGGCTGGTTCACCGAGGACTTCACGCTCGCCGAGCTCAAGACCCTGCACGCCCGCGAGCGGCTCCCCGCCCTGCGTCCGCAAAACGCCACGTATGATGGCCAGTTCGAGATCCCGACGTTCGAGGAGGTGATCGCCCTCGCGCAGCGCGAGAGCCGCCGCCGTCACCGGGTGATCGGCATCTATCCCGAGACCAAGCACGCGACGTATTTCCAGAGCATCGGCCTGTCGCTCGAGGAGCCGCTGGTCCATATTCTCAATGATGCCGGACTCCGCAACAAGCAAGACGCGGTGTTCATCCAGTCGTTCGAGGTCCACAATCTACAGAAGCTCCGCCGGATGACGCGCCTGCCGCTGATCCAGCTCATCGATGCTGCCGGCGCGCCGTTCGATTTCGTCGCCGCGGGCGATCCGCGGACCTATGCGGATCTCGTCACGCCCGGCGGCCTTCACGAGATTGCGCGCTACGCCGACGGGATTGGCGTCAACAAGAACCTCATCGTGCCGCGCGACGCGACCGGCAAGCTCCTGGCTCCGACCAACCTGATTCCCGATGCGCACGCCGAGCACCTGCTCGTGCACTCGTGGACGTTCCGCGCCGAGAACAGCTTCCTTCCCCGCGACTACCAGATCGGTGATCCGGCGGGCCCCTTGTTCGCCGGCCTGCGCGGCGACTTCCCCGCCGAGATCAAGCTGTTCTTCAACCTCGGCCTCGACGGGATGTTCACCGATCAGTCCGACGTCGCCGTCGGGGTTCGCACCGGCCTGCCGCCCTGCGACGAGCGCTGATCGGGGGCATTCCCCTGCGACCGTTCGCGTGTCCCGGCTTGCCCCACCTTGCGACATGGGCGTCGCATGCGACCGGGGAGCGACACCGTAGTACGTATTCATGGGAACAAGGTGGTTCCGCGGAATGTGGGCAGCAAGCGTGTGTGTGATCTCCGCGAACTCCGCAATACCAGGAGCTGCGCCTGGTACCTGCGGTGCGGCGCAAGCATCTTGTCAGCGCCGGCCATGCGACGGCGATGGCGCCTGTTCGTGAAGTGCCACGCTGCGAATTACCGGATCTCCACATTGCACGGTACCGGCACGCTGCCCTATCGTTACCTTGGAGGAATACGATGCGAGTAGTAAGTATCAGTGCCGTGTTGATGTGTATCTGGGTTGGAACCGGTTGTGTCGCTTCATCTGACGATGTTTCAACAGGAACGCTCAGCATCAACCTGGTCGGGCAAGCGTCGTCCGGCGCGACCTATCGGCTGCGGGACGCGATCATCACCGTCGATGGACCCGCGACCGCGGTGTTCAATACCGAGGACGATCCGAACCGGACGTCGCTGTCGGCCAACGTCGTGACCGGCGACTACACCGCGACGCTTCGGCCTGGCTTTCGAATGGAGCGCGTCGACGGGACGACCACGACACCGGTGACTGCCACGCTGATCTCGCCCAACCCGGTGGCGTTCACCGTCCTTAGTCATCAGCGCACGACCGTACCCCTGCGGTTTCACGTCGCCCAGGAAGAAGTCGATATGAGCCAAGGCTACGACATCGTGCTCGAGATCGAAGAGGAGACAGCCTCCGCTTCCTCGAACCTCGTCGCGATCAACGATACGAACGGGCACCTGGTACGCATCAACCCGACTACGCTGACCACCACCGACATCGGCCCGCTCGGCGTCGGCTATATGTTTGGCGACTGCGCGTTCAACCCGGCCGACTCCACGCTGTACATGGTCGACGGACGAGGCAACAACGGGCTCTATCGGGTCAATACCACGACGGGCGCGGCATCGCTGGTGGGCTTGCACGGCGTCCCCGGCATGGCGGCGCTCGCCTTTCACCCTCCCACGAACCGGCTCTACGGCATCTCCGCCGATACGCGCATTCTGTACTCGATCAGCACCGCCACCGGCGCGGCCACCCCGGTCGGGCCGATCATGCCGCCCGTCCTCTTCCGAGGCATGGCCTGGGATTCGAGGCGGAACACGATGGTGGGGTCCGACGGGGTCGTGTTGTTCTCGATCAACGTGTCCACCGGCATGATGATGCCGATCGCGCCGGCCGGGGTCGCCCCCGACCTCGGCATGACCTATGACTCGGCCCTCGATCGGTTCTGGGTCGTCGATATCGGTGGCCAGATCCTCCAGCTCGACCCGAACCAGGGATTCGCCCGCACGTTCATGGGCGTGATCCCCGGTACACGAACCTGCGTCGCCTCCCTTCCGCAGACGCCGTAGCTCGCCGGGCGTCCCGATACAGCACGATACTTCGTCGACGCCCTGTCCAGGATGCGCTGGAATATCCGGTACTTGCCGAAATCTTGGCGATTTCGTGCAAACCCTTCCTCCGGCCCCCCACCAAGGGGCAAGAGCGCGGCGAACCGCGCGAAACGAGGGAGACGTTATGTATCGGATCATCGGCCCAACGATGTGCATTCTCGTGGGTTGTGGCTCATTTCAGGGCAGCTCGAGCTGGACCTTTGGCGGACATTCGAGTTCGAGCGCGAGCCCACTCGCGAGCTCGAGTCAGGACAGCGCGGCGAGCACGGCGCCAAGCAGCAATGGAGGAAAGCAGTTCGACGTGAATCGGGACTGCTTCGCCGACGCCAGCGGCGCCGGCGGCCGGATCGACTATCACCGCGATCCTGTGCTGTTCTGGCCGTGCTTCGAGGGCGGGCAACCCGGCACCGCTGAATACACGAGCTTTGCGCGCAACTGCGATGACACCAACAAGGCCCTGGGGACATCGCTCGCATGCCGGATCGATCATCGTGGCTTCGACGCGCACTATCGCCTCGAGGCCCAGAAGGCCAAGGAGCTGAACCGTGAGACCCGCGATCCCGGGAACTACTGCGACTCGGTGTTTGCCGTGTTCCAGGCCCGGGTCGTGGCACCGTCGACGCTGAACGACATCGCGGTTCACCCCAAGGTGAAGCGGGAGTTCCTGAGCAAGGTCAAGGCGTTCGTGTGCGCCTATGACGACGACCGCGCCGCGCAGGTCGAGCTCGCGAACGGCAACCTCACCTTCTACGTGAAGGCGTCGGACAATTCGCCGAGGACCGACTGGATCGACCGCGGCATCCGGCGGCTGTTCCCCGAGTACGAGAAGTGGCACTCGGAGCGCTTCGGGCACGAGGCCATCGTGAGCGGCGAGCAGCGGACCAACGCGCAAGGGCGACTGTTCGATTACAACGACGACTGCTTCGCAAAGAACGACGTCGGCGGCCGGGTCGATTATCACCGCGATCCGGTGCTGTTCTGGCCATGCTTCGAAGGTGGTGAAGAAGGCACACCCGAGTACACGAGCCTCGCGCACAACTGCGACAACATCAACAAGGCGCTTGGCGGCACCTCCCTCAAGTGCGTCATCGATCACCCGAGCTTCGATGCGCACTTTGGCCTCGAGGCCAAGAAGCCCAAGCGGCGGGATCGCGACGTTCGGGATCCCGGCAACTACTGCGAGCAAGCGTTCAGCGTCTTCGAGGCCCGGACCGCGGGCGCGCCCAGGACGCTCGGGGATATCGCGACCCACCCTCAGATCAAGCAGGAGTTCTTGCGCAAGGTGAAGACCTTGGCCTGCGTCTACGATGAAGGACTCGCCCAGCAAGTGCGGCTCAAGAACGGCACGTTGACGTTCTACGTGAGCCACGGGGAGGCGCCCCGGATCGACTGGATCGAACGTGGCATTCGTCCGCTGCTCCGCGAGTACGTGAAGTGGCACGAGGAAAACGATTGAACAGGCAGTGACACCGCGATCCCGCACCCGCGCGCATCGCAAAAACCGACCCCAAATCACCCACCCAGGTGGGCAAGGAAGACAACCAATGTGGAAGAAATCGACTCTCGCTCTCGCTCTGGTTTTCGTCACCCCGGCGATCTCGTTCGCCGACAAGCACAAGGAGGCCGCCCAGGCCCAGGCGCACGCCAACCAGGCGCAGGCGTCCGCCGCCAAGCATGCGGCCAAGGGCAACAGCTCGGCCGCCCAGAACATGCAGAAGATCGCCAACGATCGCCAGAAGGCAGCCGATCGCAAGGCCGCCGCCGCGGAGCGCGACAAGGGCAAGAAGCGGTAGCGGGCCGCGGAGCCCAGCCCAGGAGACCCAGTGGGCTCGAGCGGCAGTAGGATGACCCAGCGCATGGAATGTCTCGATGACAACGCGGTGATCGCCTACGTCGAGCGGATCCTCCCCGAGGCCGAGCGGCGGCAGGTGGCGGCGCACCTCGACGAGTGCGAGGTCTGCCTGGCGATCACGTGCGCGGTCGCGCGTTCCACCGAGGCGCCCGCGGCGACGGCGGGGCCGGTCGAGCTCCAGCGCGGCCACGCGATCGGCCGCTATGCGCTCGTCGAGATGATCGGCCGCGGGGCGATGGGCTCGGTGTACGTCGCGCACGATCCGCAGCTCGATCGCAAGGTCGCCCTCAAGATCGTGCGCTCCGAGCGGTTCGCCCAGCGAGACGTCCGCGCTCGGCTGTCGCGCGAAGCCCGCGCGATGGCAAAGGTCACGCATCCCCACGTCGTGACGGTGTACGACGCCGGCGAGCTCGACGACGGCGTGTTCATCGCGATGGAGCTGGTGTCCGGCGACACGCTCGCGCGCTGGCTCGCCGCCGAGGATCGCGCGTGGCGCGACGTCGTGCGCATGTTTTGCGCCATCGGCCGCGGCCTGGCGGCCGCGCACGCCGCCGGCATCGTGCACCGCGACTTCAAGCCGGAGAACGTGCTGGTCGACAAGCACGGCCGCGCGGCGGTCACCGACTTCGGCCTCGCGGTCGCGCCCGCGCGGCAGGTCGATCCGGCCGAAGACATCGACGGCGTCGCGCTCGCCGAGGCGCACGAGCTGACGCGCACCGGCGCGCTGGTCGGTACCCCGCGGTACATGTCGCCCGAGCAGTTTCGCGGCGGCGCGGTCGATGCGCGCACCGATCAATTCAGCTTCGCGGTCGCGCTGTACGACGCGCTCTATCACCAGCTGCCGTTCGCCGGCGCGACGGTGGGCGAGCTGCGCGCCGCGGTGATCGCCGGTGCTTTGCGTGACCGACCGGTGCCGACCGCGGTGCCCGTTCGCGTCCATCAGGTGCTCGTGCGTGCGCTCGCCGCCGATCCGGCGGATCGCCACGCGTCGATCGATCATCTGCTCGATGCCCTCGAAGCCGCGGCGCGGCCGACCCGCGGGCGCCAGATCGGCTTCGGGCTCGCCGCGTGCCTCCTGGTCTTCGCGACCGCGGGCACCATCGCGCTCACGAGCGCCCACGGTAACAAAACTACGCCTCCGGTCGCTGATCCGGCCGCATCTTCGGCCGCTGCGCTCGTGGCGCAACTTCCCTCGCCAAAAACCGATGCCACGCGCATCAGGGTCCTCGTCGACCGGTTCACCAACCAGACTGGCGATCCGCGGCTCGACGATACGCTCGATCTGATCGTCGCCGACGTGCTGTTCCGCTCGACGCACCTCGATCCGCGGGCCGGCGTCGAGCTGCCGATCGAGGGCACCACCGTCGACGCGCTGGCCGGCAAGCTCGGCGAGGCCGGCCAACCGGCGATCGCGTTACACGGGGCGATCACGCGCGATGGCACCCGCGATGGGGCAGGCGATGGCGCGGGCTACGTCGTCTCGCTCGACGCCCGCGGCTCGCAACGCGTGACGTTTGCGGCCACCGAGCACGCCGCGAACTCGGGCGACATCACCGGCGCTGCGGCCAGGCTCGGCGCTCGCTTCCTCACCGCGCTCGGTGATCCGCCGGGCTCGATCGACCACGTGCTCTCGCCGTCGCTCGACGCGCTTCACGAATTCATCCAGGGCCAGCGGTTCGCGTTCGCCGGGGAGTTCGACAAGGCGATCGCACCGTATCGCCGCGCGCTCGCCGCCGATCCGGACTTCGTCGACGCCCACCAGAGCCTCGGGCTCGTGCTGTACAACCGCTCGGAGCTCCCGGCGGCGATCGCCGAGCTCGAGCGCGCGAAGCAGGGTGCCGATCGGCTGCCCGATCGCAAGCGCCTCATGTTGCTCGGCGACTACTTCGGGACGGTCGGAAACTACACCGATGCGATCATGACGTACGAGCAGCTCCTCGCGCGCTGGCCAGGCGATGCCCGCATCGAGATCAACATCACGGCGACCGCGATCGACGCCCGCAGCTGGGAGGTCGCGCTCGAGCAAGCCCGGCGCGCGGCGAAGGATCACCCCGAGCTCGTCGTCGTCCGCGGCAACCTCGTGATCGCCCTGCTCGCCAACGGCAAGTTCGCCGATGCCGCGCGAGATGGCGCCACGATGCTCGCAGACCTCCGGCAGCCGCTCGCCGCCGCGGTCGCCGCGGTCGCCGCCGCCCAGGCGCTCCTCGGGCACGGCCAGGACGCACGCGCCACCTACGACAGGCTCGAGGCGCTAGATCAGGCCGCGCTCGCCGACGAGGGGCGCGCCGACCTCGCGCTCTACGAGGGTCGTCTCGACGACGCCGAAGCCGCGTTGCGCAAGTACGTTGATCCGGCCACCCCCCCGGGCAAGACCGCCGAACCCTCGCGCGAGTTCGTCACGCTCGCGCGCACCCGCCTTCGGCGCGGCGATCGCACAGGCGCCGCCCGTGCCGCTCGTTCGGCGATGGGCAGCGGCGAGGTGCGCCTCGAGTACATGGCCGCCGCGGTGGCGATCGAGGCCGGCGACCCCATCGGCGCCGAGGCCAAGCTCTCTGCATGGGCCCAAAGCCCGCTATCCGAGTGGCGGCTCTACGCCAAGCTCCTCGCCGGCGATCTGGCGCGCGCGCGGCACCAGCCTCGCGACACGACCGCCGCCATCACCGCCTACCGGGACGCCTCGCTGATCGGCCCGTCCTGGATGATCCACGACCGGCTCGGGCGCGCCTACCTCGCAGCGGGCGCGTGGGCCGATGCCGAGCGCGAGCTGGCCTGGTGCCTCGAGCACCGCGGCGAGGCCGCCGTGTTCATGACGCCTTCGCTATCGTACCTGCCGGAGATCATGCTCGCGCGTGCGCAGAGCCTGGACGGGCGCCACGCCGACCCCACCGAGCGGCGCGCCGCGTACCAGGCCGTACTCGCCCTCGCGCCGGACGCACAGCACGACCCGATCACCGACGAGGCCCGCCGCCAGATCGCGAGGCTCGCGCCATAGCCTATACTCGCCCGGATGCCAGGCTTCGCCAGGGCGTTCCGCGAACGGCTGGGCGAAGCGCGCCCGCTCGGCGCGGAGCTGGACGACCTCCTCGAAGCGGCGCTCTCCACCGCGCGTGCCGCGTGGCCTGGCTTCGCGGTCGCAGATGATCGGTTCGCCGAGCACCTCGCAACGCTCGTGCGCGACGAGCCAGCCGTCGTCGAGGCGCTTGGCCACCTTCACATCGCGGACCTCTACCTCAGCCTCGCCTGTGCCGAGGGCCGTGCCGAGGCGCTTGTGATCATCGATCGCGACTACTTCGCCGACGTGCGTCCCACGCTCGCGCGGATGGGCCTGACCGCGAGCGCAATCGACGAGACGCTCCAGATCATGCGCGACGAGCTCCTCGCGCCCCGCCCCGAAGCGGCGCCGCGGATCCTCAACTATGGCGGGCGCGGTCACTTGCGGGGCTGGCTGCGCTCGGTGGCCGCGCGCACCGGCCTGCGCAGCGTGCGGCGTCTCGACCGCCACGAGGAGCTCGACGACGGCAGGCACGCGGCTCCGGCGGGCGATCTCGAGCTCGAATACATGAAGAAGACCTATGGCGAGGTCTTTCAGCGCGCCTTCGCGGTTGCCCTCGCGGCCATGCCCTCCGACGATCGCTTGCTGCTCAAGCAGCGGTTTCGCCACCAGCTCACCGTCGAAGACCTCGGCGCGCTGCACTCGGTTCATGCCGGCACGATCTCGCGCTGGGTCGCGGCCGCCCGCGAGCGCCTGGTCAAGGCGACCCGCGCCGAGATGATGCGCGAGCTCGGCGTCGGCCGCGCCGACGTGTCGAGCATCCTGCGGATGATCCAGAGCGAGCTCGAGATCACGCTGTCGTCGGTCGCCGAGACGCCGCGCGAGCCCGGCAAGCCGTAGCTGTTCGCCTCTTTCGATCCGGAATGGAACATCCGGGGCGCAAGCCTCCGCGAGCCTGGCCGTGCTATGGTGGCACATGCATCGCGCGGTTCCGGTATGGACATGGGATGTCGGCGAACGCGAGATCGATCTCGACGCGCGCCCCGAAGCGCTCGTGCCTGTACTGGAGACAATACTCGAGGGTGGGCTATGGAACCAGTTTCGAAAGTTTCCACCCGACACGCTCGCACGCCTGCTCCCATATCTCCACGTCCCATCCAACACGAGGCGACTGATTGAGTTCTGGATCGACGAAGCGCCCGCGCGCCCACAAACGAGGCGCTGAAACCGCACCGACCAAGACGCGGCGCCGCGTGCGCACCGAGGTCGCGCCGCCGGAGCTCGCAGCGTGGCAGCTTCACGTGCTCGATGCGGTCGCGCGGTCCAAGCTCGCGTCCGAGGTTGTATTCGGCGGTGGCGCTGCCCTTGCGGTGCGTCACCTGCATCATCGCCGATCCGAAGACCTCGACTTCTTCTTATCTCGCGAGCTCGAGGATGGCGAGCTTCGGCCACTCACCCGAAGTCTCGTCGTCGGAGGCGTACAAATCGACGAGCAGCAGGTGGGGCCACGGCGAACGTTACTGCTGCTACGGGGGCGAAACGAGCTCGGTCGAATCGACTTCGCGTTCTACCCATACGATGCGATCGCGCGACGCGAGCGCTGGCGCGGGCTTGTCGTCGAGTCGCTCCTCGATATGACAGTGAACAAGGTGCAGGCCCTGCTCACGCGATTTCGGCCGCGCGATTTCGTCGATCTCTACTTCTTGTTACGCGAGGGACCAGAGCTCGATCTCGATCGCCTGCTCGACTTCGTGCGCGCGAAGTTTGATGCTGGAGCAGATCGACTTGCCCTCGCACATCGCATGTTGCTCGCGAGCGGGATCGACGAGTTTCCAGCGATGCTCAGACCCGTCACGCGCGACGAGCTCGTTACGTTCTTCGAGACTCAGGCTCGCGCGCTCATCCGGCGGGGATGACGAAGCCAGGGCTAGCCAGTTGGCTGACGCCTGGCCACAGTGCAGCAGTTGAACATACCAATGATTCGGGGGCATCGAACCTCGACGATCACGGCCGGGGCGCGATCTCAGGTTGCGGCGATCGGCGCGCCGAAGTCGCGACGCGGGAGCGCCGCGAGCTCGCGGATGGTCGAGTGCTGGCCGTCGGCCCCGACCACGAGGTCGGCGCGGATCTCCAGGTGGCCTCTGGGCGGAGACGATCGCCTGCGAGTGGGATGGTAGGCCGGTCAACTACGGTGCGATCGTCGGGCATCTGACCACCGCCGATCGCCTCCGATGATGCTGTGTATCCATCGCTGCGCAGGCCGTCATCGTCGAGCATCGCGCGGACCCGACGATTGCTATCGTCCGTGTTCAGCAGGCCGATGTCTCGTGTCGCCATGGACCGGTGTGCTGGCGTGGACTCGGTGTCAGCGCCGTGGCCACTGAGTCGTTGCGGTGGGCGGTCATGCGGAGTTCGTGCTTGATGGCAGTACACTCCTCGTCGAGTGCTAGCCGACTGGTGCCACTCGGATTGGCGACGAGCAACAGGATGACGTTCTTGGGCACGCGGGCTCGCGGTGTGTGCACGGTAACAGCGGTGGTTGCGCCGTTGAGTATCGATGGCTCGGCATGTGGTTCAACACCGCCGGCGGCGACGCCAACGGTAGTGGCCTCAAGGAGGGCGGCCAGTCGAGGAACCAGAGTGTACTTGCATCATCGCCTGCGCAGATCGTGGTCGTGGTCGCGACCACGGCAGTGAACCTGGTGTCGCCGCGATGAGTCGCGAGGCACCGATGGGTCACCGATGGGTCACCGATGGGTCATGAGGTCCCAGACCGAGAGGGCGATCGAACCCCCTAAAGTCATCGACGCTCTGCAACCCTCTCGCGTACTTGCACCCGGCATGATCCCGTTCTGGCCCGTTCATCCCACTGAATCCTGTCGCGTTTGCCAAAGCCGGTGGTAAAGGATCCACGCCGTCGGATTGGCGTTGTACGAATTTACGCTCGGTCGTCCCGCGCTCGCCCGGCCGCCCGGCGCTCGCCCGGCCGCGCCCCCGCGCTCGCTCGCTCGGCCCACGCTCACCGAATCGTACGATGGAGCAAGGCGGCAGTTTCAGGGTGGAGATATCGACGTCGCCCGGCCACTTGGCGCAGATGACCCGTTTGGACCGTCGGTTGTGCTTCGGAGAGATAGAACCCCGTTGACAAGCAGGTACGGGCTGACACGGTCCATGGTCGCACGCCACTCCGCGGGGAGGCCCGAGGCGAGCGGCACGTCCCAGACGCGCGCGGTGTGGTCCGAACTGGCGGTGACGACGCGGGTGCCGTCGGGGCTGAACGCGGCGCTCACCACGACCCCCTGATGCTGCAGCGGTGGGGACAGCGGCTTGCCGCTGGCGGCGTCCCAGACGCGCGCGGTCTGGTCATAGCTGGCAGTGACGACGCGGGTGCCGTCGGGGCTGAACGCGGCGCTCGCCACGTGCGCCTGATGCAGCAGCGGCGGGGAGAGTGGCTTGCCGCTGGCGGCGCCCCAGACGCGCGCCGTGTTGTCCTCGCTAGCGGTAACGATGCGGGTACCGTCGGGGCTGAACGCGGCGCTCACCACGACCCCCTGGTGCTGCAGCGGTGGGGAGAGCGGCTTGCCACTGGCGGCGTCCCAGACGCGCGCGGTGTTGTCCTCGCTAGCGGTAACGATGCGGGTGCCGTCGGGGCTGAACGCGGCGCTCACCACGTGCGCCTGATGCAGCAGCGGCGGGGAGAGTGGCTTGCCGCTGGCGGCGTCCCAGACGCGCGCGGCGTTGTCCTCGCTAGCGGTAACGATGCGGGTGCCGTCGGGGCTGAACGCAGCGCTCAACACTACCCCCTGGTGCAGCGGCGGGGAGAGTGGCTTGCCGCTGGCGGCGTCCCAGACGCGCGCGGTCTTGTCCAAGCTGGCGGTGACGATGCGGGTGCCGTCGGGGCTGAACGCGGCGCTCCACACCTCCGCCTGATGCTGCAGCGACGGGGAGAGCGGCTTGCCGCTGGCGGTGTTCCAGACGCGCGCGGTCTTGTCCCAGTTGGCGGTGACGACGCGGGTGCCATCGGGGCTGAACGCGGCGCACATCACCCGGTCCTGATGCTGTAATGGCGGGGAGAGTGGCTTGCCGCTGACGGCGTCCCAGACGCGCGCGGTGTGGTCCCAACTGGCGGTGAC
>Ga0134121_10002563_pt1 | contig 15641 bp, 12 predicted proteins | sample KB301_FD_96463 | JGI IMG/M metagenome (GOLD analysis project Ga0134121, IMG submission 96463) | Terrestrial soil microbial communities without Nitrogen fertilizer from Kellogg Biological Station, Michigan, USA - KB3-0-1 | ecosystem: Environmental > Terrestrial > Soil > Unclassified ... | reverse complement strand
GCCGCCGATGTCCGCGTGATGCGCGCGGTTGGCGACGAAGAAGAGGGGACGCGGAGATTGGGAGACGCGGCGACGCGGTGATTTTCGCTGTGTCTCCCCCTCTCCGTGTCCCCGCGTCTCTGCAAAGACGCCCATCACCAGAGTGACATCCGGCAAATGCGTTCCGCCCGCGAAAGGATCGTTCACCGCCACAACATCGCTCGGATCGATCTGAACATCACCCAACGCAGCAGCGACAGCCATCGGCATCGAGCCGAGATGCACCGGCATGTGATCGCCCTGCGCGATCACTCGACCCGCGGAATCGAAGACCGCGCACGAATAGTCGCGCCGCTCTTTAATGTTCGGAGAGAATGAGGTGCGCCGCAGCGTCACACCCATTTCTTCCGCGACCGAAGTGTAGAGCGCGCGGTAAATCTCCAGGGTGATGGGATCGAAGTTCTTCACAAGGCTCCCTGTAATCCTAGAACAGCTCAAGTTAGGCTTACTCAGGGTCGGGAAGGCCGGCTTGCCGCCGCTTTTCCGAAGCAATGCGGCGGGGGCGAGCCCCCCTTCCCAACCTGAGAGCTACAGTTGAATTATCAAATTCCCATGACCATCAACGCCAACGCCTGCGTCTGCCGGAACCAAGGTTGTCGCAGAATACTCTGTGACGATGCACGGAGTGCGAAGCCCCACACCGGCTGGCAATGCGTCTCGACGATAGACGGCGGCGCGAACCTGCTGCCTTCCCAAGTGCGTTTGCGCAGTGTCGTGTGGTTTGATCGTCGTCTTTGAATATGCGCGTTTCAATTTGGGCAGCTTCATTTTGCGAACGATACCGATCGACCGCAGGCGCGCGCTCACAATCTCGACAACATTCTTCTCCTGCGCGTAGCCGTAGCGCGCGAGATGAGCGCGATGGAAAGCTGCCGAGATGTTGCCAGTCGTCTGTTTAATTTGCAGCTCGAACGATTGACCTTTGTAGCGCGCAGCCAGCGATCGCTCGTGACGCTGCTTCAATGTCGGAAAGCCTTCACGGCGCAAAGTCGCGGTCGCCTGCTTTTCCATTTCACGGAAAACTATTTCCAGTTCGCGCTGAACGCCGGCGAACGCCTCGATCATCACCGTCCGCGTTTGTTCCTTGACGACATCCGCGGTCAGCACACCCAGCGCCGATAAAGCACCCGGCGACGTTGAGATCAATACGCGCGGGATGCGCAACGCTCGCGCCAATTCAACTGCATGCAAGCCACCCGCGCCCCCAAAAGGAATCAAAGTGAACTCGCGCGGATCGTGACCGCGCTCAACTGAAATGTGGCGCAGCGCGCGCTCCATGTTTGTCGTAACCACCTCAAGCACGCCGCGAGCTGCTTCCACGGATGCGACCCTGCGTCCGGATGCGCTGCTCATTTCTCTTGCCAGACTTTCAAGCGCTGCTTGCGCTCGCGCTGCGTCAAGTTTGAATTCGCCGCCGAGCAGGGCTGCTCCGGGAAAATGTCCGAGCACCACGTGGGCGTCGGTCACCGTCGGCAATAATGATCGTCCGTAACACGCCGGGCCGGGATCGGCGCCCGCTGATTCAGGACCGACGCGCAGCGAGCCGCCTTCATCGACGCGCGCGATAGATCCTCCACCGGCTCCAACTGTGTGAATGTCCATCATCGGCACTGCGACGGGACTTCCGGCGACCACGGATTCATTTGTTAGCCGCATGCCCTCGCGATCGCACAACGCGACGTCAGTAGAAGTGCCGCCCATGTCGAACGCGATGATATTCGCGATTCCCGCGACGCGTGCGGCGTGCAAGGCGCCCACCACGCCGCCAGCCGGGCCAGACAAAATCGTGCGTACGGGTTCCTGGGCAGCGGCTTCGGCAGAGATACTTCCGCCGGAAGATTGCATGACACGCAAGAAAGACGGGCTTTGTACTTTGGACTTTGGTCTTTGACCGCCGGGCAAAGATGCACGGTCCGGAACAACAGACTCGCTCAGTTTCTTCAAATAACTTCCCATCAATGGCTGCAAATAAGCATTCACGCAAACCGTCGCCGTCCGTTCGAACTCACGATATTCCGGAAGTACTTGATGCGAGATCGACAGCGGCACGCCCAACGATTCCAGCGCCCGCGCGATCGCTATTTCATGTCGCGGATCGACGAACGAGAAGAGCAGCGATACAGCGATCGATTCGCAACCGCTCGCTTGGACTTGTTCTACTAATCGCACGAGCGATTCATTGTTGAGCGAGTCCAGTACGTCACCGTTCGCCGCAACGCGTTCCTTAATTCCAAATCTCAGTTCACTCGGTACCAGCGGCGGTGGCTTAATCGCGTTCAGGTTGTAAAGTTCGGGCCGCGCCTGACGGCCAATCTCGATTACGTCCTCGAACCCTTCGGTCGCGACCAGCGCCGTGCGCGCACCTTTGCGTTGCAGGAGCGCGTTAGTGCCGACCGTCGTGCCATGCACGATTTCAAAGCTGAGCAACTTCGCGTCAGCTGACGCCGCGATTTGTTTCAGTCCTTCGGTAATAGCGCGCGCTGGATCGTCAGGCGTGGAAGCGACTTTAAAGATGCGCAGCTCGTTATTCGCTTGATAGACAAAGTCAGTGAACGTGCCGCCCGTGTCGACGCCGACGCGTATCGAGGTCGTTTTTTTCTGAAGATGGTTGCTCACGAATGAAGCAGCAAGAGCTTGGTGCAGGCAGCCAACTATAGTCACTGGCTATATCGTTGACAAGCACAACCCAAGTCGATATAAGCGGCGCAGTTTTCGCATTGACCGTTCGAAGGAGAGGCCATGAGAAAAGATTCCCGGCAACTTTGCCTGATCGCATTCGGTTTGCTGATCGTCTTCGCCCTCGGATGCAAGATGAGCAGTTCCAGCTCGAGTTCAACTTCGAGTCCAAATACCAATGACAAGAGTGATTCCTCAAAGAGTTCCAGCTCGAATTCAAGCAGCAGCACTTCAAGCTCCGCTCCTGCTCCGGCTCCGGCGCCGGACGTCGCGGGTCACTACAACATTGTCGGCACGAATCCAAACGGGGCTGCCTACAAGGGGACTCTCGAAGTGATCACGCGTGGCGATGTCTATCAATTCCGTTGGAACGCCGGCACGCAATACGATGGCGTCGGCGTGCAGAATGGAAAGATTGTCGCGGTGGCATTTGCGAATGGCGCAGACGGTAAGGGTTGCGGCGTCGTCGATTACGATATTGCGACTGACGGTTCTCTGAACGGCAAGTGGGGTTACTGGGGGACGAACGAAGCCGGAACGGAATCGGCCACACGCACCAGCGGTACCGGCTTAACCGGTGAATACGATGCGACGGGCAAAAATCCGAGCGGCACTCAATACAAAGCAAAACTCACCGTTGAGTCCGCGGGTAACCTTTATCACTTCGTCTGGAGCAACAACACTGATGGCGTAGGGATCAAGCGCGGCGACAACGTCGCGGTGGGCATCGGCGGCACGCGCTGCGGCTTTGTGATGTACGAAGTTCAGCCGGATGGCACGCTCGATGGCATGTGGGGCGGCGGCGGAAGCGATAAGACCGGAACTGAGAGAGCTACGAAGCAGTAAGGTCGGAACGGCCCTGCGGTAGCGGGCCGTTGATCTCAACCAACTCGATCCTGGAAAATCAATCGCCCGCTACGGCAGGCGGTACTGACCTTTTACTCTCATTTGATCTGCGCGCGGCCTCCAGCACCAGCTGAGTTCGATATCCATCTTCGAAAGTTGCCGCACCTTCCACTGTAGTGCGACCTTCGCGGAGAGCATTCACGATTTGCTGCGAGAACGTTGTGAAGCCGCGCGCCCAGCCGCTGTCACGCAGGCCCGGCGCAAGTTCTTCACGGTCAACCTGGACGGCTTGCCATTCTCCGTCACCTACTTTTGATCGCCAGAGATCTCCAACCTCACCAATGCGCAGGGCGCCATCAGAGCCGAAAATCTCCAGTAGATGCTCAGGCTTTCCCGCCTCGACCAACGACATCGACACATTCCCGGTCGCGGCATCGGTTAATCCACCATCCGCAAAGCGCAGAAGAAGATTAGCTTCATCATCGGTGGTGACTTCGCGCGAGGTCCCAGCTGCATCCCGGCGTTCACGCACATGAGTCGCGAGGTTGCAAACTACGTCTGATACTTCCGTACTAAGCAACCATCGAAATCCGTCCATCACGTGCGAACCGATCGCTCCGAGCGTTCCGCCGCCCTGCTTGATATCCGACCACCAGTTCCAGGGGCGAGTCACGTCGGCGCGCGAATCTGATCGGAAAGTCAGCTTCACGTGCTTTATCTTTCCGATTTCGCCGGCTTGCAGCAGCTCGCGCATCTTCAAACGACCGGGAAGAAACCTAAGCTCATGATCGATCAACGTGAGCAGGCCGGCTTCTTGGGCGCGCTCTTTCATGCGCCGCGCCTCTTCGGCATTCATGGCCATTGGTTTTTCGCACAATACATGTTTACCGCGATCCAGCGCAGCCAAAGTCATCTCGCAATGCGTGACCACCGGCGTAACTATGCTAACCAGATCGACATCGTCGCGATCAATAACACCGCGCCAGTCGTCTTCCACGTGAGGGATATCGAACTCGTGCGCGACTTCTTCCGCATGTTCGCGATGCGCGCTGGCGATGGCTACGATGCGCGCGCCTTCACAATGCTTGAATCCGGGAATCTGTGTCGTACGGGCGAAACCCGCGCCGATGATTCCGATGCCAATGGTCTTTTCAGTAGGCATTAATGGGATTAACCAGTGCGCGCCTTAGAAACCTCATCTAGGGAGGGCTCTCTCCTCGGCCCTGGCAATACAGTCTCTCAAGCACTTCTTCAACTTAAGCGCGTCCTTTTTCATCTGAGCGTTGGACAGTCCCCGAGTTGTTGAAAAGTCAGAACGCGTCTGCCTGCTGCCATAGAATTGAAAAAGCAACGCGCGGTGCTGCGGTGGTATGTTCTGCAAACACTTTTCCAGACATTGTGCCTGGGGTGATTTCGTGGGTTGGTGCAGGACCACTTCCGCGGATCGGTTATAACGATGATCGAACATAGCGGTTTGGAGTTGTCCCTGCTGTCTGCCTGCTGCTCACTGCTTTGTACTTGGTGCCCCCGCAGGGATTCGAACCCCGAACCAACAGATTATGAGACGGTTTGAGGGGCATCAACAAGGCGAGACGAAACGAGATAACCCAGTATTTACCGAATCCGCAGCCGTCAAAGTTCGTTAGGTAATGCTAGGTAACAGGACGCCATCGCGCCATAATCGCGCCATCTTGTGATAGACGCTGTTCTCTAATCCGTAGGCCCGGAAGGTGCCGAATTTTGTCAGCTTGATGGCTCAAAAAGTATTGACTCTGAAGGGAATCTGGCATATGGTGACCTTTCGTAATTTACGTCTCTCGTCACCTCTAAATAGGTCGGCCACTATAATGTTGCGCTTTGCTTACGTCCTCTCTGACTCTGCAACGAACCGACGTAAGAGTGATATCCTAGTAGACGGAAGTCTGTGACTTTCGCCACGACAAATAGTGCGCGGGAGGTCTTACAGAAAGTTTATGAATACCACTCCGAGAGTAGATTGGGCCAGTCGCCGCGACGCATCAATCGATGATTACTTTGCCGACGCGGGTGACATTTGGGGACGTGACCGGTTCGAGCGAACGGCAGTAGACCTTTGGCTCAACGTAATCGCCCATACAAATCACGTCGTAAAGAACGCTCGTCTGCGACAGCCGAGGCAAGTAATCGATTCGCTCGCTGACACGGTGATGTACTTGCTTAGTTTTCTTAATCAATGCAAGTACTCCGATCGGCCAGAGGATGAAACTCTAAAGTTGACTGTCCCTCCCTCGGATATTATCTGGAATAAATATCCTGGCATTTGCCCGACTTGTTTTGACAGCCAACTCGAACCCGTGTTGGCGTCTGAAGGAGTGCACGACTCGGCACCAACTCCGTGCCATCTGTTCTCGGCGGAGCGTCTTATCAACAATCTCGCAACTCAGAGTCGTAAACCAATCCCATGTACATGTCCGGCCCAATCCACTTTCACGGGCGAGCGTCATCACTTTTGGAACATGAATAATGATTATCTTATTCACTTCCGACGAATGTATGCAGATACTTTGAGTAGACAAGGCGAGAAGATATCTTCCGTCACGGAGCTTGAGGGCATGTTCGCGGCGATATTCGACAAGTCATGCTACATATTCTCCCTTGAACGAATGGCCTTATTTATTCAAGAAGAAGTCGGTGATGCCAGCGAAGCAATCAAGGACACATATACGTACTACGACAATGTTGAACCATGGTCCCATGATGTTGCCGAGCGAAGGACGCGGCGACTTCAAGAAGAAATAGCCGACGTGTTTTCATGCCTGTTTAGCATCTTGTTGAAGATCAAATTTGATTGCGAAAGTCTTAATGGATATGTTGCTGAGCTGTCTGGCCATAATCAAATAGATCTAGTAGAAGAGGTTTCATTCGCGGATTTGATTTGGAGTAAGTATGGAAGATCAAAAACCACGGGCGAGGTTTGGGAGTACTTAAGGTGCCCGAGATGTGAATTTCGGCCTTGCAAGTGCCCGAGACATTTTCTTAACGACCGCGCGAGTTTTGCGGCAGCTGATCTTGTCAGCGCCATAGCCTAGGTCTTCTCACCTGGTATCCGAGAGACCCTCACGGCTTCATCAATTCTTCAAGATCGAAAAGCAGTTTAAAGCTTTCGGAGAATCCCTGCATCGGAGGTGGCCAAAGCCAAGTGACCGCTATTGCCCCTAACCATCTGACCGTTCATTACGAGAACCGATATACAGCGTCAATTGATGATTATTTCAGGGATGTACTCCGGATATGGTCCAGAGATGCTACTGAGAGAACCGTCTTCGATCTTTGGTTTCATGTAATCGACCATTGTTCGCGTCTCGTTGAGGCGGTCCGAAAAGAACGCCCAAAATTTGTCATAGATGACTTGGCTAATACATTCATGTGGTTTCTAAGTTTCATTGCGCAGACACATCAAAGTCAGAATGATCTTGATAAGTATTTCCGACTCTCAGTCTTACCATCCGACATCATCTGGAATAAATACCCAGCACACTGCCCCGCCTGTTTTGATTTTTTCATGGCAGAACAGATTGGGGCAAGAGATCCCTTGGATGCGGAAGAGATCGTTAACCAGAAGGGTGAGCAACTTAAAGATAAGATAATTAGTTTTGCTAACGATCCTAGCATTGAACAACCATACGTATGTAGTTGTCTATCACACATCGGTTTCGCAGAGGACCGTCACCAAATTTATAAGCCCATCAATGAAAAGCTTGACGGCTTCCGATTGGTTTACGCAGATGAGACTCGAAAAAACAAGATTCATAGCATCAAGGCTCTGGAAGATATGTTTGGACAAGTATTTCACAACTCGTACGAGGTTTTTAGTATTGAGAACATCGCGTTCCACTTGCTTGAAGAAGTAGGTGAGGTTACGCAGAGCATCAAGGACTTATACACTTTCGACGAGAATCGAGAACCGTTCAGTGAAGTCGCGAGTAATCGCCGACGAATGAAATTCGAAGAAGAGTTGGCAGATGTGTTTTCTTGGATATTCGCTTTGATGTTAAAAATCAAACGCGTTTACTTTAAGGATGCTCAGGAGTACGTGACTTCTTTGGTGAAAGGCATCGAAGTCAATTTCATGGGAAGTCTTAACCTTGCTGATATTATTTGGACAAAGTACGGCAGAACGGAGAACGGTGGAACCTTGTTTTGTTCGGGCTGCCAATCCGTGCCATGTTCTTGCAAGCGTCATCTCTTAGTTGACTGGTCAAAAGCCTAGAATTCACGTGGTCATCCTAGAAACCGATTACTTTGTAGCGTCCCGTCTTCACGCCGTTCAATCGGTTTAGAGCGATAATAAGCACGGTCAGCCGTTCTATGCTTCTTGCGTTCTCAAGAGGCCCGGCATCTAGCGCTCTGAGCCCCGCGATCCGTCGCATTGCCTCTATTACAATTAATCTGGACTCCTCAGAATCACTGGCGACAAAATCGTCGCAGTTGAGAGGTGGAATAGAGTTTCCTTTGCCGAAGGTCGTTGGATCGAATAGCGCGTAGGCAGAAACAGTCTTGAAAGCTGCCACGAGATGTACTGACGGTGGAATATGAGGCACCAACCGCTCACTTCCTGAGCCCTCCAACGATTCCACGTAACGCATTGGGTCGTCACCTATTAGAGGAACTGTAGCGTCCACAAGAATAGCATTTGGCCGAAAATGCGGGCCGTAAAGTTGCAAGGTATCTGGAGCGCAATCGTAAGGGACTGTCAAAACCACGATATCTGCAATAGAAACTGCGTCTTCGTTCTTCGCATATCCAATGCGATTATCTCCAAGAATTTCGTTTAAGTATTGCGCTCTCTCTTGAGCTTTAGCCAGTCTTCGTGAACCTATGATCACTGAAAAACCAGCCGCGCCCCATCTGAAAGCGATGCCGCGGCCTTCTTTGCCCGTTCCGCCAATGATCGCGATCCTTAAATTTGGCAATATCATTGGTTTCGGTTCTTTTCGCTCAAACGCTCTATCCCGAGATCGTGACAATACCGTACTGACCAATATCAGGCAAGAACGCTGTCAATACTGAATATGAGTAATAGTCTATTCAGTTTAGCCATTGTCGAGATGGTGGATTTCGAAGACAATGGTAATTCAGCATCGAGTTATGCCTTACGCCTCCAACAATCTCACCGGTGAATCGTATTTTTCGGGCGCAACTCTTGATGACTTAATGTGTGACGTCCTCGAGGAGCTTCTCTCGCACGGTGAACCAACAAATCCAAGCCAAGGACCATGCAAAGAGTTGAGAGGTGTACTACTTGAATTGACAAGTCCACGCTCTCGTATTAGCAGAACAGAGACGCGCGGCAAACCATTTAGCTGCCTGGGCGAACTGTGCTGGTATCTGGCGCAAAGTAACGAGCTCGAGTTTATTAGGTACTACATCAAACAGTACGAGGACTCCGCTGATGGAGACGTAGTGAAAGGCGGATACGGGCCACGACTATTCAGGTGGAGGCAAGTTGAACAACTAGATAATGTGATTGAAACATTACGTACCAAGCTCGACTCGCGACAGGCAGTTATTCAGTTGTTCGACGCTTCTGATTTGGCGGAGAGTCACAAAAGCATTCCTTGCACATGCACGCTTCAATTCATGTTGCGTGGCGGCCAGTTGCATATGGTCACAAGCATGCGATCTAACGACGCGTATATCGGACTCCCGCACGACATCTTTTGCTTCACGATGCTTCTGGAGATCATCGCCCGAACTCTTTCGGTTGACGTTGGCATCTACAAGCACGCCGTCGGAAGCCTCCATCTGTATGATCGAAATATTGACGGAGCTAAACAGTTTCTCGGTGAGGGCGTGCAGTCAACGACTTCTCCCATGCCGCGAATGCCAGAAGGCGATCCATGGCCGGCGATTCGCGTATTAATTGAGGCGGAAAAGGTTATTAGGACGAATCAGCTATTTGATAACAGATTGATTGAAAACATCGATCCATATTGGGCCGATCTGGCGCGGTTGCTACAAGTCTATCGTTTCTCAAAGGACAACGATTGCGATCAAATCGCCGACGTTCGTGGTAAGATGGCGTCTTCGACATACGAAGTCTTCATAGACCAACGCCTCAGCGAGTGCAGAAAACGATTGATGGAGTCTCATGAGAAAGCCTGATCTAATCGATAATGTACTCACCACTAACGACGCTAATTGATCGTTTAGATAGTTCAGCCCTATCGACGACGAATATCATTCGATGGAGCTGTCCGGTTCCATCGTTCGGAGATTTGTCGCGATCTCGAGTAGCAACGCTCGGGCTGAATCCCAGCAATCGGGAGTTCGTCGATGAGCTTGGGAAAGAGTTAGAAGGAGCGTCGCGCCGGTTTCACACACTAGGCTCGCTTCGCCTTAAGTCATGGGCCGACGTTGATTCACGCCACCTACAGTTGATCGTAAACTCGTGTGCGAATTACTTCACCGGTAATCCATACGACAGATGGTTTAGAAAACTTGACCAGGTCGTTCAGGGAGCAGGCGCTTCGTATTACGACGGACGCTCAATGGCCTGTCACCTCGATCTCATTCCTTATGCCACTGACCGCAAATGGATGGAGCTTAAGAGCCGCCAGCGGTCCGCTCTAATGTCGGCAGCGGGAGACACCCTGGCACTCTTATTGAGTGCCTCTCCCGTTCGGACGTTGATCTTGAACGGCAGATCCGTAGTTGAGAATTTTCAAGATGTAGCGGGTGTTCGTTTAGAGCAGCTAGAAATGGATGGTTGGTCTTTACGAAGAGAGTCGAGCGCGAATGTTAGAGGAATGGCATATTTCGGAACGGTTGACGCCTTGTCAGGCATTCCGCTTGGCCACGACATCTGTGTCTTGGGATTCAACCATAATATTCAAAGCAGTTTTGGCGTCACTAGCGAAGCGATCTGCAGTATTAAGAGCTGGATCTCACAGGCGTCAGGAAGGGCTGCTTTGTGAGGCCAAAGGATCGGAACCTAGCCAGGCGCCTCGACGATAGTCTTCTTTCTTTCGATCGTAATGAAAGATCACTGCGCGGAATCCAAAACGCGAAAAGTCGTCGCGTTCTTGTCGAACAGCTACTGGAAAGTATTCACCGCGTCAATTTTGTGTCCGTAATTCGCGACCGACCGATAAGCAATCGGAGAGCCGACCCGACTGATCAGCTATTCGATCCATTTAAGGCTTCGATAGTACAACAACGACTTGGCAATATCGACGAAGCGTTCTGGCTTGTTTTTCTCTTCGTGCATTTTGGGAGGAATACAAAAGGCGGATGGCGGTACGCGCGAGAGGTGTATGGGCGTCTTCGTCAGGGTGGCCGCTGGGATTGGGCCAGCGTTAGTCATAATCCCGCAGCATTTCGTGCTTGGCTTAACGCCCATGAAAATGATCTAAAACGCCCCGGAGTCCCCGGCGGCTTTGGCAATCACAGAAAGTATCAAAGCCTTAGCGCAACTTCACCCACCGGCACAGGTGCTGCCGTGCAAAGCTATGTCCGATGGGTGAATCCGCCGAGAACGCACAGCCAGTTAATGAATGACGTATGCGCTTTGGCGGGAAACGATCCGCAACAGGCATTTGATCAGCTGTACCGATCAATGAGCGCGGTGACGAGTTTTGGCAGAATGGCGAGATTCGATTACTTGACGATGATTGGAAAACTACAGTTAGCGCCTATCGAGCCGGGTTCCGCGTACTTACAGGGTTCGACCGGTCCGCTCGAAGGCGCGAGATTATTGATTGGCGGCAGAAGCAGACTGAGCACGCGTGAACTCGAAACCGTTCTCGAAGATCTTAACCGGCGGCTAAACGTTGGCATGCAAGTCATGGAAGACGCCCTCTGCAACTGGCAAAAGAGTCCGCGAAAACTCGTGAGATTCCGAGGCTGATTAGTCTGCCCATTGGTATCGCGTTTTCAAGTAATTCAACTGATCGCGTCCTAACCTTCCGCGGTGCTGTAGTTGTCCCACAACCACGCCTCTAGAAATTCCAATTCGCCTCGCGAATCGGATTATGGCGCGCGCATTCCGCAGCCTTAGCATTTCGTTGCGCAACTCCGCTGGCACTAGCGTATTAGCCGCGAACTCGTTAGCTTGGTCTTCTTGTTGTGTTGAAGGAGTCTCAGGTCCCTCCAAGAAGAAACCATCTTGTCCGTGCAATAACAAATGGCCCGCTTCGTGAAAGAGCGTAAACCAAAAGTGATCATCACTTAGGTATCGGAAACTAAGTTGCAAGAGTGCCTTCTGCCGAGACAAGAAACGCGTCGCTCCGCTTGCGCGGCACCCTCTGGGAGCCCTGACAACAACGACTGCTACCCCACTCGCGGCGCACAAATCTCGTAGGGCGGGAAGAAACTGCTCCGGCTCTTTTTCCCGAGTAAGAGATCGTATTTGCGGAAGCGATGCTCTGAAGGATTCAGGATTCCACGCGTTACACTTAATGGCATCGGCTTCAATTTCGCCACGACGTAACCACGTAATGACTGCAGCCGGTTGCGAATCGAATGAGGGTGACGTTCGAAAAGCAACCATCTCCTGGAGACGGTCATACTTGTCATGCCAACTTGAAATGCTAGCGACATCAAAAAACCGCAAACACGCGGCCACTTCTTCAGAGGGATGAGGTTCCGGCGCGATCCAACCAAATCTAATTATGTCTGCCAACGGAAGTTGTGATAGCCATTCTTGGTCATTTACCCGCAGTCTTGCGCTTTGCTGGCGGTATTGATAATCGCGCGCGATCCAGAATTCAACTGAGCCGCCCACGGTGCGCTCAAGTTGCCGCGCAGTTGCAATAGTGATCGTCGAGCGTCCTTGTAGAAGGCTTGCGGCGTAGTCTGCGCTGTGGCCAAGTTTGCGCGCAAATTCATCCTCCGATATGTTGCGTTCGCGGAGAATATCCGCGATGGTTTCTCCGGGCGCTGACGCCCATTGAGGACAGAAATCGTCAGTGCTCGTTTTCATGCGCGATGTCTAAGATTTTGATTCGATTTACCTTTTGCCAATCAACGAGACCAGTTTCCGTTCCCGGGTTTTTAGGATGATTCGCGCAAAACATCACGCTGAATCCATCGCATAAATCGATGATCATCCTTGTCGGATCGCTTGAAACTTCCCGAGGCTTGCCGACCGGGAGATCGTTCGGTGACTTAGCGGCGCTAAGATCCGCTAGCCTATGACGAAGTGTCGAGGCAACGGCCACACCGAAGGTGTCAACTGCCTGCGTTTCACTCTCACATATTGCTCGCAGTGCTTTAGAATGAAAGGCTAGTTCCAACGCTACAGGCCTTGATAAGTGATTGTACCGACGCCGCGGCGGATCGTGTAAGACGGAAAGGCTATGGCTGCGGGCGCGAACCGAACGGTAGTTATGCGTGATGTTCACGACTTTACAAACGAGACCGCTCAACCAGCATCCAATGTACAGATCCGTGCGTATGATACTACATGAGGGAGTTCCCGACGACGGGCGTAATGAGTAGCAGCGACACGCATACAATTCAAGTGGTTGCCGCAGTTGTTTCACGCGGCGATCAATTTCTCGTCTGTCGGCGTTCAGCCGATAAACGGCATGCTGGCTTATGGGAGTTTCCCGGTGGAAAGTGTGAACCGGGAGAATCGATTGGTAATGCTGCGTGCCGAGAGCTTCGCGAAGAACTCGGGGTGAAAGTTGTTGATGTCGGGCACGAAGAGTTTACGATCCGTGATCCCGACTCGCCATTTCTGATCGCCTTTGCACCAGTGTGGATTACTGGTGAACCACAATGCCATGAACATGTCGAATTGAGGTGGGTGAGCTTACGTGATCTTGCGTCACTGCCATTAGCTCCTACCGATCGATGTTACGTTGAATTTCGTCTTGCTGCGCTTCACAAGTAGACGCCAAGACAGTCCTCCATAGTGCTCTCGCAATTCGACGGTCATCCGATAACGGCGCATTATGTCCTGGTCAGACCGGCGACGCGCCACCTGAGAAGCGGGTGTCACGCCGCCTGCGCCGGTACATAATGAACGTTATCGTACGCCCGACGTTGTGTTTTTTTTGAAGCGATGCTCTCACTCATCGCATCGCGCAATCGAGTAAATGCGAACAAAACTCTCTAGCGAGCAATCGTGGTTGCGCGCTCACGCGCACCCGCGCGGTGTCTCAGCGACTCCGGTTCATCTAGGCGGCGGGCATAACCAGACCTACGGCGACCAAGCGTGCGCGTAGGGTGAGGAGACGAAAGCTCTTCTACGCGGGAGTGTGTACGCGGAAATTGAAGAGTACACTTTGAGAGTACTGAGCGGACAGGATAGGCGTGCGTTTAACGGAACGCCGATAGAGTTAACTCATAGATTCCTAACACGTTACACTTTCACAGATCGTACTTTTTCTGAGTACCCTTCGTACACTTTCTCGCAACCTACTCGCAGTCAGTAATTTCCATGTTACTAATTCTGGTTTTAACACACCTCTCTGCTCTATTGATTTCCGTCGTGAGTACACCTTCAAAGGCTACCAAAATCGTGTTCTGAAAATGGACAAAGGGATCTTTGAGACGTGCCTCACGTAATCGTTCATGGCTAGGTACATGCGACCTTAGAGATGCACTCTAATGAGCGGACAGGATAGAGAGCCAATTCTTGAAGCAGCCAAAAGATTAAGTTGATGATTCCACTGACCTTAGAGTTTTAAGAACTCTAGAGTTTTTGTCTAGAGTCTCTAAGGTTTCCTGTAAGCGACTTCTTCACAATAATTTGCGGCGAAAGAGGTCGAAAGTTCTAGTCGGCGCGACGTGAAATCAGCTCTGCGCAAGCAACGCTTCTCAGAAACAAATTCGCATCTCGAAAAATGTCAGACTGATTGATTTGGTCATTACCGAGTATTGGGAGCGTGCGATCCAGAAGGAAACGGGATCGTGGCCTTCCTCTATCTCGCGAGTGGTTCGCGGATTGCGAAGGTGAAGGCAATCCCACGATCTCAATCGTTTGCGCCAAAACACAGAATGCGAACCACTTCAATTTGTCAAAAATTGATAATTCTTGTGCCTGATATGAACGCCTTTTTCGAAAGCGATTTTAGATTCCCGCAATTTCATTCGGGTTTTTGAATCCACCGTTCCGTCCGCTCACGATGAGTAATTGGCACGTCCTTTGAAACGGTCGAGCGATACTGTGCTCGACAAATATTCCAACCTAAAACAGAAACTGGATCAGTTGTTCAATCGCACGACGCTCGATGCGATCGCGTTGCTTGTTGCCGAATCCGAAACCGCGAAAGTCACACCCGAACCGTTGCTTGACTGGATGACCGCAAGTCAGCTCCCTAGTTATTGGCAGCTCATCAACTCGAATGGCGAACCGACCACCGCTGGAATCATGAAGTGGGCCCGACGACCGGAAGATGAGCATCCGTTGCCGCATGCCTACATGGGTGATCTGCTTCGGTTTCACCGAGCAGACGTTGATGTGTGGGCACGTGAAGAAGCTGATCGGCGGCGAGTTCAGAACGAACAGCGGCGTCTCAGGATCGCGTAAGAAAAAATCATCGACACCAGACTCCGCTGGATTTAGAATCGGGCCACTTTGACGGCTGGGATTCCTTTTCCAGAAGGGAGAACAGCCGAATGGCAATTTACAAACGATATAAGGGAAGGAGACTCAAGCGCACCGACGCCGATTGGGACGAAGGCACCTGGTGGATTGAATTCAGTCTGCAAGGCCAATACATCCATCAATCGGTTCCCGGCGCGCGCACTCTGGCTCAGGCTCAGCGAGCCGAGAGCCAAATCAGAGAAGCGATCTATGAGCGGAGATACGATCCGGGCAAGAAACTCTTCTCTGAATTTGTCGATGAAACTTTCTTGCCATGGTCGCGAGCGAACAAGCGCAGTTACCGCGAGGATGAACAGCGCGCGGTTACGCTCAAGGATTTCTTTGGTGAGAAGCATCTGCGGGACATCAAGCCAATGTTGATCGAGAACTTCAAGCGCGAACGGTTGGCGACGCCAACCAAACACGACAAGGAGGATCGGCCCAGGCCGAGAACTCCGGCGAGCGTCAACCGCGATCTTGCTTGTCTTTCGAAGATCCTCTCGAT
>Ga0134121_10002561_pt1 | contig 15652 bp, 14 predicted proteins | sample KB301_FD_96463 | JGI IMG/M metagenome (GOLD analysis project Ga0134121, IMG submission 96463) | Terrestrial soil microbial communities without Nitrogen fertilizer from Kellogg Biological Station, Michigan, USA - KB3-0-1 | ecosystem: Environmental > Terrestrial > Soil > Unclassified ... | reverse complement strand
CGCACGAAGGCATGGCCTGCCGCTTCAACGAAGAAGACGTTCGGCCAATGGGACGTCCGGCACGGGGTGTTCGAGGCATGGATCTGGAAGAGGGTGATTACCTGGTGGGCGCGGAAGTCATCGGCAAGGAAGGCTTGATTCTTTCCATCTCCGAGAACGGCTTCGGGAAGCGAACGCCCCTGCAGGATTACCGTCTGACCGCTCGCGGACGCAAGGGGGTCATCAACATGAAGACCACTCCCAGAATCGGCAAGGTGGTGGGCATTCTCTCGGTCAAGGAAGATTCCGAGCTGATGATCATCACCAAGCAGGGCCAGATCATCCGCATCGATTCGAGCGAGATCCGGCAGGCCGGCCGGTCGACCCAGGGTGTTCGCCTGGTGAACGTCGAGGACGGCGATCAGGTGGCCGCAGCGAGCCTGATTCCGGAGGCGCCGGAAGGCGGCGGCAACGGGCAGAGCGACCTGCCGTTGCAGTAGCGCCCGAAAATCGCCGATACGTACTCTATGGACGAGCCGCAGAGCTCAACGCCGCTGCCGCCGCAGCCGAATGAAGACGACGTCCTAGTCGGCGCCGAGACGGCGCACGTCTGTCCGGTGTGCCAGGCGAACCTCTTCGACGCGACCATTGAGAACCGGTCCGTGCGTTACTGCGCGAAGTGCCGCGGGATGCTGGTTCTGATCTTCAACTTCCTGCCGCTGGTGGAATATATGCGGACCGTGTGGAGTTCGACGGGGGCCAGCATTCAGCCTCGCGACAATTCGGACGCGGACCGCAAATTGTCCTGCCCGCTGTGCGCGAAAATCATGATCGGCTATCCTTACGGCGGCCCGGGGAACGTCAATCTCGACTCGTGCGAGCGCTGTTCGGTAATCTGGCTCGACCGCAACGAGCTTCGGCGTATCGTGCTGGCTCCCGACCGCACGACGCTATACTCAAAAAGATGATTACGGTTGCTGATCCCGAGGTCAAACAGGAAGCGCTGTTTGAGGCACTGCGCGACCTGGGCAGCGTAATCGTGGCCTATTCGGGGGGCGCAGATTCTGCGTATCTGGCATGGGCGGCACAGCAAGCGCTGGGCAGCCGAGCCGTGGCGATCACCGCCGATTCCGCGTCGTTTCCCGAATCGCACAAGCGCGATGCCGAGGAGTTCGCGCGGGAGTGCGGATTCCGCCACGAATACATCGCGACGCGCGAGTTTGAGAATCCCGAATACGTCAGGAATGGTCCGGATCGCTGCTTCCACTGCAAGGACGAGTTATTCGCGCGGCTAGACGGGGTGGCTCGCGAGCGGGGCATCGCGCATGTGATTTACGGCGTGAATGTGGACGATCTAGGAGACTTTCGCCCCGGTCAAAACGCGGCAAAGATTCACCAGGTGAAAGCTCCGCTGGTGGAAGCCCGGCTAACTAAGGCCGACATTCGCGAATTATCAAAACGTGCCGGACTGAAAACCTGGGACCGTCCGGCCTCAGCGTGCCTCAGTTCGCGCATTCCGTATGGGACTCCCGTCACTATCGAGAACGTGAAAACGGTGGAACTCGGCGAAGAAGCGATAAAGGCCCTGGGCTTTCGCCAATTCCGCGTACGGTTTCACGGGGATCTGGTGCGGATTGAGATTGCTCCCGAAGAGCTAGCGCGCGCCTTGGCGCCTGAAATGGCTCGCGCCTTCACAGCGATCTTCAAGCCGCTGGGCTTCCACTACGTGACACTGGATCTGGAAGGCTACCGGCAAGGCTCGCTAAACGCGGTCTTGGGTAACGCCACGCGGTAATTCGTCACGCCGTTTGGGACATGTTGCGGTATTCCTGCTCGGATTCAGCCGGCAGTAGCACCCACAGCGTATAGATCCCAAGAGCCGTGCCGAAGGGTATGTCGACTAAGCTGATAGCACCGAAAACGATGGTCAGCATGCGCGCCCAGGGTTGCCGAGCCAGCAAACCCCAGCCAATCGCGATCCCAATTCCGGCGCAGATCAAGAACACCATGCCGATGGCGGGCAGGAGCGCCTGGACAAACGCTGGCACTTCGGGTGGGAACAAGTTAACGCCGGCGAATGCCACCAAAAAGAGGCCGGGAATCAGCCGAAAAGCTGAAATCGCCAGCCACAAGATGCCCAGGAGCCGGACATGCCCGGCAATACGGCCCTGACGCGGCATCAGCGGCGTCGCGCCGGCTGGCTTGCCGCATTTCGAACAAAACGTGGCCGATTCGCTTAACTGGGTCCCGCAACTATTACAGAACACGTTGAAACCTCCTTGCCCGCCTGACCGATATACGGAGCAGCAGCCCTATTAGTTCCGTGCCTGAATCGCCGAAATCGACCATCCCACCGCTACCACCACCGCGCACCCGATTACGTTGTACCAGAGGAAAGCTTCTGTAAACCGCGCTGTTGTGAAGATGGCCGCCTCGCCTGCCAGGACTCCCACGAACGCACCCGTAGCCGTGCAGCGTTTTACGAAAAAGGCCAACACAAATACACCCAGCATCCCGCCATAGAACAATGACCCAACCTGGTTGACAGCTTCGATCAGCGCCCCGAATCCCTTGGCGGTGCTGGCGAAAACCATGGCGTAAATGCCCCAAAACAGCGTCGCCAGGCGAGAGGCCCGGAGATAGTGAAGATCGGTGCTTTCCTTCGCCAGGTGGCGTTTATAAATGTCGATTACGGTGACCGTAGCCAGCGAATTGATCTCGCCGGATATCGCCGACATGGCGGCGGTGAAGATCACCGCGATCACCAGGCCGACGACCCCCACGGGAAGGTAATGGGTCACGAAGGACAGGAAAATGTAGTTCGTATCGGAGGTGTCGGAGAGCTTGAGCGCCTCCGCGCGCGCGGCATCCAGATTCTGTTGTGCGGCTCGGAAATCCTGGAGCGCTCCAGCTCGGGAAGCCAGGATCCCGCGCGCGGCAGCCTGGCGCTGGTCAAAGGCCTGCTCGTAGCGGCTCTCGATCGCCGCGTATTGGGACGACGCCTGGACCTGCTCCAGTACCACCGGCTGGAACACCAGCGGCGGGCGCACGAACAAGAACATCACGAACACCATCGCGCCGATGAACAATATGAAAAATTGCATCGGCACTTTGGCCATGGCGTTCAGCAGCAGCCCCAGGCGGCTCTGGCCGATGGATTTTCCCGTCAAGTAGCGCTGGACCTGGCTTTGATCGGTTCCGAAGTACGCGAGCGCCAGAAACATGCCTCCGATCAAGCCGCTCCAGATGTTGTAGCGATCGTTCCAATCGAACGTAGTGGTGACGGCGTTCAGTTTCCCGGCCGCTCCGGCGAGCTTCAAGGCATCGCGGAACGACACATCCGGCGGGAGCATGGAGATCGCCACGGCGAACGCCATCACCAGCGCCAGCATGATCACCGTCATCTGTTGCACGTCGGCCCAGGTGACGGCCTTGATCCCGCCCAGGGTGGTGTAGAGCACCACCAGTCCGCCCATGATGAGGATGGTCACCCTGAAGGGCCAGCCCAGGACCACCGAAAGCACGATGGCCGGCGCAGACAGCGCGAGACCCGCGCCTAAGCCGCGCGATATCAGGAAAATGATGGTCACCAGCAGGCGGGTCTTGGCATCGAAGCGATGCTCCAGATATTCGTACGCGGTATACACCTTGGCGCGGTGAAAAATCGGCACCGCAGTGGCGGAGAGAATCACCATGGCCAGCGGCAGCCCAAAATAGAACTGCACGAAGCGCATTCCATCCACATAAGCCTGCGCCGTCGTCGAGATAAACGTGATGGCGCTGGCCTGCGTCGCCATGATCGAGAGACCCATGGCATACCAGGGCATGGTTTTACTGGCCAGCATGAATTCCTGGGTGCTGCTGGATCCGCGGCCGCGCCACAGCCCGTAGGACACCAGGAATACCAGCCAGCCGAACATCACGACCCAATCGAGGGGTCTCATGGTGTCAACGAGGGCGCAAACGATTGAGTGAACCAGTAGAAGATGGAGATGACGCAGGCGAGATAGATCACGACCACGGTGTACACGCGCCGCCAGGTGCCCAGGAACGGCGGCGGTTCATCTAGAACGGTGCGCTGCGGTTCGGTCACTGGGTTTTAGCGGCGCTCAGCATATTGGCGAACATGCGATAGGCGCCCGGCACGCCGGCGGGCAACTGGCGGAACCAGTCGTAGGCAGAGAAAATATACGCGCCTTTACCGACCGGTGCGTACAGCATGCCGCCGGGGAGCGGCATTTCGCCGGGATCGTGCGATTCCAGCACGCTTAAGTATTTCGGATCCCATTGGTCGGAGAAATATAACCCGCGTTCCTGCACCCATCCGTCGAAATCGGCGCTGGTGATCTGGTTAGGCGCGTGCAACAGGCGAAGATCGGGATTGGGGAACGTGATGGCAGCTTCCTCCAGCGTGACCCGGTCGTTACGGCTGATGCGGATGGGATACGGGCCGATATGCGCCAGCAATCCCCCGTCCCCTGCCGCTGCAACCGCTGGTGCCAGAGCAGGAGCAGGCTGAGCGGGAGCAGGCTGCGCGGGCGCGGCTTGACCAGGTGCCGCTTGTCCGGGCCCGGGCGGCGCCCCGGGACCGCCTGGAGCACCCCCTTCAGGCACGTTGTATTGCACAATCAACGTTCCGCCGCCATTCGCGTAATCGAACAGCCGCTGGTAGTTCGCGCGCAGATCCGGACGGGTGTTAAACGCGCGCACGCCGGTGACGATCGCGTCGAAGCGCGTCAGGTCGCCATGTGCCAGATCGGCTTCGGCTAATAGCGTCACTTCGCAGCCGAGCTGCCGGATGGCCTGGGGCACGTCGTCGCCCGCTCCCATCACATACCCGACGGATTTCGAGAGGATGCGGATATCGGTCCGCACCAGCGCAGCTTCGGCTGGTGGCAGGAGCGTCTGCGTCGTGATGTGCGGATATTGGATCACCTCGGTTCCGGTCGAAACAGTCTGGGTCCCCACTTGCGCAATGGCGCGGATTCGGCCGCGAGAATCGCCCGCGGGCGGAACAAGGTTGAAGAAGACGTTCGTTTGCTCTTCGGCGGCGGCCAAATCGAAATGACGCGAGGCCGGGTCGGCCGTCCAACCGGCGGGCACATCCAAGCGGAGGTCGCCGGCGACTTTGCCGCTGTTCGACCGCACGGCCACTTCGATTCTGCGCGCCCTGGCATCGCCGAAAACCAGGGCATGCTCCGGAAGACTCACCGCCACGGGAGGGATCACGGTGAACGGACGAACCTGTTCGCCGTACACGCGATCCACATAGCGATACTGCACCGGCCTGGTCAGCTCGATCTCGGTACGGGCGACTTGCAGGCGAAAATGCGCCTCCAGAACCGGCGCGTCTTCGGCCAGTCCGATGTTGCGCGGATCGCGGACCGAGTACAGCGCTCCATCCTTCGGCTGCTCCAGCCAATACGGCTGAGTGTACGGCTGATTCTGGGGTACGGTGAAGCTCGCGTTATAGCGGCTGGGCTGATTGTTCACGAGAACGGTCGGCGCCAGGTTCACGGCGGGAGCGCCTTCCATGCCGGTCAGACGGATTCCCGTGAGCGCCACCTGGCCGGGCAAGCGTTGGATAGCGGTGAAGTTAACGCGAAGCGTGGCCCCTGGATTTACGGCCGCCTTGTCGGATTGAGCCTCGAGCGACAAACCTGCGCACAAAGCGATCAAGTCATCCAGCTCTTTCAGTTTTCGTTCGGCCAGCGGATCTTGAATCGCTGCGATTAGGGGCCGCGCCTGCATCAGCGCGGGCAGCAGCGCCTCGGGATGCGCCGGGACGAAGGAATTCAGGGCCTGGGTCACGATCTGGCCGACCGCAGCTCCGCCCGGCACGCGCTTCCAGGTGATATCCAGATTTTCAAAAAGGTCTTTGGTGGCCTTGTCGCCCGATACGGTTTCCATGAGAGCCAGCTGCGAACCCTTCGCTTCCGCAGCGCCGGTTCCCTGGGTTCGATTCGCGCTGCGGCTGGCTCCGCCAATTTCGCCGAACGACGCGCCCAGCTCGGGCGAATAGACGCCGACATCCAGGTTCAGCCGGTCCGCCGGGGGCGGAGCATCCTCGTTAGTCTTTCCGGCCTTGTTCTTGCCATCCTTGCCTTTGTTCTGGCCGCCACCGGGACCACCTGCATTCATCATCAATAGCTTGGGGGCCCAGGGCTGGACATAAGCCAGCTGCTCTGGAAACTTGGTCGGATCGCCGGCCAGCGAAAATGCCTCCTTGCCGAGAATCGACGACGCCTGGTGGTGCCCGTGCCCGTCGCGGGGCGTGCCGGAGAATACCAGAATCACCACGTCGGGCCGGAACCGTCGAATGTTATAGACGACGTCGCCCAGGACCTTGTTCCGATCCCACTTTTGAAGCGTTTCGTCCGCGGTTTTGGAAAAGCCGAAATCGATGGCACGCGTGAAATACTGTTCGGCACCGTCGATCCGCCGGGACGTGAGCAGTTCCTGGCTGCGGATGATCCCCAGCTCGTCGCCTTGTTCCGGCCCGATCAGATTTTGTCCGCCTTCGCCACGCGTGAGCGAAAGATAGGCGGTCCGCACATGACGGCCCAGCGCCAGATAGGCCAGAACTTGCTCGCGCTCGTCATCCGGATGCGCGCCGATCATCATGACGCTTCCGAGCGTGTTCAGCCGCTCCAGCGCCTGGCGGATTTCAATTTCGCCCGTGATGCTGCGCTGGCCTCGGATGGGAATCAATCCCAGAACCAGCAGCGCACACACCGCCGCCCGGGGCGTCTGGCGGCCGAAATTCACCGCGCGGGTATTAAGGATTCGCGAGAACAGCCAACGAGTTAGGGTCGTCACAGGCAGTTTGATCTATTCTAGCAACCCCTCGAGGATCGGTTGGGCAACCGGAAAGCGCAAGGTCGAGGTCCGGTGCAGCTGTGCCATTCGGCGAACAGCCGAGTCTTTTTAGGACCTTCTGTGTTACAAAGAAAGAAGCGATGCTCAACGATGCAAATCTGGCTTCGTGGGCGATCGGAAATGTTGGTTCCGGGGAACCACGCAACTCCGAAAGAATTTCGCACGTCTCAATTCTTACCCGCGCGTCCTTTATAATCCTCACAAGCTTAGGGAAGAGAGTAAAGTGGAACAGTTTGTCGAAGATCTAACCGATTATCAGCAGGCATTTCTTAGAAAATATCCATATCCACAGTTGTTTTATGTTGTGTCCTGGGGATGCGCCGCCACGGCGTGGCTCGCAACGGTTCTGAATCGTCATCCCGACATCTACTGCGTTCACGCGGCCAATCTCCACTGGCACGTGCTGGGCAACTGCGAGAAATTGGATGGTGTTCCGTACCTGCGCATTCTCGGCAGCCAGGGCCATGCCCACGTTGCCGCTGGAGGCGTCCACGGGATCAGCCGCCATTTGGTGCCGGAATGCCGGCGCACGTTTGGAGACAAATTTAACGCGGCGGTGGTCGTGCGCGAGCCGCTCTCCCGTCTGAGGTCGCAACTCGCTTTGTACCAGGACTTTGAACCGTTCCGGGTCTGGGACACTGATTATCTGGACGGCCTCCTGACCCGCACGGGTATCGCCATCGCGCCTGGAGATTACCGATCCCGGCTCTTCGTTCACGCCGCGAACATGCTCAATGCGATTTTGGACGAACAAGACGTGGGCACGATTTATCGCGCTGAGGATCTGACATCCAACCGCGAAATCTTGGGCGAATTTGTGGAAGAGATCACCTGCGGCAAAATATCGCCGGACTCCGCATGGCTGGACTCCGCGTTAGCGACAAAGAAGGTGAATGTCCACGCCGGCCGGCACCCCCGCCGCGAGCTGGATGAGTGGCAAATGGACGTAATTCGAAAAGTGGTGGATCCGCGGGCCTGGGAAATGTACGAGGCTCTCGGCTACGCTTGTCCCGAGTTCGTGGCCGGTTCCTCAGGGATGGCCGAAGCCGTATCCCGGTGAAGGCCCGTTTCCGGCATCGTTATTTGATCCAGCCCGTCCGGACGTGGATTACATCGGAATTCGGCTGCTCCACCGCCTGCGGGATATAGAAGCGCGATCCGTCGCGCGAGACTGCCAGAAAGTTCAAGTCTGTGAATGTTGACGCCGGGAGCCGCACGGGGAACAAGGGAGTAGGAGCGCCAGGATGCAGCTCTCCTCCCATAGGGGCCACGGGAACCGACCAGATGTAGTCCTGGCCTTGGTACTTATCCAGGTAAACGATCTCCCGTCCATCCTTGCGCCACACCGGCCAGTTGCCGCTGCTGGCGATCTGGGTCCGCTTCAATCCCGGCCCCGGGAACGGCTGGACGTAAATTGCCTCGCTGCGCCCGCTGGTCTGGTACACAATCCAGTTGCCATCCGGCGCGAACGTGGTGTTGCTCAGAATTTCGCCAGTCTGTACTAAGGGTCTCGGGTCTTCCTTCACTCCGTCCAGGCGCGCGGAAAAGACCCCAGTATCCATGGCGCCCCGATTAAACAGCAGCGTCTTGCCGTCCCGAGATACGTCCAGCGGACGCTGTAACCCAGCCGGAGTCGCCAGATCGGAGACGGCACCTCCGCCTATTGGACGCTCCACCAGTCGCGGGCCTCCCGGGCCAGGAATTGCTTCCAGGAACTTAGATCCATCCGGCTCCCAAAGCGTGTTCATAGACCCCTGCTCCAACGGTTGCTGGCCGGGCTGGCCAGGTTCCAGCAGCCAAGCCTTGCTGAAATATGCCAGTAGGAGAGTGTCTCGTCGGGCGCGAGCCTGAGTGTCTGGACTACGGAAGGAGAACCCGCCATGCCAATCTGCTTACCCTGCCGGTTGAAGATAGTCACTTGAGACAGGCCCGCTTTCCCGGGCCTCCAAGCCACGACCCCCGCGCGGGAGACCGAAAAGTGAGCCTCGAAAAATGCCGGAGAGGATGCCACGTCTCGCTGAATCAGTTCCGGCTCGCCTTCTAGTTTTCTTGCCGTTCTATTGAGCCTTTGTGCATAAAGATTGTCATCCCGCACAAACAGGAGGCGTCCACCTCCCGCAGGCGTATAGCGAGCTGCGGTTTCATTCCTCATCAGCAGTACCGGATCTGCGCCTTTTCCATCGCGCAGGGTCGCGAGGTAAATTCCGCGCTCCTCAGAGGGGGATTCGTAAAGGAACAGGAAATCCTCGCCGCCGGGCAGAAATAAAACCGCCTTTTGACAGCCCGGTGACCTCGACAGGTTTGTTTTCCTTTCCTGCGGCAGAAACCATGTACAAGCCCGGATCCCCTCGCACGGCCGTAAACAGGATCGTGCCCCGATCGCTGACGCTTCCGCCCATGGTCGGACCGGCGAGCCCCTTGGAGACGAGCTCGGCGGCGCCATCGGGCACGCGCAGCTTTCTCAGGCTGTCGGTATCTGGGAATACGTAGGTCTTCGAGTCAGTCGACCAGAACCCCGGATTGAAGATGCCGCTGGCTCGCAGTGGTTCCGAATCGAGCGCATTCAGCCGCCGCAGTTGAACGTCCAGTTGACCGTCGTGTGGCCCGTAAAAACGATGGCGGAGCCGTCCGGTGAGATTTGGGGCGTAGCGTCGTATTTCCCGACCTTCGCGAGACTGCCGCTCGCGGGGGCTTTCGTCTCCGAACGCGGGCGGAGCCACGCGGCCATGGCGATCGCAGCAAGAATCGCTGCCACGGTCCATCCAACCCATGTGGGGCGGGCCTTGGTGGGCGGTGGAATTTCTTTCGTACTCTCCGGATCCGCGAGATATTTCGCGATGGCTACGCGCGCCTCGCCGATATCGCGCAGACGTGTCTTCGCATCGCGATCCAGGCACCGGCGGAGCAGGTTCTTGATAGGCGCGGGCGTTTCGAGCTTTTCGAAATCGATCGGACCCCGCAGTACGTCGGCAAGCGTATGGGCGATGGTATCGCCGCCGAACAAACGCCTGCCGCTCAGCGTTTCCCACAGCACCACGCCGTAGGACCAGATATCGGCGCGCTTATCGACGGGAGTGCCCGCAGCCTGCTCCGGACTCATGTACGCCGCCGTGCCCAGGATGACCCCGGCCTGGGTCATGTTCATGGTCAGCGTGGGAGAGTTGGTGGCATCGGCAGGTGTGCCCTGGACACCTTGCACGATCGCCGCCAGGCCGAAATCGAGCACCTTGACCAAGCCGGCGGGCGTGATCATGACGTTGCCGGGTTTCAGATCGCGATGCACGACGCCTCGTTCGTGCGCGGCTTCCAGGGCTTCGGCGATTTGCCTGGCCACATTTAATGCCTCCTCTGGAGGCATCAATCCACGCTTTATGCGGTCGCCCAGCGTTTCGCCGGGGACTAACTCCATCACCAACGCACGTTGGCCGTCGGAATCCACCAGACCGTGAAGAATGGCGATGTTAGGGTGATTGAGAGATGCCAGCAGCTCGGCCTCACGCTGGAACCGAGCCATGCGCTCCGGGTCGCGGGAAAAAGCCGCGGGCAGCACCTTCAGCGCGACTTCCCGCTTGAGGGTCGTGTCACGGGCCCGGTACACCTCGCCCATGCCGCCCGCGCCGAGCGGCCCGACGATTTCGTAAATGCCCAAGCGGGTTCCCGCGCCAAGAGGCATAGAAACGCTAACAGCAGCGAGGCCGGCGGGACTGGGAGGCCGAGTTCTCGTCCTGAAAGCGGCGCCATTCGTCGGGAGAATGGACCGCTCCGTGCGCTTCCAGGTGACGTTGGTAAGCGTTCTGATCGGATAGCTCGGCTACCACACCCGCGACGATCCGCACGAACTCTTTCCAAAGGCGGGTCATAACTCCTCCGCGAGGCGCGACGGAACAAACGGGGTCTCGGTGGATTTCGCTTTCCGCGTGCCGCCCAGGATGCCGATCCACACTCGGATGGAGTCGATCAGAATGGTCGCCACCAATACCAGGAAAATCCCGGTCACCGCCGCGTCCAGGCGCGCATTGAAGACCAGCGCCGCAGTGGTCGAGTTTTGCGGCCCGGCTGCCAGCTGATCGGCCTGCGCCAAGAACCCAAGGGCCGGGAGCGGGGAAAAAATCTTCTGCCATCCGGCCGTGAAACATACCACTACCAGCCAGATCAGTGGAACGCACGTCACCCACATGTATTTCGCGCCGTGCGTCTTTATCAGAATCGTGGTGCCGACGCATAAAGCTACGGCGGCCAGCAACTGATTGGCGATACCGAACAGCGGCCACAGCGAGTTGATTCCTCCCAAGGGATCGACGACGCCCTGGTAGAGAAAGTATCCCCAGGCGGCCACGATCACCGCGCTGGTCGTGAGCATGCCCGGCTTCCAGTTGGTTTGGCCCCACTTGGGCCAGACCTGTCCCAGCATGTCCTGCAGCATGAATCGCCCCACGCGGGTGCCGGAATCGAGCGTGGTGAGGATAAACAGCGCTTCGAACATGATGGCGAAGTGATACCAGAAAGCCAGCAGCGCGCGGCCGCCTCCGCTGGAGACGAAGATCTGCGCCATACCGAGCGCCAGCGAGGGAGCGCCGCCGGTGCGGTAGAACAGCGTTTGCTCGCCGGCATCCCGCGCCAGGATCTGCATGTCCGCGGCGGTCACTGGGAATCCCCAGCCGCTGATGGTGGCGACGGCGGCGTCGGGCGTCGCGCCCACGACGCCGGCGGGAGAATTTACGGCAAAGAATACGCCGGGCTGTAGCGAGGCGGCCGCGATCAGGGCCATGACGGCCACGAAACTCTCGAGCAGCATGGAACCGTATCCCACCGATAGCGCGTGGCGTTCCCGCGCGAGCAGTTTAGGAGTCGTGCCGGAGGAGATGAGCGAGTGGAATCCCGAAACAGCTCCGCAGGCGATGGTGATAAAGCAGAACGGAAAGATCTTGCCGGCGAAAATGGGCCCGGTGCCGTCGACAAAGCGCGTGAAAGCCGGCAGCTTCAACTCCGGACGCAGGAAAAGAATCCCCACCGCCAGCAGCACTACCACGCCCAGCTTCACAAAGGTGCTCAGGTACCCGCGCGGCGCGAGCAAAAGCCATACCGGCAGAGCGCTGGAGAAGAATCCGTAGACGATCAGCCCGGCGGCCAGGGCCGCACCCGAGTACGTAAACCAGGGAGCCAGCGCGGGCGATTGAGCCACTATCTGCCCGCCAAAGACGCTGGCCATCACCAGCACGAACCCGATGAGGGAAGTTTCCACCACCTTCCCCGGCCGCCAGAACCGCAGATACAGCCCCATGAATACCGCGATGGGCATGGTGGCGACGATGGTGAACGTACCCCACGGGCTGCCCTTGAGCGCGTTGACTACCACCAGCCCGATCACCGCCAGCAGGATGATCATGATCAGCAATACTGTGACCAGCGCGGTAAACCCGCCTACCCGGCCGACTTCCTCCCGAGCGATCTGCCCTAGCGATTTCCCGTCGCGCCGTATGGAACCGAACAGGATCACGAAATCCTGTACGGCCCCGCCCAGCGTCGCTCCGATCACGATCCACAGGAAGCCGGGAAGATAGCCAAATTGCGCCGCCAGCGTGGGTCCCACCAGCGGGCCGGGACCGGCGATCGCCGCGAAATGGTGGCCGAAGACAATCCACTTATTAGTGGGTTCGAAATCATGGCCATCGCGCAGGCGCTCGGCAGGAGTGGCGCGTTTGTCGTCCAGAGCCATAACCCGCGCGGCCACCCAGCTGGCGTAAAACCGGTATCCCACCAGGTAGGTGCAAACGGAGGCGATCACCAGCCAGGTGCTATTGACCGGCTCGCCACGGCTTTGCGCCACGGCCGCCAGAGACAAGGCCGCCGCTAGGGAAATCGCGGCCCACAGAATACGCCCCAGGATTCGGCCCATAGCTTCTTGTCAACAATAACCCACTCGGTGGGGCCCCTGCACGGTTCGAATGAGGACTACACGAAATGGAGCCGACACCCGATAGAAACAACATGAGGGTTGGCGGGCAGGTAAGGGAGACACCCGAGGCCGGGTTAAACGAAATCTCTTGGTATGTAGGGGGTTCTGTGATCGGAATTCGGGAAAAGAACCATTTGTCGGGACCCGATAAGTCACGTAGGCTCATAGGTGAGGGCAGGTTCTAATGCTCAGGACGATCATTATCGGTCCGGACGCCAAGCAGTCACAGCAACTGGAGAAAGTGCTCACTGCGTTAGCCAACGAGGTGGGGGTCAGCCGCATTCTGCCCAACTATCCGGACGAAGGCGAATTAGTTCGTACACTCCGCGCACACGCTCCGGAAGTGGTCTTCGTCAGTTTTGCAAAAGGCGATTCCGCCGGGAAACTGGTGGAGCGCGTCATGCAAGAAGTGGAAGGCATTCAGTTCATCGCCTTTCATAACGTCTGCGATGCCACCACGCTCCGCGAGATCATGCGCGCCGGAGTACGTGAGCTGGTAGCCGAGCCGTTTGAGCTGAGCGCGTTGGTGGAATCGCTGCGGAACGTCAAGGCCCTGGTAGAACAGAAGGCTCCGGTTTACACCGCCAAGGGCAGAATCTATTCCTTCCTGCCGGCCAAGGCCGGTTCCGGCGCGACCACTCTGGCCCTCAATCTAAGCGCTGCTTTGGCACGCGTGGCTGACTCGAGCGTGTTGCTTTCCGATCTCGACCTCAGTTCGGGTATTCTGCGCTTCCTGCTCAAGATCCGGAACGAGCACGCCATCATGGAGGCGGTCGAGCATCTGCAAGAGCTGGATGAAAACTTGTGGCGGCAGCTGGTCACTACGGTGGGCAAAGTAGATGTGCTGCACTCCGGCCCCATGAATCCGAATTTGCGCGTGGATCCGGCGCAGGTTCACGATCTGGGCCAGTTCTGGCTGCGCAACTACGACGTTGTTTGCGTCGATCTTTCCGGCAATCTGGAGCGCTATTCGCTGGAAATCATCCGCGATTCCCAGCAGGTGTTCCTGGTGTGCACCCCTGAAGTGCCCTCCTTGCATCTGACCCGCGAAAAACTCGCTTTTCTTAAGACCATGGACCTGGACAACCGCGTCACCGTGGTATTAAACCGGGTCACTAAGAACTCGCTGCTCACGCCGCAACAGGTGCAGGACGTGTTGGGTGTGCCGGTCAAGTACACCTTCGTTAACGACTACCTGGTGGTTAACCGCGCGACCAGCTCGGGCGAATTCGTCGATCCGAAATCGAAACTCGGCCAGCAGTTCACGGACTTGGCAGCCAGCCTGCTCAACCGCGCCGCGGGGGATGCAGGTTCGAAGCGCAAATTCCTGGAGTTCCTGTCGGCTCCTGCCCAAGCGCTCACTGGTAGCCGCGGCGTTCCTTCCACTCGTTGAAAACAATGCCGAGGTCCTGAGAGCGAATCTCCACCCGCTTAAGGTTCCCCGTATGAGTAGGTAGGGTGAGTTACTGAAGGGCATTTAAATCAGTTCCGTGTAAATTGGAGAAGCATGTTCCACTGGATCTGCCCGGAGTGTGGTCAAGAGATTGCCCCGGGAGTTAAGGAATGCCCGGTTTGCGAGCCGCAGGCGAGCCCGGCTCTGCACTCTTCGAGCGGCCTTTCGGCGGCCCCATCATCCGTCCCTCAGGTAGCCTCGCCCGCGCCTGTGTTGCCCCCGACTACGGTATCGGTGCCGGCTCCGGCGCCTGTCCCCGCCATGTTGGTCCAGCCGGTGGTCCCCGCAGCAGAGCCGCCCGTTCCCGAGCCACAGGTCATCCTACAGCCCGAAGTGGTCGGGAAGCCGGAGCCGGGAATCATTTCGGACGCCCCGCAAACCCCGCTTCCCGAGCCTGGAACGTTCGCCGACCGCTTGGCGGATTTGGCCGAACGTTTGCACGGCCAGCACATTCAGTATGCCCCGCCACGGATCGTCGAGAGCGCTGCTTCGGCGAGCCCCCGGGCAGAACAGGCGCGGGAGCGGGCGCTGATCATCGACGTGACTCCCGCCACGCCGTTGCTGGCCCCACCACGAACCATGTTGCTGCTGGCGGAGCCGCAACCGCCCTCGGTAGCCGCGGAGATTCCCGTGCGGGAGGTATTCCATCCCCGTCCGGCCGCGCATCCGGCCGGATCCCATCCGCCCAGGGGAGGGGAGCCATCCGTTCCATCCGCGCCAGGGCCGGTTCAACTTCCCGGCTGTCCGAATCGAGCGGCAGCGCCGGCTTTGGCGCCGCTTCAGGATTACCATCAGGCCGCGGAACGCCAGATGCGTCCCGCTGAATACCGGACTCAGCTAGCGAAGTCCTCCGTCGAGCCGAAGGTGACTTTGCCGGGACCGGCACTTCCGCGGGAGCTGATGTCGCTCCAAGCCGCGGGCCTGGTTCCCATCGGGAGAACTCGACGGGACGCCGCAGCCACGAATCTCTACGGGTGGAAGGCGAGATTGATCGTGCTCGGAATACTCCTCACGGCGGGCGTGGGCTACTGGGCGATGCCTGGGACATCCGCCAGCGCTCCCGCCAAGCAGGCTCCCCAACCGGCCCCCGATCTTCCGGTCGCGGTCTCCAGGCCCGACAATTCCCACTCGCTGGCGCGCTTTGTGGAAGTGGCTGGCATTCGCTTCGTAGAGGTGAATAAGAAGCCGCAGATTCACTACCTGGTGGTGAATCACTCGAGCGCGCCTCTCAACAGCGTTACGGTGTTCGTAACCCTGCGAGCAGCGCATGCCAAACCCGGTCTGCCCCCGCTTTCAAGATTCTCCTTCCGCTCGCCCACACTGGCTGCCTTCGAAGCCAAGGAAATGGCCAGCCCCATCGAACGGATCATCGGTCCGCTCGACCT
>Ga0134121_10002560_pt1 | contig 15652 bp, 15 predicted proteins | sample KB301_FD_96463 | JGI IMG/M metagenome (GOLD analysis project Ga0134121, IMG submission 96463) | Terrestrial soil microbial communities without Nitrogen fertilizer from Kellogg Biological Station, Michigan, USA - KB3-0-1 | ecosystem: Environmental > Terrestrial > Soil > Unclassified ... | reverse complement strand
GTGGCGCTCCATGTATTCCGACATGTCGAAGCGGATGAGCTCGATGCCCATGCAATAAGCGAGTTGCCGCGCCACTTCCGTCTTGCCGACTCCCGTCGGACCGGAGAAGAGGAAGTTGCCGATCGGCTTCTGCGGATTGCCGAGGCCCGAGCGCGCCATCTTGATCGCGGAAGAGAGGGCGTCGATCGCCTTGTCCTGGCCGAAGACCACGGCTTTCAGGTCCCGGTCCAGGTTGGCGAGCGCGCTGCGGTCGTCGGTCGACACCGAGCGCGGCGGGATGCGCGCGATCTTGGCGATGATCTCCTCGATCTCGGGCTTGCCGATGACCTTCTTCTGCTTCGCCTTGGGCGCGATGCGCTGCGCGGCGCCCGCTTCGTCGATCACGTCGATCGCCTTGTCGGGCAGGTGCCGGTCGTTGATGTAGCGCGCCGAGAGCTCGGCCGCGGTGGTGAGCGCGTTGGCGGTGTACTTGACGCTATGGTGCGCCTCGAAGCGGCTCTTCAGCCCCTTGAGGATCTCGACCGTCTCGTCGACCGACGGCTCGACCACGTCGATCTTCTGGAAGCGTCGAGACAGCGCGTGGTCCTTCTCGAACACGCCGCGATATTCGTTGTAGGTTGTTGCGCCGATGCACTTCAGCTGCCCGGTGGAAAGCACCGGCTTCAGCAGGTTGGAGGCATCCAGCGTGCCGCCCGAGGCGGCGCCCGCGCCGATCACCGTGTGGATCTCGTCGATGAAGAGGATCGCGTTCGGGTTGTCGACCAGCTGTTTCAGCACTGCCTTGAGGCGCTGCTCGAAGTCGCCGCGGTACTTGGTGCCCGCGAGGAGGGCACCCATGTCGAGCGCGTAGACCGTGCACTTCGCCAGCAGGTCGGGAACGTTGCCTTCGACGATGCGGCGCGCGAGGCCTTCGGCGATCGCGGTCTTGCCGACGCCGGCTTCGCCGACGAGCAGCGGGTTGTTCTTGCGGCGCCGGCAGAGCGTCTGCACCACGCGCTCGAGCTCCTTGTCGCGGCCGATCAGCGGATCGATCTTGCCGGCGAGCGCGAGCGCATTCAGGTTCTGCGTGTAGTTGTCGAGCGGGCTGTTCGAGGTCTCGGCCTGGCCTTCCTGGTCGGCCTCCTGCTCGCCCTTGCCCTGGTGCGCCTGCGGCGTCTTGGTGATGCCGTGCGAGATGTAGTTGACGACGTCCAGGCGCGCGATGCCCTGCTGCTGCAGGAAGTACACCGCGTGGGAATCTTTCTCGCCGAAGATGGCGACGAGCACGTTGGCGCCGGTGACTTCCTTCTTGCCCGACGATTGCACGTGCAGGATGGCGCGCTGGATCACGCGCTGGAAGCCGAGGGTGGGCTGGGTGTCGACCTCGCGGTCGGCGGCGATGCGCGGCGTCTGCTCGGCGATGTGCTGCGTCAGGTTCTTGCGCAGCTCGTCCATGTTGGCGCCGCAGGCGCGCAGCACCTCGGCGGCGGTAGGGTTATCCAGTAGCGCGAGCAGCAGGTGCTCGACGGTAATGAACTCGTGGCGTTTCTGGCGGGCCTCCACGAACGCCATGTGCAGACTGACTTCGAGTTCCTGGGCAATCATCTCGCTTCTGTTCCTTGTATCACGTCTCTTCCATTACGCACTGCAAAGGATGTTGGTGCTTTCGGGAGTATGCCGCGACTTGCTGCACTTTGGTGGTGGCGACGTCCCGCGGATACACGCCGCAGACGCCGATGCCCTCCCGATGGACCTTTAGCATCACCTGGGTAGCCCGCTCGCGGGTCATGCCGAAGAATTTCTGTAGCACGACGACCACAAACTCCATGGGGGTGTAGTCGTCGTTCAGCAGCATGACCTTGAACATCGGCGGCGGCTTGAGCTTCGCCCGCTGCGCCTCGAGTAAGGTGTCGTCCTTTTGCTGCGCCATGCCGCCGCTTACGCGCCCCGTGCCCCCCGAAAATCTGACAAATCGGGCGTTAGCCCAGTTCCTGAGGTCATGGTACGCAATGTGGGGGGTGGGTGCAATGCGCGGAAAGCACCGCTTCGTGCGGATTAGCCGAGCCTTTTCACGGCCTTGCGCGCGAGCAACAGCTCCCGCGGCGGGCCTTGACGACACCCGCCGGCCGCGCGTAAAAGGCGGGCTGTGTTTGGATTCAGGCTGTCTGTTTCGCCATGGTGTTTGCCATAGGGGGGCGGGGTCGGGGAGTTCAGGCACGGCCCCGGGCACGACCCCGGAGCTCAACCTACACCAAGTAACAACAGGGAGAGAGCATGGCAACAGGCACCGTGAAGTGGTTCAACGACGCGAAGGGCTACGGCTTCATCACGCCCGACGACGGCAGCGAGGACTTGTTCGCGCATTTTTCGGCGATCAACATGTCCGGTTTCAAGACCCTGAAGGAAGGCCAGAAGGTCAGCTTCGACGTCGTCCAGGGCCCCAAGGGCAAGCAGGCGTCGAACATCCAGAAGATGTAAAGGGGAAAGAATCCGCTCAGAAGGCCGCCTCCCGGGCGGCCTTTTTTATGGCTACCTGAACTCGTACTGCAGCTTCACGCCCCAGCTGTCGACCTTGCTGGCCGGCTGGAAGATGACGAATTGCGTGCCCGGAAAGGCGGCCGACGTCGTGGTCACCGCCTTGGATTCGCCGAAGCGATAGCCGTCGTAATATCCGATCAGGCTCCAGCGGCGCTGGAAGCGGTAGCCGAGCTGCGCATAGCCGCTCAGGTTGCCCTCCGGATACAGCGTCTCGTTCTGGTCGAAGCCGAGCTCGTCGAGGTGCGCGTTCTCGGCGACGAACACCGGCAGCTTGACACCGAAGCCGCCGAAGAATCCGGTCGAGGAGCGCGGGTCGATGTTGACTCCGGCGCGCGCGAAGACGACGGCATAGTCCTCCTTCTGGTCCGGCAGAATGTTGCGCTCCCAGTAGTCAAGACCGAGCCCGCCGAGGAGCTCGACGCCGTGCGAGTTGGGAAAGCGGTAGATGCCCTGGAGCTCGTTGACGACCCCGATGTAGCGCGTGCGCGCCGAGGTGTGCTGGCCGCTGAAGAGAAACGCGCCGTCGTAGTCGATCGTGCCGCGCCGGAACTGGCCGCGATAGGCCCACTGCCAGCCGGAGTCGCGCTCGCGCAGGTAGCCCCAGCTCGCGCCCCAGCGCGGCCCGGTCTCGGTGACGCGGGGTGCGCCGTCTTCTTTCCATTGGAACGCCTCGAGATCGGCGCTGACCGACCAGCTGGCCTGAGCACCGGCGCTGAGCGTGAGCAGAGCGGCGGCGAGCAGAGCCCGCATTACATGCGCTCGATCATCGCCTGCCCGAATCCGGAGCATGAGACTTGCTTGGCGCCTTCCATCTGGCGGGCGAAATCGTAGGTCACCATCTTTTCCTGTATAGCACGCTCCATCGAGCGGACGATTGCGTCGGCGGCTTCCACCCAGCCCATGTGCCGCAGCATCATCTCGGCGGAAAGAATCTCGGAGCCCGGGTTGACGTAATCCTTGCCGGCGTACTTCGGCGCCGTGCCGTGCGTCGCCTCGAACATCGCCACCGTGTCGGAAAGGTTCGCGCCCGGCGCGATGCCGATGCCGCCGACTTCCGCGGCCAGTGCATCGGAGATGTAGTCGCCGTTGAGGTTGGTCGTCGCGAGCACGTCGTACTCCGCGGGCCGGAGCAGGATCTGTTGCAGCATCGCGTCGGTGATCACGTCCTTCACCACGATCTGCGGCCCGCCCTTCGGGTTCTTGAACTTCATCCAGGGACCGCCGTCGACGAGCTCCGCGCCGAACTCCTTCTGCGCAAGCTTGTAGCCCCAGTCGCGGAAGCCGCCTTCGGTGAACTTCTGGATGTTGCCCTTGTGGACGAGCGTCACCGACCTGCGCTTGTTGTCGATGGCGTACTGGTAGGCGCGGCGGATCAGGCGCTCCGAGCCTTCGATCGACACCGGCTTGATGCCGATGGCGGACGATCCCGGGAAGCGGATCTTCTTGACCTTCATTTCCTTCTGCAGGAAGTCGATGACCTTCTTCGCCTCGGCCGACTGCGCCGGCCACTCGATGCCGGCGTAGATGTCCTCGGCGTTCTCGCGGAAGATGACCATGTCGACGTCGTCGGGCTTCTTGAGCGGCGAGGGCACGCCCTTGAACCAGCGCACCGGCCGCAGGCACACGTAGAGGTCGAGCTCCTGGCGCAGCGCCACGTTGATCGAGCGGATCCCGCCGCCGACCGGCGTGGTGAGCGGCCCCTTGATCGAGACCACGTATTCCTTCGCCGCCTGCAGCGTCTCGTCGGGCAGCCAGACGTTCTCGCCGTAGATGCGGCAGGACTTCTCGCCGGCGAACATCTCCATCCAGACGATCTTCCTTCGTCCGCCATAGGCCTTGTTCACCGCGGCGTCGACCACCTTGAGCATGACCGGCGTGATGTCGACGCCGGTGCCGTCGCCCTCGATGTAGGGAACGATGGGATGGTCGGGGACGGAGAGCGAGAAATCCTTGTTGACCTTGATGCGCTCGCCGCCCGAGGGGATCTTGATGTGTTGGTAGGCCATGGGAAAGAACCGAATTACTGGAGCGAATCGATCGCGGCGTTGAACGTGGCGCTGGGCCGCATCACGGCGCCGGCCTTGGCCGGATTGGACGCGTAATAGCCGCCGATATCGGCCGGTTTCCCCTGCACGGCGGCGAGCTCGCCGACGATCTTCTGCTCGCTGCCGGCCAGGGTCTTCGCGAGCGGCGCGAAATAGGCCTGCAGCTGCGCATCCTCGGTTTGCGCGGCGAGCGCCTCGGCCCAGTAGAGCGCGAGGTAGAAATGGCTGCCGCGGTTGTCGAGCTGTCCCGCCTTGGGCGAAGGCGTCTTGTTGGTGTCGAGCAGCCTGCCGGTGGCCTCGTCGAGCGTCTTTGCGAGCAGCAGGGCTTTCTTGTTGTTGTGCTTGAAGCCGACATCCTCCAGAGACACCGCGATCGCCATGAACTCGCCGAGCGAGTCCCAGCGCAGGTGGTTCTCTTCCACCAGCTGCTGCACGTGCTTGGGCGCCGAGCCGCCGGCGCCGGTCTCGAACATCGCACCGCCCGCCATCAGCGGCACGATGGAGAGCATCTTCGCGCTGGTGCCGAGCTCCATGATCGGGAAGAGGTCGGTCAGGTAGTCGCGCAGGATGTTGCCGGTTACCGAGATGGTGTCCCTGCCGCGGATGATCCGCTCGAGGGTAAACCGCATGCCGCGCACCTGCGACATGATCTGGATGTCGAGGCCGGCGGTGTCGTGGTCCTTGAGGTAGCGGCGCACCTTCTTGATCAGCTCGTTCTCGTGCGGCCGGTACTCGTCCAGCCAGAAAACCGCCGGCGTGTTCGACTGGCGCGCGCGCGTCACGGCGAGCTTGACCCAGTCGCGGATCGCGGCATCCTTGGTCTGGCACAGCCGCCAGATGTCGCCCGCCTCGACCGCCTGCTCCATCAGCACGTGGCCGTCCTGGTTGTCGACGATGCGCGCCACGCCGTCCTCGGCGATCTCGAAGGTCTTGTCGTGCGAGCCGTATTCCTCGGCCTGCTGCGCCATCAGGCCGACGTTGGGCACCGTGCCCATGGTCCTCGGGTCGAACGCGCCGTTGGTCTTGCAGAAGTTGATGACCTCCTGGTAGATGCGGGCGAAGGTCGATTCGGGCAGCACCGCCTTCGTCTCGTACATCTTGCCGTCGGGCCCCCACATGGTGCCGCCGGCGCGGATCATCGCCGGCATCGAGGCGTCGACGATGATGTCGTTGGGGTTGTAGAGGTTGCTGATGCCCTTCGCGGAATCGACCATCGACAGGCGCGGCCGCTTCGCCTCGCAGGCCTTGATGTCGGCCTCGATTTCCTTGCGCTTCGCCTCGGGCAGGGTCTTGATTTTCTCCAGCACGCTGGCGAAGCCGTTGTTGACGTTCACGCCCAGCTCGGCGAAGAGCTTGCCGTGCTTGTCGAACAGCTCCTTGTAGAACACCCGCACGGCATGGCCGAACACGATGGGGTGCGAGACCTTCATCATGGTCGCCTTGACGTGCAGCGAGAAGAGCAGATCGTGCTTCTTGGCGTGCTCCATCTCCTTCTCGAAGAAGGCGCACAGCGCTTTCTTCGACATGTACATGCTGTCGATCACCTCGCCTTCGAGCAGGGCGAGCGCGGGCTTCAGGACCATGGTCTTGCCGCTCTTCGTGACGAGGTCCATGCGCACTTCGCAGGCGTGCGTCAGGGTCATCGACTTCTCGCCGTGGTAGAAGTCGTGGTCGCGCATGTGCGCGACGTGGGTGCGCGAGGCGGGATCCCAGTCGGCCATCGAATGCGGGTTCTTGCGCGCGTAGCTCTTCACCGAGGCCGGCGCGCGCCGGTCGGAGTTGCCCTCGCGCAGCACCGGATTGACCGCGCTGCCGAGCACCTTCGAATACTTCGCGCGCACCGCTTTTTCCGCGTCGCTCTTGGGATTCTCGGGATAGTCCGGGACCTTGTAGCCCTTCGACTGCAGCTCCTTGATGGCGGCCGTCAGCTGGCCGACCGGGGCGCTGATATTGGGCAGCTTGATGATGTTCGCTTCGGGCTTGAAGGTGAGCTTGGCGAGCTCGGCCAGATTGTCGGGAATGCGCTCCCCCGGCGTCAGCGACTCTGGAAACTGTCCCAGGATGCGGGCCGCCAGTGAAATGTCGCTTTCGGCGATCTCGATCCCGGCGGGCTTGGCAAAGGCGCGCAGGATGGGCAGCAGGGAGTAGGTCGCGAGGCGCGGTGCCTCGTCGGTCAGGGTGTAGATGATCCGGGGTTTTGTGCTGGACACGGAGACGGGACGCCGAGAAAAGGGGGCGATTATATCCGCCTTTGAGCGTCCTAGACTATTGATTTACAATCAATTCCGCCGAGCCGTAATTACGCAGTCAACCAAACGTAAGGCTGGCGCGTTACTGCAATCGGACTGCGCCCAAGGCCGGTCTTTCCTTATTAACCAGAGAAGGGGATGACAATGAAGCAACTGTTTGCTGTCTTGGTCGCGGCGATTTTTGCGGCCACGAGCTTCGCCGCGCTCGCGCAGGACAAGAAAGGCGGAATGGACAAGAAGTCGGGCTCCTCGATGGAGAAGAAGGACGCCAAGAAGGACGGCAAGAAGAAGTCCGAGAAAAAGTCCAAGGACGGCAAGAAAAAGTCCGCCGACAAGATGGACAAGAAGTAACCCGCTTCAATCTGATACAAAGGCAGGGTACGCCCCTGCCTTTTTCATTTATGCGCCTGCTTGCCGTCCTTTCTCTCGCCGCCGCCCCGGCGCTCGCGCAGCAGCCGTTGCCGGTGGTGCAGCTGAACGCCGGCATGCACCTCATCCGCGCCGAAGTCGCGGCGGATTACGCTTCCCGCATGACCGGGCTCATGCACCGCGCGTCCATGCCCTCCAACGCGGGCATGCTCTTCATCTTCGACGACAACGAGCGCCAGTGCATGTGGATGAAGAACACGCTGCTGCCGCTCTCGGTGGCCTTCATCGACGAGCGCGGCATCGTGATCAACATCGAGGACATGGCCCCACAGACCGAGGACTCGCACTGCGCGAGCCGGCCGGCGCGCTACGCGCTCGAGATGAACCGCGGCTGGTTCGCCGCGCGGGGCATCAAGGCGGGGAGCCGCCTGGGCGGCATCCCCGGCGTCAAGAACTAGAACATCACGCCGCCGTGGCTTTGCGCCACCATGAAGTAGAGCATCGGCACGGACAGCATCGTATTGATGCGTGAAGCCATGCCGGCGCGCTTTGCGGCGGCTGCCTTCTCAGCGGCTTCCACCGTCACGATGCCGAGCACCTTCTTCTGGTTCGGCCAGATGACGAACCAGACATTTGCCCACATGATCGTGCCGAGCCATGCCCCGATGCCGATCGAGGTGAACGGTTTCTGCAGCGTGAGCGCCTGGGCGAGATAGCCGTTCATCGTCGCGAGCAGGAGGCCGAGGATGATGGTCGCCATCGCCGCCCAGCGGAACCAGAAGAGCGCAGCCGGTGCGATGACTTTGGTGATGGCCGGTTTCTCCGCGTCGGGGATCTTCGGCATGGAAGGTGTCTGCACGAAGTTGAAATACCAGAGGAGGCCGATCCACATCACCCCGGCGGTGACGTGCAGCCAGCGCATGGCGAAGAGCCACCAGCCGTGCTCGCCGAGCGCGACCTTGCCGCCCATCCCCATCAGGATGGCGAGCAGGATGATGAGCAGGACGACACCCGCGGTGATCGTCTTGCCGAGAGACTGGAAGAACGCGCCCATGGTTTTCTCCTTTTAGTTATGGGTCCAGGTGAAAAAAGTCTAGCACCGTGGCCTTCAGCCAGCCACCAAGCCACTCGCGGCGGCGAGGAGCACTGCCAGCTGCGCGAGGGCGAGGGCGGCCTGCAGCCAGTCGCGCTCGGCGATGAGCGCCGGCACGAGCCGCGCGTAGCAGAGCGGCGTCACGAGGCCCAGCAGGGCGATCGCGAGCAGGTTTAGCCCGTCGCCGTAGCCGAGCTCGCCGAGCCATGCCCAGCCGCTCGGCGCGCCGGTCAACCGGATAAACTGGTTCACCGGCAGGGTCCAGTAGCGCGGCAGCTCCTCGAGGGCGACGAAAGCCGGCAGCACTCGTCCTGCGTAGAGCAGGAAGCAGACAAGGGAGATCACGAAGCCCGCCTTCGTGGCGATGTCGAGCCAGCGCGCGTAGAGCTCGCGCAACGCCCGGTCGCTCTTGATCAGGTCCATATCCCGAGGCCCCGCGTCAGCGCCCGCACACCGGCGAGCAGCATGACGACGATGACGAGCCGCCGCACCATCGCCGCGGGCGTGACGCCGAGGAGCAGCGCGCCGATGCGCGAGCCGAGCATCACGCCGAGGATCGACGGCACGACGATGAGCGGCAGCAGCGCGCCGCGATGGATGTAGACCCAGGCCGCGGAGCTGTTGATCACCGAGATGAGGAGCCCGCTCGAGCCGACGGCCACTTTTAGCGGCGCCGCCATCAGGAGGTTCAGCGCCGGCACATTGGCGAAGCCGGCGCCCAGGCCAAAGACGCCGCCGAGGAAGCCGATGCCGCCGAAGGCGGCAAGGCCGAGGAGCGTCTGATGGGTGCGCCAATCGATGGTCATGCCGGCGGCAGGATCATGGAACTGGCCTTCGAGCCGAAGCAGCGCGGCGAGGGCATCGGCGCCTACCGCCGCGCTGTCGGCGCCGCGCAGGTACCAGATGACGAACGCGATGCCGATGATCAGGATGCCGAGCATCGTCTGCAGCAGCGCCGTGCTGAGCGACAGGCCCACCAGCGCGCCCGCGAAAGACGCGACCGAGCCGACCAGCGCGAGCGGCATCACCAGGCGCAGGCTCGCCATTCCGCCGCGCAGGAGCGGCGGCCCGGCCGAGAGCGTGCCGGCGAGCGCGAACATGAGCCCGGCGCCGCGCACGAAATCGAGGTGGAAAGGGAAAAGGCCGCCGACGATCGGCACGAACAGCACGCCGCCGCCGACGCCGGCGAGCACCGCCACGATGCCGATGACGAAGCTGACCGCGAAGAGGGCGATCGGCCAGATCCACCACGGCACGGCAGCGAGGTCTGCGGCGTTCAAGTTATTCTTTTCATTATGCCGAAGCTCGCGGCCAACCTGTCGACGCTCTTCCCCGACCGCGAGTTCCTCGACCGCTTCGGCGCGGCGCGTGCCGCCGGCTTCCGCTACGTCGAATACCAGTTCCCCTATGCGTGCTCCTCGGCCGAGGTCGCGCGCGCGGCGCGAGACGCGGGCGTGCAGGTCGTGCTGCACAACTTGCCGCCGGGCGACGCCGCAAAAGGCGAGCGCGGCATCGCCGCGCTCCCGGGCCGCGAGCGCGAGTTCCGCGACAACGTCGAGCGTGCCATCGAGTATGCGACGGCAGCCGGCTGCCCGCGGCTCAACTGCCTCGCCGGGCTCGCAGCGCAGGACGAGGCCCACTGCGACGCTTTCGTCTCCAACGTCCGCTACGCGGCGCGCCGGCTGGGCGAAGTCGGGGTGCAGCTCATGATCGAGGCGATCAACACGCGCACCGTCCCCGGTTTCTTCCTCACGCATAGCGCGCAGGCGATCGACGTGCTGAACGCCGCGGGCGAAGCGAACGCCTTCCTGCAGTACGACATGTTCCACATGCAGATCATGGAGGGCGATCTCGCGCGCACGGTCGAGCGGCTGCTCGGGCGCATCGGCCACATCCAGATCGCGGATGTGCCGGACCGGCACGAACCCGGGATGGGGGAGATCAATTTCGATTTCCTGCTCGGCCATCTCGATGCCATCGGATACTCGGGCTGGGTGGGTTGCGAATACAATCCTCGCGGTGACACGCTCGAAGGCCTGAAGTGGGCGAAGCCTTATCTCTCAGCCGGCGGCACGAAGTAGCGCGCGCACTGCGCGCGTTCCTGCCGCAGCGCGCGGTTCTCTTCGAAGAGGAAGACACCCGGCCGTACGAATGCGACGGCCTGACCGCCTATCGCCAGCTGCCGATGGTCGTGGCGCTGCCGGAAACCGAAGAGCAGGTGCAGCGCATCCTCAGGGTTTGCTCTTCGATGCAAGTTCCTGTTGTCCCGCGCGGCGCGGGCACCGGCCTCTCGGGGGGCGCGCTGCCGCCGGGCGATGGCGTGCTGCTGTCGATGGCGAAATTCATGCGCGTGCTGCGCGTCGATCCACGCGCGCGCGTCGCGGTCGTGCAGCCGGGCGTGCGCAACGCCGTCATTTCCGAAGTGGCGGCGCCCCACGGCCTTTACTATGCACCGGATCCGTCGAGCCAGATCGCCTGCACGATCGGCGGCAATGTCGCGGAGAACTCGGGCGGCGTGCACTGCCTGAAGTACGGCCTCACGGTGCACAACGTGCTGCGCCTGCGCGGCTTCACGATCGACGGCGAGCCTCTCGAAGTGGGTGCCGAAGCGCCGGATGCGCCGGGATTCGATCTGCTGGCGCTCGCGATCGGCTCCGAGGGCATGCTCTTTGTGGTCACCGAGGTGACGGTGAAGCTCCTGCCGAAGTCGCAATGCGCGCGCGTCATCATGGCCTCGTTCGACGACGTGGAGAAGGCGGGCAACGCCGTCGCCGACATCATCGCGGCCGGCATCATTCCCGCGGGCCTCGAGATGATGGATCGTCCGGCGACGCGCGCGGTCGAGCAGTTCGTGGCCGCGGGCTATGACCTCGAGGCGGCCGCGATCCTCCTCTGCGAGTCCGATGGCACCGAGGCCGAGGTCGAGCACGAGATCACGCGCATGGAAGCCGTGCTGGCGGCCGCCGGCGCGGTGCGCTGCACGGTGTCGCGCAACGAGGCCGAGCGCCTGCGCTTCTGGTCGGGGCGCAAGGCCGCATTTCCCGCGGTCGGGCGCATCTCCCCCGATTACTACTGCATGGATGGCACGATTCCCCGCAAGCGCCTGGGCGAGGTGCTGAACTTCATCGCCGCCATGGAGAAGAAGTACGGCCTGCGCTGCCCCAACGTGTTCCACGCCGGCGACGGCAACCTGCATCCGCTGATCCTCTTCGACGCCAACAACGCCGAAGAGCTGCATCGCACCGAGGAATTCGCCGCCGAGGTGCTCGAGAAATGCGTCGCGGTGGGCGGCACGATCACCGGCGAGCACGGCGTCGGTGTGGAGAAGATCAACCAGATGTGCACGCAGTTCGGAACCGCCGAGCTCGAGCTCTTCCATGCGGTCAAGCAAGCCTTCGATCGGTGCGGGTTGCTGAATCCCGGCAAGGCAGTGCCGACGCTCGCGCGCTGCGCCGAACACGGCCGCATGCACGTGCAGGGCGGCAAGCTGCCGCATCCCGAGCTGCCGCGCTTTTGACGCTCCAGGCACTCAGCGACCGGATCCGCGACGCCGCCGATCGGAAGCTCGCCCTGCGGCTCCGCGGGGGCGGCAGCAAGGACTTCTACGGCAACGCGGCGCGCGGCGAAGTCCTCGACACGCGCGCGTACGCCGGCATCGTCGACTACGAGCCGAGCGAGCTCGTCATCACCGCGCGCTGCGGCACGCCGCTCGCCGAGGTCGAGAAAGCCCTCGCGGAGCGCGGCCAATGCCTGCCGTTCGAGCCGCCGCATTTCGGTGCCGCGACCTTCGGTGGCTGCGTCGCCGCCGGCCTCTCCGGCCCGCGCCGCGCCTCGTCCGGCGCGCTGCGCGATTTCGTGCTGGGCGTGAAGCTCGTCGACGGTCGCGGCCGGATCCTGCGGTTCGGCGGGCAGGTGATGAAGAACGTCGCGGGCTACGACGTCTCGCGACTCCTCGCCGGCTCGCTCGGCACTCTTGGACTGATCGCGGAAGCCTCGCTCAAGGTCCTGCCGCGTCCGCAGGTCGAGCGCACCCTGCGCCTCGAGATGGACGAAGCCCGCGCGCTCGATTCGATGAACCGCTGGGCGGGCGAGCCGCTGCCCGTGTCCGCGACGCTCTGGCACGCCGGCGTGCTCGACACGCGGCTTTCCGGCTCGGAACCCGCCGTGCGTGCGGCCGCGAAGCGCATCGGCGGCGCCGAGGTGGGGGGCGACTGGAACGCCGTCCGCGAGCAGACGCACCCGTTCTTTGCCGGCGAGGCGCCGCTTTGGCGCCTGTCGCTTCCTTCGGTCACGCCGCCGCTTGGCTTTCCTCAGCTGATGGAATGGGGTGGCGCACTGCGCTGGGCAAGAGGCGGAAATGCGCTACGGGACGTCGCGAAGCGCGCCGGAGGACATGCGACGCTCTTTCGCGGCGCGGACAAGTCGATGGGCGCCTTCGCCCCGCTCGATGCCGCGCTGCTGCGCCTGCACCGCGAGCTCAAGAACGCGTTCGACCCGGCGGGGATTTTCAACCCCGGCCGCCTTTATGCGGAGCTCTGAGGCTTGGCGAGCTTCTTCTTCTGCTCCTCGACTGCGGCGCGCGCTCGCGCCGTGAGGATCGTCTTTGGGAAGCGCGACAGGAGCTTGGCGTACAGCTGGATGGCGAGCGCCGGCTCGCCGGCTTCGCCTGCCTTGTGCGCGGCGTCGAACAGCAAGCGCTCCTGCGGTGCCTCGGCGGCGACGGGCGCAGCCTGCGCGGTTGGCGCGGGCACCGGTGCAAGCATCGGCGCCGTGGCAGGCCGCACCTGCGTCATGAGCGTCATCATCCGTGCCTCGGCCGCCTCCTGGCGCTCGGCAAACTGGCGCCGCAGGCGCGCGAGATACCAGACGATGCCGAAGATCGCGGCGACGACGATGAACCAGGCTAGCCCACGCATGCGAAAAGTATAGCGACCATGCAGACCGAGCTCGCTGACTTTATCCGCAATACGCCCGAAGGCCGCGAGGCCGAGGCGATCCTGCGCAAGTGCGTGCACTGCGGCTTCTGCACCGCCACCTGCCCGACCTACCAGGTCCTCGGCGACGACCTCGACAGCCCGCGCGGCCGCATCTACCTCATGAAGCGCGCGCTCGAGGGGGCGGAGGTCACGGAGAAGACGCGCCTGCACCTCGATCGCTGCCTCACCTGCCGTGCCTGCGAGACGACTTGCCCGTCGGGCGTGCGCTATGGACGCCTCGTCGATATCGGCCGCGCCGTCGTGGAAGCAAAAACGCGCCGCGGGCCGTTCGAGCGCATGCAGCGCGCGCTCCTCGCCTGGGGATTGCGGAAGCCCCGCCTCTTCGGCGCGGCTTTACGCGTGGGCCAGCTGTTTGGACTCGCCCCTCGAACGCGTCCGGCAAACGCATGGCCCGTGCCGCGCCATACCCGCAAGATGCTCGTGCTCGCCGGCTGCGTGCAGCCTGCGCTCGCGCCATCGATCAACGCAGCCGCGGCGCGCGTGCTCGATCGCGCAGGGATCTCGCTCGTCGAGGCGCAGGGCGCCGGCTGCTGTGGCGGCGTGCGCTTCCATCTCAACTACCAGGAAGAGGGGCGCGACGACATGCGCGCGCTGATCGAGGCCTGGTGGCCAGCCGTGCAAAGCGGCGAGGTCGAGGCGATCGTCATGACGGCGAGCGGCTGCGGCGTGACAGTGAGGGAGTACGCGCATTTGCTCGCGCACGATCCGCAATACGCGGAGAAGGCAGCCCGCATTGCGTCGTTGACGCGCGACCTGTGTGAGGTGATCACTCCCGAGATGATCCAGGGCGGTGCCGAGCGCGGCTCGGTTGCGTTCCAGTCGCCTTGCACGTTGCAACACGGCCAGCAGCTGCGCGGCAAGGTGGAAGCGCTGCTGGCGAGAGCGGGCTATGCGCTGGTACCGGTGGCCGACGCGCACCTTTGCTGCGGCTCGGCGGGTACCTACTCGCTCCTGCAGCCGGCTATTTCGCGGGAGCTGCGCCGCCGCAAGCTCGCATCGCTCGGTACGCCGGATGTCATCGCCACCGCGAACATCGGCTGCCTGACGCATCTCCAGGGTGGAACGCAGCGGCCGGTGCGGCATTGGATCGAGTTGCTCGACGTACAATGACGTCATGAGCGAAACCGTCCGCGTCGCCTGCCCCCATGACTGCCCCGACACCTGCGCGATGCTGGTGACGGTGGAAGAGGGCAAGGCCACCCGGATCCAGGGCGACCCGCAGGCGCCGTTCACCGAAGGCACGATCTGCACCAAGGTTTCGCACTACCTCGAGCGCACCTATTCGCCCGATCGCCTGCAATACCCGATGAAGCGCATCGGCAAGAAAGGCGAAGGCAAGTTCCGGCGCATCACCTGGGACCAGGCGCTCGACGAGATCGCGGCGAAGCTGAAAGCCGCGGCGGCGGAGGATCCCGAGACCATCCTGCCGTCGAGCTACGCCGGCACGATGGGCATGGTGCAGTACAGCTCGATGGACCGCCGGTTCTTCCACAAGCTCGGTGCTACGCAGCTCGACCGCACGCTCTGCTCGACCGCGGGCAAGTATGGCCTGAAGGCGACGCTCGGCGCGTCGGTGGGCATGGACCCCGAGCGCTTCGATGAAGCGAAGCTCATCATCCTCTGGGGCGCGAACCCGGTGGTGTCGAACCTGCATCTCTGGGGCCGCGTGCAGGCGGCGAAGCGCCGCGGCGCCAAGGTGATCGCGATCGACCCGTACAAGAGCCTCTCGGCGGAGAAGTGCACGCAGCACGTCGCGCTCCTGCCGGGAACCGACGGCGCGCTCGCGCTCGGCATGATGCATGTGCTGGTGCGCGACAAGCTCGTCGATTCCAATTACGTCGCGAAGCACACGATCGGCTACGACGCGCTTGCGCAGCGCGTGGTCGACGAATATCCGCCCGAGCGCGCAGCGCAGCTCTGCGGCATCGACGCAGCGGTGATCGAGCAGCTCGCGAGCGACTACGCCACGATCAAGCCGGCGGCGATTCGCCTGAACTACGGCATGCAGCGTCATGCGGGCGGCGGCATCGCTGCGCGCACCATCGCCTGCCTGCCTGCGCTGATCGGCGCCTGGCGCGACCCTGCGGGCGGCATCGTGCTCTCGACGTCGGACTTCTACGGCTTCGACCATGCAGCGCTCGAGCGGCCGGACCTTCTTGCCGGGCGGCGTCCGCGCGTGATCAACCACTCGCAGATGGGCGATGCCCTCACCGCGGCGAAGCCGCCGGTGAAGGTGACGATCGTCTACAACAACAATCCCGTCGCGGTGTGCCCGGAATCCGACAAGGTGATCGCCGGTTTCTCGCGGGAAGACCTCTTCACGGTCGTCATCGACCACTTCCAGACCGATACCGCCGATTACGCCGACCTCGTGCTGCCGGC
>Ga0134121_10002559_pt1 | contig 15655 bp, 10 predicted proteins | sample KB301_FD_96463 | JGI IMG/M metagenome (GOLD analysis project Ga0134121, IMG submission 96463) | Terrestrial soil microbial communities without Nitrogen fertilizer from Kellogg Biological Station, Michigan, USA - KB3-0-1 | ecosystem: Environmental > Terrestrial > Soil > Unclassified ... | reverse complement strand
GATCACCGAGATGCTGGGGTTGAAGTAGTTCGAGGTCTGCGACGCCCCGCCCTCCCCCGAGGGCGCAGCGGCAACCTGAGCGGCTGGAGTCTCAGCCGGCGGCACGGACGAGGGCGGAGCCGGCGCTTGTCCCTGTGCCGCTTGCAGCTCGTTCAGACGCTTTTCAAGGTCGGCGATCCGTTGCTCGTACTCAGCTTTGAGCGCATCGAGCTTGGCGCGGAGATCGGCGACGGGATCCGGCGCCGAGGCCGCAGGAGCCTGGGCGACGAGAGGAGTCGCCAGGAATGCAAGACCAAGGGCGAGAGTCAGTGCGAGCGTTACAAGACTCGACGGTGATCCTTGACTGGGTGGTAACATCGCTCCTCCATCGATTTGGCGGGACCGCGGGACCGCAGAAGTGAGGCCGCCCCCTCTCGAGGAGGAGGCGAAACCTGCCTGGCAAAGGGACAGGTCCGCCAGCGAAAAAGGGCGGCCTCACTTCTACGGTTCCAAGCTTCGGGACCCCTGGTACTCGGCTGCGACGGCTACCGCCGGCACTGCCGGCGGCAAGGACAGACGTCCGCCGCTTCGGCGAAGCGGACGGCTTGGGCTCAAGTCGAAGGAAAGGGGTCAGGCGGCCGGCGGGCCGCGGGCGGGGCGAGGAGCGGCGAAACGCTCACGGAGGAGAGGATCGGCGACGAGCCCACCGAATCCGGCAAGGGTGGGCGTCGCAAGGCGCGAGACCCTCTGGAGATGGGCGCCCGAAGTCCGCAATTGATGCAGGCAGACGGGGCAGGAAGGCCGCTGGCCGGCCTCGAACTGCTCGAAATGAGCCGGCGCGTTCGGATGTTTCGCGGACTGGGAGTAGATCTCATCCCCACCCGCGCCAGCGCCCAGCAACTCGTGCGACTCCCCCGCCAGGTGCAGATCGAGGGCACCGAACAGGACGACAGCGGCCAGACCGAGGACCCAGGGGGTCCGTCTCGTAAGCATCGCCGCAGAGCGTAGCAGATTTTTCTGCTCAAGCGTCCAAGGTCGAAGCATGGTTACCGCGCGCCGAACGAGAGGAAGACATCGGCGCGGCCTGAAGATTTGTAGAATGCAAACCGCCGGGACCGCAGAAGAGAGGCCGCCCCCTCTCGAGGAGGAGGCGAACCCACCTGGCAATGGGCAGGTCCGCCTGCGAAATGGGGCGGCCTCACTTCTGCGGTTCCGGGCTCCTCCGGTTGCCGGCATCGCAGCCCAAACGGGCGCAGACGTACCGGATACGGCCGGCAAGCGCGTTCCCGGCGCAATGACATGCACCGCACCGGCGATCACAACGGATCGCCGCGTCAGGGAAGCGGAGCTACAGGGAAAATGTGAAGGGTAGGGATCAGAGCGCCGGCGGACCGCGGGCGCCGTCTGGAGCGGCTCGACGCTCGCTCAGGACTGGTGCGGAATCGAAACCCCGATAAATGCCCACGATGGGAGTCGCAAGACGCGCCACGAGAGGGAAAGGGGCAGCGGAGATTCGTAGCTGGTGCAGGCAGAAGGGGCAGTCCGGCTGCTGGGCGGGCTCGTACGGTTCGTAGTGAGCCGGAGCGTTTGGATGCTTCGCCGATACAGAGTAGGTTCCATCGGCGCGCACGCCGCCGAACTCGTGCGACTCATCCGCCAGGTGCATGTCGAGAGCACCCACCATGACGACAGCCGCCAAGACCAGGACCCACGGGGTCCGCTTTCTGAACATGGCGCGGAAGCGTAGCAGATTTGGCGCGAAAGCGTCCACATCAGCTCGGGGCTCACTTTGGCCACCTTCCGGCACTCTGTGTAGATGGACGGTTGCTGGCGTAGGAGGGCGCGGCAGCCGGCCCCCATTTACTGGCTAATTGCTTTTCTGAGGTGATCCGATGGAACGCTTGATGTCAGGCTCGCGCCTGCGCCAGATGGCGCATGTCCGCGTGGCCGCCCTCCTACTCGCAGGCCTCGCCCTGTTCGCCGTAGCCGCGAGCGCCGCCCCCCAAGCCGAATGGCCGAGCTTCAAAGAGCAGACGGAGAAAGATCGCGTCCTTCCCGGCAGCAACCTGGAGAAATTGATCGCCGAGAACCAGGACTTCGGCCTTCTCCGGCCCGAAGAAAGCCGAGACTCCCTCAGGGTTCCGCTGTGGCTTCGAGTCCTCTGGCGCAAGAACCATCCGGATGACAAGTATTCTCCGAAGGATCCGACAGGCGGCTACCCGCTCGTCCTGAAGGAGATCCATGAGTGGATGCTGAGCCATCAAGACCTGCAGCCCGGCAAACGGGAGCCGGCCGGCCTGACCTCGAAAACGGCCAGTGAGACGGGCGAGGAGCGGATCTCCGGCGCCCAGACCTCGCCGCGCAGCGAGTCGGCAATCCGAGTCAACTACTGGAACACACAGAAGATCATCGGCGCCTCGAACAACATCAGCTCCAGCGGCCGGCAGGCGATGTTCTTCTCCTCGGACGCCGGCGTGTCCTGGGGCCAAACGCTCTTGCCCCTGGTCACCGGCGACTCCTTCATGTCCGACCCGACGGTGGAGTGGACGTCCGACGGCACCGCATGGTCGACGACGATCGGCATCAATGCGGCGGCGACCGTTTTGAAGATGCGTTCTTACAAGTCGACGGACGGCGGCGCCACGTGGACGTTCGACAACACCTTCTCCGGCACCCTGACCAACAACGACAAACAGATGATGTGGACGGACCACAGTGCCACGTCGCCGTTCAAGGACAACATCTACGTCATCTGGCACCCCGGCCTCCCTGCCGTGGTGGCGCGGCGCACCGGCCCGACCGGCTCCTGGCAGACGCCGGTCCAGATCAGCAAGACGGAAACCACCGGCACGGCGATTGGCAGCGACATCAAGACCAACGCCAACGGCGACGTCTTCGGCTTCTATCCAGACACCGGCAGCCGCGGGTTCTACGTCGCGAAGTCCACCAACGGCGGCGTGTCTTTCGCCAATCCGGTGAAAATCGCCCAGGGCTTCGGTTCGTTCGAAATCGCCATCCCGGCGGACGCCAGCCGGCAGCTCCTCATCTACACGACGGGCGGCGCCTTCAGCGACGGCACCAGGAACAACGTCTACGCCGCCTGGAACGATCTCAGCGGCGACTCCGGCTGCACCAGCGGCGGCGGCCCTGGCACCAACGCCGCCTCCACCTGCAAGACCCGCATTTTCTTCTCGCGTTCCACCAACGGCGGCACGACCTGGTCGGCGCCGGTGAAGATCAACAATCAGTCCGGGCTCAACGACCAGTTCTTCCCCTGGCTGGTGGTGGATCCGACAAGCGCCAAGATCTCGCTGGTCTACTACGACACGGTTGGCGATTCGACCCGCAAAGCGGTCAATCTCTATTACCAGTCCTCGACCGACGACGGCCTGACCTGGAGCACGCCGTTCAAGGTGACGACCGCCACGACCAACGAGACGACGGCGGGCGCCGACAGCGGCAACCAGTTCGGCGACTACATCAACCTCGACGGCTTCAATGGCACCTTCTTCCCGTCGTGGACCGACCGCCGCAGCGGCGCGTCCGAGGAGATCTGGACCGCGGCGATCCTCGACAGCACCACCGCCACTCCCGACTTCGCGATCTCGGTTTCGCCGACCTCGACGACGATCCAGCAGGGGAGCTCGGGTTCGGTCACGGCATCGACGACGATTTCGGGTGGCTTCAATGCCGCCGTCGGGCTCTCGGCCACCGGCCAACCCACCGGCGTCACGGTCGGCTTCAGCCCGACCTCCATCGCGGCGCCCGGCTCCGGCAGCTCGACGGTTTCGATCACCGTCGCCTCCACCACGGTGGTGGGCGCCTATCCCATCACCATCACGGGAACGAGCGGCAGCACGGTCCACTCGACCACGTTGACGCTCAACGTCTCCAGCAGCGCGGCCCAGCAACTGATCGTCAATCCGGGCTTCGAGAACGGCACGACCGCCACCCCCTGGGTGCCCACGGCCGGCGTCATCAACAACTCGGCGAGCGAGCCCCCGCACAGCGGAAGCTGGGACGCCTGGATGGACGGCTACGGTACCACCCACACCGACAGCCTCTACCAGCAGGTGACGATTCCCTCGACCGCCACCACGGCGACGCTCACTTTCTGGCTCCACATCGACACGGCGGAAACCACCACGACGACTGCGTTCGACACCTTGCAGGTGCAGATCCGCAACTCCGCCAACGCGGTGCTGTCGACGCTCCAGACCTTCTCCAACCTCAACAAAGCCCCCGGCTACTCACAGAAGACCTACAACCTGATCGCGTTCAAGGGACAGACGATCCGGGTCTACCTGCTGGCCGCGGAAGACTCCTCGTTGCAGACCTCGTTCGTAGTCGATGACTTCGCGCTGAACGTGCAGTAAGAAGAGCTCAGCTTCTTCTCGGAGCCCCGGCGAAAGCCGGGGCCTTTTTTTTCTTGGCTCGCTTTGGCGGTTTCGGCGCACTAGTGCTGTCATGGGGACTCTTATGCCCGGAGCGGGACCTTTTCGAAGGCTCGTTTCCGTCCTGGTGTTGCCGCTCGTGCTGGCGGGAGTGGTCGAGGTCCATAACCACAACCTTTCGCCCAACCGTGCCGCCCACCTTGGGCATACCACCCATTTCTCTCCCGAGGCAGTTCACCCCCACCAGCCCTGCCATTTCGAAGCCCGCAGCGAGGAGAGCTCTCCCGAGTGCGCCGCCTGTCTGCACAGCCTCTCGGCACGCGGCCTCCAGGGTTCACTCGCACCGGCTCTCTGCGCCGCCCTGAGCGGCGAGCGCACGCCGTGCGCTCAAGATCGAATTCCTTCCGATCTCCTTCCCCGCTGGGTCGGCGGCCGGTCCCCGCCTGTCGCCTGACCTTCCGTAGTCCCCTTCAGCTCTGACGCCCCGCCTCTTGGGGCCGGCGGCTCGTGCCGCTCAGACATTAAAACCCGTGCGGCGCTTCGCTCCGCCGCGGGTCCGATTTCCGACGTTCCGGAGGCAATGTTGCTCATTCCGCGGATGGTGTCATCCGCTTTTTCAATCCACTGATTTTCAGAAGGAGAGTCTCTGATGTTCGACAATCGTTGGAAAGGTTGGTTTGCAATCCCTGTCTTTGTCCTGGTTTGCGGCTTCGTCCTCGGCAGCGCCGGCGTGGCCGCGGCCGCCGTGCCGGGAATCGACGAGAAGGATCGCGTGGTCCTGAAGAACAACGTCCATCCCCTGGCGCTGCCGGAGTTCGAGACCGGCCGGGCCGATCTCGGCTTGCCGATGGAGCGGATGATCCTCTCGCTCGCTCCACGGCCCGGGGCGCAGCAACAGCTTGAAAAGCTTTTGGCGCAACAGCACGACCCCGCCTCCGCCGAGTATCACCACTGGTTGAGCCCCGAGGAGTTCGGCCAGCGTTTCGGCGCCACCAATGCGAATCTCAAGGTCGTCCGGCAGTGGCTGGAGGGGCACGGCTTCACCATCGACGAAGTGGCCAAGGGCCGGAGTTGGATCAACTTCAGCGGCACCGTCGAACAGGTGGAAAAAGCTTTCGCCACGGAAATCCGCGACTATCGCGTGGCCGGCAAGCTCCGCCATGCCAACTCGGTCGATCCGTCGATCCCGCGCGCCCTCGCCGGAATCGTCAACGGCGTCGTCACCCTCCATAACTTCCCGCGCCCGACCAATCACACGCCCATCAAGAAGCTGTCGCCGGGGGATTTGAACGAGAAGTTCACCTCCGGCAGCAGTCACTACCTTTCGCCCACCGACTTTTCGACGATCTACAACCTGAATTCCGTCTATAGCGCGGGCACCAACGGCAGCGGGCGGACGGTCGCCATCGTCGGCCGCACCGACATCAAGCTGGCCGACGTTCAGTTCTTCCGCAGCTTTTTCGGCTTGCCGGCCAACGATCCGGTCTTCGTCCACAACGGCACCGACCCGGGCAACCTCGGCGGCGGCGAAGAGGGCGAGGCGGACCTCGACGTTCAATGGTCCGGCGCGGTAGCCCGCAACGCGACGGTCAAGTTCGTCATCTCCAAATCGACCGCAACCACCGATGGCGTGGACCTTTCGGCCCAATACATCGTCAACAACAACGTCGGCGATACGATGAGCACGAGCTTCGGGCAGTGCGAGGCTTCGATGGGCGCGACCGAGGTCACGTTCTATAACAATCTCTGGTCGCAGGCGGCCACCCAGGGCATCACGTCGTTCGTTTCCGCCGGCGACGCCGGAGCCGCTGGCTGCAACGGCGGCGGCGATACCACCGGCTCCGGCCAGGCGGTTTCCGGCTTGTGCTCGACGCCGTTCAACGTCTGCGTCGGCGGCACCCAGTTCAACGACACCGCGAGCCCGAGCACCTACTGGTCCTCGACCAACAACGGGACCACGCAAGCGTCGGTGCTCTCCTACATCCCGGAGATCGCCTGGAACGAGAGCGGCACCGTGGCTGGCGGCGCGAACCTCTGGTCCACCGGCGGCGGCGCGAGCAACTCGTTCAGCAAGCCCTCCTGGCAGGTCGCGCTCGGCGTGCCGGCCGATGGCAAGCGCGACATCCCCGACGTTTCACTCACCGCGGCCGGCCACGACGGCTACCTGGTCTTCCAGGGCCACACCACGGGCACGACCGGTCTCGGCGCCGTGGGCGGCACGTCCGCGTCCTCCCCGTCCTTTGCCGGTTTGATGGCGCTCATCGTCCAGAAGACGGGCGCACGGCAGGGCAACGCCAACACGGTTTTCTATCCCATGGCCGCCGCCCAGTACGCAGGCACCGGTCCCGTCGTCTACCACGACATCACCAGCGGCAACAACAGCGTGCCCGGCACCACCGGATTTTCCTGCACCACGGGCTATGACCGGGTCACCGGGCTGGGCTCCGTCGACGGCGCCGCATTGATCAACAATTGGGGCGGCACCACGCCGGTCCCGGATTTCGCGATCTCGGTTGCACCGAGCGCGGTCACCATCCTCCAGGGGAGCTCGGGATCGGCGACGGTTACGACGACGATTTCGGGCGGCTTCAACGCCGCCGTCGCGCTCTCGGCCTCCGGCCAGCCCACCGGCGTCACCGTCGGCTTCAGTCCGTCCTCCATCGCCGCGCCCGGCTCCGGCACCTCGTCGGTTTCGATCACCGTCGCCTCCACCACGGCGGTGGGAACCTATCCCATTACCATCACGGGTACGGGCGGCAGCAAGACCCACACAACGACGCTGACCCTCACCGTTTCCACCACGGCGCCCCAGCAACTGCTCGGCAATCCGGGCTTCGAGAACGGCTCGGCGAACCCTGCTCCCTGGGTGCCCACGGCCGGCGTCATCAACAGCTCGGCGAGCGAGCCGCCTCACTCGGGGACCTGGGACGCCTGGATGGACGGCTACGGCACCACCCACACCGACAGCCTCTACCAGCAGGTGACGATCCCCTCGACCGCCACTACGGCGACGCTCACTTTCTGGCTCCACATCGATACTGCGGAAACCACCACGACGACTGCGTTTGACACCCTGCAGGTGCAGATCCGCAACTCTGCCAACGCGGTGCTGTCGACGCTCCAGACCTTCTCCAACCTCAACAAAGCTCCCGGCTACTCACAGAAGACCTACAACCTGATCGCGTTCAAGGGACAGACGATCCGGGTCTACCTGCTCGCTGCGGAAGACTCCTCGTTGCAGACCTCGTTCGTGGTCGATGACTTCGCACTGAACGTGCAGTAAGGAAAGCTCAGCTTCTTCTCGGAGCCCCGGCGCAAGCCGGGGCCTTTTTTCTTCTGGCCCGCCTTGGCGCCTCCAACGCACTATTGCTGCCTCCCTGCCAAGCAAACTGGCGAAACTTCGTTCCTTCGCTCTGCTTGACAGACTTAGAGACTGGTCACATACTACGAGATACCGAAAAGGAGGAAAGACTCATGGAGAGCAAGAGGGCAAGAGGCTTGTTGGCGGCATTGGTTCTTCTTGGCGTAGCATTGATCGCTGGCCCGCTCGCAGCTTCCGTGGAGTGCTTCGACTACGGAGAAAACTGTCACTATTGCGTCTTTGACGGCGGGTCCGGGGGCTACATAAGATGGTGCACCAGGCCGGCGAACTAGGAGAATTCCGAATGAAACCTTATTCGGTATCTATACGCTCGGTCATCAGCGTGCTGATCCTGAGCTTTTTTATGGTTGCCGCTTCTGGCGCTGCCCAACTCCAGCTTGAACTACTACCGAAGAACGACTCGGAAAAGCCCTGGAAGGGCCATCAGTTTGCAGTAGCCGACCGAGCTGGACATGTGTTCTTTTTGAGGGCTGAGACTTTTGAGATCTATCCGTTGACCAAGGCAGGCCAGTTGGGTGAGCCCGTCGGGTTGAAGAAAGCTCCGGGACTGAGTGATGAGATCCGGGAAGCGGCGATCAGTCCAGCGGGTGACGCCTGGCTCTTGCGCGTATCCAAGGGAGTCCGTCTCTTCGAGAATGGCAAAGAGAAGGTCGTTCCGGCCTTGGAATGGGCGCCTTATGCCGTCACGTTCCGCCGCAATACGCCGGTGATCGCCGTAGCTCCCCTACCAGTGCGGCCTCTTCAGAATGCGAGCAAGGTAGGAACCTTGCCGTGGATTCAACAGCTCGACGACGATCGTTGGAGCACTTTCCACGAGCGGAAAGGACCGACTCTCGCCGAGATGATGAAGACAGAGAATTGGTTCGGCAAAATACTCGAAGAGGACCCTCTCTTCCTAGCCTCGGACCGCCGGGGCCGGCTCTGGGTGGCTCATCGATATGCCTACAAAATCCAGCAGTTTAGTCCCAGCGGCGCGCTTCTTTCCGAGATCCTTGTCGATCAAGGCAAGGTCAGGAAGAAGAAGCAAGCCCAACCCATTGAAATCAAGCCATCTGCCGGGGCCAATCCAAGGGAGGCCACCCATGCACCCTCTCAGGAAAAGGGTACCTTCTTCCCGTTCACTGCAGAAGCTGTCATTCAGGGTTTGGCCGAAGGCCCCGACAGTCGCATGTACTTCCTCGTCGTTCCAACCAGCGGCGGAGCGGCGCTAGACCGGTTCGATCCTGTTCGCGGAATCGTCGAAAGAGCATTGCTTCACTGGAAAGCCGAAGGCGACATCAGCATGGCGGCGGGGAAAGATGCCCTTTATCTGATCCCCACAGATTCGGCGAAGGGTCGCTGGCGACTCTCCTGGGAGAGCGTGGAGCAAGCCGAGTGGAAGAAAGTGGAAGGTGTCACGCTCGAAAACCAGGGAGACAAAGAAGAAGCTTCCTCCGAGCCCAAAGGTCATTGATCACACTCGATCCGGATGGAAGCTCTTGCAGCTCAGGTCTCAAACCGCAAACCCTCGTCATGCCGCGCCCTGAATAAGTAGCCAAGCACCCGCCAAGCCAGCTCCGCTGTGGCCGCCTCGTGCTCGGCGGCCTCCTTGAAGAGCCGCAGTGCGCATTTCGAAGCCAGCTCCGAGGGGGAGTCTCCTGACTGTGCCGCTTCTCTGCACGGCCTTTCGGCGCGCGGCCTCTCGGGTCACCTCTTTGGAACTGCGGCTCGACTGACGGCGTCACCTTCGGAAACTTATGCTCGCAGCCATGGAGGACACCGCCATGCAAGAACAGACAAGAACTTCCAATAGATTGCTAGCTTCGTGGCTGCCGGAAGCCCGCCAGCGCCTCGCCACCTTGGGGCTTCCTCCCGAGTGGTCGGAGGAGTCCGTGGAGGCGCCGAGCTTGCGGGCGAGTAAGTCGGCTGATTATGCGCTCCGGCTGCTGGCCGAGTTGGGCCTCGAGCCGCCCCACCTGCTCCCGTCTCTGGAGGGAGGAGTTTCCATCGCCTTCAACCTCGAGGGTCGCTACGCTGACATCCAACTCCTGAACGGCGGTGAGATCGTCACGACTTGCTCCGAAGGACTTGGAGCCGCTCCCCTCGGCATAGACGCCGGTTGCAACCTGGTAACCGCCTCTTGGAGGATTCGATCGTTCCTCGATGAAGGGAAGAGCCCGGCCCCTCTCCGTTGCGAACACGCGGTGCGGCTGACTGGAGGCACCCCGGCGGGACCCCCGGAAGCCTGCTAGCGCGCCGGGAAAGCACCAGAGCGAAAGCCCCACTTGGAACCACCCCAACGCTCTCGGATTCTGGTTAGAGGTACAGCTCCGTCACTGTGGAAGGGAGGCCGTCGAGGCTTTTGACCGAATCTCCTCGCAATCCAAGAATTTTGAGCCGAGGAAGTCGAGGAAGTTGGTGAAGATCAAGGAAGCCTTCTCCGAACACGTCGAGAACGCGAAGCTCTTGGAGAGCCGGCAAGCCCTTTAAGGAGAGGGGGACACCCGCCACGGCGACGAAGAGTAGATGCAACTCCTCGAGCGCCGGATAGGCTTTCAAGGAGACGAGGGAAGCAAGATCGGCATTTAGCGTCAAGATCTTAAGATATGGGAGGCCTGGAGTCGAGAAGAGCACACTGCCGCGCGCCTCGCCTGCCTGGACCACGCTTAGTTCGCGAAGACGAGGAAGGCGGGAAACGTTCTCCCAAAGAAGCTTGGGGAGAGTAGATCCCTGGATTTCCAGGCGGAGATGCTCGAGGCCTTGCGGGAGAGTGTGGGATCCGCAAGCGTCGTTGATTTGCAGCGTCAAATCCGTGAGGCGAGATAGACCTTGCAACTCACTATCGAGCGAGGGCCTGCACGCAAAAAAGGATGCGGTGACAAGGGGGCGAACCAGGGCGGGTATCGAGCTGACCTGCGCTCGGGGTGACTCGTCATTTTCTCGGTAGACACCACCAGGGCCGAGCCGCACGTCTTCAAGACGAGAAAAGCAGCTCAGGTCGGGAAGCCGGTCCAGTCTCGCGTGTAGGACGAGCACCTTAAGCCGCGGGGAGATTTGTTCCGCAGAGGGACACTCAAGTCCACTGAGTGAGTTGCCTTCGAACATATCGAATCCCTTGGTGATGGCAAGCTCTTCCAGCCGAGGAAGGCCTCCCGGTGGAAACGAGAACGCCATGGCCCCGAACAGCTTCAGTTTCTTGAGCCGGCCAAGGCTGGGCAGCGACATGCCGTTCCACGCTGTGGCCCCAGTGATTACGGTCAAGTCTTCCAGCGCTGTCAGCGAAGAGAGTGGTGCCAGAGCGTTGGAAGGTGCATCCGCAACAAGGTCGAACGTCAGCTTGCGCAAGCGGGGAAATCGATCCTGGAGCGAAGGCAGCTTCTTCAGCCACGTTCCACCTTCCAAATTGAGCTCTTGCAGACGAGGTAAACTTGGCAGGTTGTCCAATAAGGTGGGGCCCCCTCCATGGATTGTGAGACGCTCCAAGGTGGAGGGGAGAGGCGGGATTTCGCGCATTGACTGGGCCGAAAACTCAAGCTCGGTTAAAGGAGCGCGAAGCCAGGCAAGATTGTTCAAGCTCGTCGAGCTCAGGTGGAGGCTTCGCAGTTGGCCTTGGTGGTCCGCAAGATCGAGCGGGAGGCCTGACCCGAGAAGAAGCGACTGATCCTTGGCGATCCTCAAACGGTGTTGTGCGTAGAAGACGCCGACGAGCGCGAGGCCGATAGCCGCGGCCGTGGCCGCGCGTCGCCAGCTGCGCCGAATCCGGCTTTGGCGCACAAACTCGGCGGCTTCGGCGTGGCCGACCAGGAGCGGGATCCGATGCTGGAGGATGAGGCGCAGATCGGCTCCCGCGAGCAGGCCACTCGGCCGGGGATGCCGCAGCCAGCGGCCCAAGGAATCGGTGAGGAGCAGGCGCGCGCGGTCGGCTTCGGCGAGGATCTGGCTCGTGAGCTGGCGTAGCGGCGCGATGAGGCGCTCGTGTTGCAGACGGTAGCGGTCAGGGCCGACCTTCTCGAGGAGGCGAGCCTCGACGAGATCGTCGAGATCGGAGGTCATGCGCGGTAGCGTGCGTGAGGCCTCCGCGGCGAGGACGGCGATGCTTCGCCCCTCGGCGACGCGCTGGTCGTTGGGAAGATCGACAAGGAGAAGAAGGGCCTTGAGGAGAGCTCGCCGGTCTTCCTCGGTGAGATCGTTCAGACGGTCGAGGAAGTAGCTCGCCAGGAGGGATTCGGAGCCTCCGGCGAAGCGGTAGTCGGCGAGCGACAGGGAGGAGCGGCGCTGCGAGCGGGCGAGCTCGTCGAGGACAAGGATGGCAATTCCGAGGTCGACCGGCGATACACCGGTCTTTTCGGCGGCGGCACTGACCAAGTCGTCGAGCAGTGCCTCGTCGAGGGTGAGATCGACGGTCTCAGCGAGGGTGGCTAGGACTTCCTTGGCGCGATCGGGAGCAAACCGCTTGAGCGACACCATGCGGTTGCGTAGCTGCGGGTGGGCGATCTCAAAGTCGCGCCAGACTGGGTCGAATTCCCGCCGGAAGCTGACGATCCACGTGGTGCGAAACGGCGGCCTGCGCAGGCCGACCTGGCAAAGCAGATCGAAGACGGGAAAGTGCTCCGCGACGGTGGGATCAAGCTGCTCGAACTGATCGAGCAGCACCACGCGCCGGGCCTCGTCGAGCCGGGAGACCAGGGATGCCCAGGTGAAAGCAACGGGGTCTTTCAACTTCTCCTCAACCACATGAAGGAGGCCAGCTTGGGGTTCTGTGGGCCGAGCCTCCCAATAGAGGCAAGGGATGGGCGGCACCTGCACCTGCTCAAGCAGGTGGGTCAGGCCGGAGCGCAGGAGGGAGGTCTTGCCGGCGCCGGATTCGCCCATCAGGACGACCAGGCCGATCTGGTCGTCGAGTACGCACGCCAGGAGCTCGCTGAGCTCGCGGTCGCGTCCCAGGCGCAAAAAGAGCTCGCCGTCCTGCGGCCCGAAGGCACGCGGGCCCTTGAGCGCCGTCGGGCGGATGACGACGTCGCGCCGGCGCGGCAGCGCTTGGCGCCAAAGGCGGACGATGAGCCAGCCGTAGAAGACGAGCGCGATCGCCACAAGACCCAGGGCTGCATGGGTTCGTGCGAGGAGGGGTTTGAGCACTTGGGGGAGCTGATCCGTGCCCACCAGGGCCGCGCCCGCCATCAGGAGGGTGGCGAGCAGTCCCAGTGTCTCCTCGCGGCGGCGCTGGCGCAGTGTACGGATCCAAGCCCGCAGCTGCTCCGGGCTCGGCAGAGTTAGCGGCATCGAACGGCCTCCCTTCGAATGGGTTGCAGCAAGCCTACCAGAGGTAACTCCGCGAGAAATAGACGAGCTGGTATCTATAGCGGTCACTGGAGCCAAGGGCTGCTTGGCTCAGGCGGTAGCGATCTGCGAGGCGGCTGGCCGCGGGCCGCGGCCGGCGCGGAGCGATTCAAGCGGAGCGCGTGAGGGATCGAACCGGAATCCCCGCAAGCGCAGCGCGGAGACCTCGTGCAGTCTGGAGACCGTGAGCACCGAGGAAGATCTGTACTCAGTGGCTGAGCTGTCCCGTGTTCCTCGTCATATCCGATAGCGCTCATATCGTTGCTTGCGCGAAGGTCTTACCGTAACCTCACTCGGCAGATCACGCCGGCACAGGGCTGTGGGTACGAGGGGGTGGAGCCTGAGGGCCTCCAGTTCGAAGCCGTCGTCTGCGCATTCGAGAAGGACGGAGCGCTACCACCTATGGGGGCCTCTGACAAAACCGGAAGGAAAACATGATGCCGAGATCCTCGCACCGCCTACGGACCGCACGGCGCCCCAAAGGGCGCACCGGTTTCCTCTTCATGGTTGCCGCAGGGCTCCTCGCGACAGCCATTGTCGTGGTTGGAACTTCCTTGGGGCACGCGCAAATCATTCCCACCGACCCACAGCTCACCTGTATCGTGAAAGATGAGGTCTTCAAGAGCTGGTTCGCCACCGGTTCCGTGTCGCTCAACGGCGTGGTCAAACCGGCCAACGGCATCAAATTCCCAGACGACACGAACTGCGACTTCTATCAATGGTCGGAGCAGATGTTCCTGTGGCTGACTTCGCCGGCACCGGACGGCCACGGGCGGATCATCGATTCGGCGGAGTTCTATGACGTCTCACTCCCGACTAACGGTGTCCGTACTTTCTTGCCCCATGCCCCCGGCGGCCCGATCCGGACTTTCAATTTGCGCTCCGCCCAGGCGGGCCCGCACGGCTTGCAGCTCCTCTTCGACAGGAGCGGAAAGATGTTCGAGATCGCGCCCTTGAAGCGGGGCCCAGGCAGCAAGCCGCTGGTCCTCAACCAGCTCGGAAAACCGGTTGAGGTCGCGAGCGCGCGGATGGAAGGCGGTAAAGCCGTCTTCCTTGACAAGTCCGGCCAGCCCATCGCGAGCCCCAAACCCATCCCTGAGGCTCTGGCAGCGCCAGCCCCGTCATTCGAGGGAGCCGAGACCATCCGAACGGCGTACAAGTTTATGATCGGTAAGACTCCGATCTTCCTCGACGCGAACGGCGAAGTGATCGACACCGCCGTAGGCCAAGCCGGTAGTGACGGTGTCCTCGAGGCACAGAATGGCTCGCTGGTCTACTACGTTACGATGGCCAACGATGTCTTCGCCTACTTCCTTACCGGAACGAAGACCGGCGGCATCAAGCCAGCCCCCACCCAGTTTCCCACGACTCAGCCCGAGCTCGACAAGATCATTGCTTTCGCCGCCAGCCACGGCAAGAAGTTCCTGGACCCCCAGGCTCTCACCATCGAAGTGAAATCGTCCTGGATCGATATCAACCTTCTCGAATACCCGGACAGGTACATCACGATGGAAGCGATCGTCCCGACCTACGACAGATCGAATTCCTTCCGGTGGACCCCCAATGGTTCGAAGAAAACTCGACTGGCCATGGTGGGCATGCACGTCGTCGGCAGCGCCCACGGAAATCCGGAGATGCTCTGGGCCACCTTCGAGCACTTTGGCAGCGCTCCCAATGCCGCCTATGACTACATCTCGGCCACCGGCACCACGAAAACTGTTGAGCAAAACACAGTCGGTAAATGGCTCTTCTCGAAGAGCGGCTCCGCCGGCCCATTCAATGACATGTACATGTCCTTGGTTGACAACGCCATCCTGGCCGAGTACCCGCACACGGTCTCTCCCAGCAACACCCTACGCATGAAACCCTGGGGTGGAGCTGCCAACTTGAAACCCAACGGCATGGTTCTCTCGACTGCGGCCTCGAACACCGAAATCATCTCCATCAACAACAGCGTCCTCGGGCAGCTGTCGACCGGGGACGTCCGCAAAAATTACTTCATGATGGGCAACACCTGGACCAAGGGTGGAGCCGCTCCCACCGGCAGTTACCCAGGTACTGGAGCTCAGGTTCCCGGACAGGAAGTGGGAACGAGCAAGTTGGCCAATCCCACCATGGAGACGTATCAGCAGGGTACTACCCTGTGGGCAACAGGATCCAATTGCTTCACGTGCCACCGGAGCAATTCGACTTCTGTAAGCCATGTCTATCCAAGCTTGAAGCCGCTCTTCTAGATCTAGGGCTACTCCGCCGAAGGAGGCCGGAAGCCGTTGCGGGCGGAAGTGGATCGTCCCGCTGCGGCTTCCGGCACCTGGCCCTGCGCGAAGCCCGGGCCAATCACCGGCGACGACGAGACTGCGCAAAGCGCGCGCCGACCTCTTGGCCGCCTCCGCCGGCGCCGCGCCCGGCCGGCGCCGGAAATGTTAGTCTCCCTACCGGAAAGAACGCCCCTGCGCCGCCCCCCCAGCACGGGAAAGGAGCATCATGGAGCTGGCCCGCCTGCCGCCGCCGGTGCTCGTCACGTACGGATTCCTGCTCCTGGCGATCGTCGGGCTGTGGGTCCGGCCGGTGGTCTGGGTGGCGG
>Ga0134121_10002558_pt1 | contig 15656 bp, 8 predicted proteins | sample KB301_FD_96463 | JGI IMG/M metagenome (GOLD analysis project Ga0134121, IMG submission 96463) | Terrestrial soil microbial communities without Nitrogen fertilizer from Kellogg Biological Station, Michigan, USA - KB3-0-1 | ecosystem: Environmental > Terrestrial > Soil > Unclassified ... | reverse complement strand
TCCGCCAGGCCGGCTTCGCGGTGACACACGAGCGAGTGGACTCCGCGCCCGCGCTTCGCGCAGCGCTTTCCCATGGTCCGTGGGACGTCGTGATCAGCGATTTCAACATGCCGACCTTCAACGGGCGGCAAGCGCTCACGATGGTGCGCGATGCGGACCGCGACGTTCCGTTCCTCTTCGTGTCCGGCTCCGTCGGCGAAGACATCGCGGTCGAAGCGATGCGTTCCGGTGCGCAGGACTACGTGATGAAGGGAAACCTCACCCGTCTTGCGCCCGCCATCCAGCGCGAGCTCAACGATCTCCGTGAGCGGAAGCGTCTCGAAGCGCAGTTCCTGCAGGCGCAAAAGATGGAATCAGTCGGACAGCTCGCCGGCGGCATTGCGCACGATTTCAATAACCTGCTCACGGTCATCATGAGTTACAGCGAATTCCTGCTCGAGGATTTCGCTGAGAATGACGAGCGGCGCGAGGACCTGCTGCAAATCAGGTCGGCGGCCGAGGCCGCGACGAATCTCAGCCGGCAGCTGCTGGTATTCAGCCGCGCTGAAGCGCTCCGTCCGCAGGTGATGCCAATCAACGACGTCCTTACCGACGCCACCAAGCTCATTCGCCGCATCATTGGCGAGAATGTCGAGCTCGTGCTCGCGCTCCAGCCCGACGCCGGGATGGTCGAGGTCGATCAGGGACTGCTGGCCCAGGCCGTGCTCAACCTCGCCATCAACGCCCGCGACGCGATGCCGAACGGCGGAAAACTCGTCGTCGAAACGCGGAACACGGACCACGACGGCGCGTCGGTCACGCTGGCGGTGAGTGACAACGGAATCGGCATGGACGCCGCCGTCCAATCGCGGTTGTTCCAGCCGTTCTTCACGACCAAGGCGCCGGGGAAGGGGACCGGCCTCGGCCTCATGCAGGTGTACACGGCGGTCCAGCAGTGCCGCGGGACGCTGAACGTCTACAGTGAGCCGAACATCGGCACGACGTTCAAGATTCACCTGCCGCGCGTCATTACGGGCGCGGATGCCGCGCACGCCGTCGTGAGGCCTCCCGCACCGGCGCGTCCGGGCGAAACCGTGCTCATTGTCGAGGATGCGGCCGCCGTGCGCACCGTCGCGCGCCAGGTTCTGGAACGGCTTGGCTACTTGGTGCACGAGGCACCCGACGGCGGCACCGCGCTGCACCTCGTGGAGCGGCTGCAGGGAGAGATTCATCTGCTCATGACCGACGTCGTGATGCCGGGCATGAATGGGCGCGACCTCGCGAAGCGAATGCGTGAAGTGCGGCCGTCAGTACGGGTGCTGTTTACGTCCGGCTACACCGACGATGCGGCACGGCATCTTGGCGTGCTCGAGCCCGGTGGCGAGTACCTGCACAAGCCGTTCACTCCCGAACAACTCGGCCGAAAGGTCCGCGACGCGATCGACGAAACACGCGTCAGCTGAGATCAGCGCTCGGCGCTCGGGCGCTCGTTGAGTACGAGCCAGTACAGGTGCAGCGACTTCGTCAGCTCGATCAGGCCCTCGAACGACACCGGCTTGACGAGATAGGAATTCGCGCCGAGCTCGTACGCGCGGTTCACGTCCTTCTCGTTTTTCGACGAGGTGAGCACGACGATTGGAATTCGCCGCAGCCCGTCGCGCTCCTTTACCCACTGCAATACTTCGAGGCCTGACCGGCGCGGCATCTTGAGATCGAGCAGCATGAAGACCGGCAGCGGATACTTCTCGCGGTCGGAAAACGTCCCCGAGCCCTCGAGATAGGCCACGGCGTCGTCGCCGTTCCGCACGATCTGCAGCGGATTGAGAATCCCCGCGTGCTTGAATGCGCGCTGCACGAACAGCACGTCGTTGTCGTCATCCTCGACGACGAGCACGGGCTGATTCGTCACGTTCATCATTTGGACTCCACGGACTTAAGGTCGATCCAGAACCGGCTGCCGGCGCCTACGTTGGATTCTACTCCGGTGCGCCCTCCCATGCGCTCGACGGCACGGCGAACGATCGCGAGCCCCATGCCTGTGCCCGCGAACTGCTGGCCCTCATGCAAGCGCTCAAAAATGCTGAAGATCCGTTCCTGGTGGGCCGGCGCGATGCCAATGCCGTTGTCTTCAATCCAGAGACGAACATAGCCGTTTGACCGGGTGGACCGAATACGGATTTCTGGCGGCCGTCCCTCGGCAACGAACTTGAGGCCATTGCCCACGAGGTTCGCAATGCTCTGCTCGAGCGTGGCACGGTGCGCAAGCACCGGCGGGAACTGCTCGTCCATGACGACCTGTGCGTGACGCGCGGTGATGTCGGCCTCGAACTGATCCACGGCGTCGCGCACGACGGGCCCGAGCTCGACCGGGGCGAGCGAGATGTCGGTGCTGCTGACCCTGCTGAAAGTCAGGAGATCCTGCGTCAGGTGGTCCATGCGCTGCGCCGCTGAAGCGATCCGGCGCGCGTAGTCCTTCGCCGTCTCGTCGAGCGTATCCGAAAAATCCTCGAGGAGGGCCCGGCTGAACCCGTGCATGGCGCGAAGGGGGGCGCGCAAATCGTGCGACACGGAGTGCACGAATGTCTCGAGATCCACGTTGCGCTCGCGTAGCAGCGCGGTGCGTTCCTCGACCTTCCGCTCGAGGTCCCGCTGCGATTCTCCGATGCGGTCCGCCATCACGTTGAAGGACTCCGACAGCGTGCCGAGCTCGTCGGCCCGGTGGATGGGAACGCGCCCCGAGAAATCGCCTGCCGCCATCGCGCGGGCGGACTGCGTGAGTGTGCCGAGCGGGACCGTGAGCCTCCGCGCGAGCAGCGCCGCCACGAACGTCGCGACCAGCAGCACCGCGATGCTCGCCAGGATTGACGTGCGCAAGAACCGCTTTGCCGGCGCGAGAATCGCGCCCGTGGGCGTCTCGACGGCGATCGCCCACGGGGTCCCCTCGATATTGTGGGCAACAGCGAGCGCGCCAACGGAATCGGCGCGCTCGTAGCGTACGACGGATCCGTCGATCGGCAGCGGCGCCGGGAACTTGTGGATGCCGCCCCCGAGGTCGGACCAGAGATCACCCCGCGCATTCCCGATGAACACCGTCGCGCTGTCGCCGATCAACCGATTGAGGAGATCGCGCACCTGGGTCCGCGCCCCGACACGCGTCCAGATCACGACGAACCCGGCGGGCTCGCCCCCCGCGACAACGCCGCCGATGATGGGGATGACGACGCTGTCCCTGAGAATCCTGATGGGAGCGAAGGCCGCGTGGTCGGGCGCCCGCGCTGCGAGCGCAAACTCGTTCGCCAGCTCCAGGTGACGCTCGGGTCCGCCGGGATCGAGGGAATCCGGGGCACTGAAGAGCGGTGCGCCGTCGAGCGCGAAGACGCCGATGCTGCGGTTGTTCCGGGGGGTGAGGAGCCGCGCGGCCGTCGTGCGGAGCGCGGGCAGGGTGGCCGGTCCCGGCGCCTTCACGAAATGCACGATGGCGGAATCTCCGGTGACCACGTGGAGATTCGTGCGTGTGTCGCGGATCGCCTCCTGATAGAGTCCCGCGATCTGCGACGCGATCAGCTGTACGTGCTCCGTTCCGACCGACAACGTCGCGCGGCGGATGTTCACGTAGGAAATCCACGTCCACGCCGTCATTACCGCGGCGAGGAACGCCGCGATGTAGAAGGGGACCCTTCGGCGGATAGAGCGACCGACGAAGACCATGGACCACGGAATCTGCTCTGGTCGAACGGCGCGATGTAGGGGGGGGCCTCACAAGCAGATGGTCGGCCAGGAGCGTAGTCTTAGGGCTGTGGCGGACCGAGGGCCGCCCAGCACCTACAAATCACTGGAACGAGGTCGAAGGATGAGACGGACTTGGACGCCCGTGCGTTCGATGATCGCAGCCGGCGGGACGCTCGCGATCGTATTCGCGGTCACAGCGCAGGCCCAGCAGATGCGGGGTCCCGACAAGGTCGACGAAGCCTACACCAAGCGCATCGCCGAAATGCTGCGCGACAAGCGCATCAGCACGGAATACGTGGACTACCTGCCGGCATCTTCGACGGTGCCGACACCCATGAAGGGCTTCGGGCACATCATTGGCGAGTGGGGCATTCTCGACAAGAGCGGCCCAATGAACGACTACCTCCAGTCGATCGCGAAGGCCGCGCCCGCACGCGCCAAGTACTGGACGATCGGGAAGTCGGAAGAAGGGCGCGACATGTCGGTCCTCGTGATCGGCAACGAGGAGACCATCAAGAATCTCGACAAGTACAAGGCGAACATCGCCGCGCTCACCGATCCGCGGTCCACGACGGACGCACAGGCGCAGGCGCTCATCAAGACGTCGAAGCCCATCTACTGGATGACGAGCGGCATGCACTCGCCGGAAACCGGCGGGCCCGAAATGCTGATGGAGCTCGCCTACCGACTGGTGGTGTCCGAACAGCCGCTCATCAAGAACATCCGCGACAACGTGATCGTGATGATCACGCCGGTCGTCGAGACCGACGGGCGCGACAAGATCGTGGACGCCTACAACTACAACAAGGCGCACAGCGGGGGGCGGGGCGGACGCGGCGGCGGCGCGAATCTCCAGATGTACTGGGGCAAGTACGTCCAGCACGACAACAACCGCGACGGCATGGGGCAGTTCCTGGCCCTCACGCGCAACATCGAGAAATTCGGCATCGAGTGGAAGCCCACCGTTCTCCACGACCTGCACGAAGCGCAGACGCTCCTCTACGCATCGACCGGAACGGGCCCGTACAACGAAATGCTCGACGCCATCACGATCGACGAGTGGTGGTTGATGGCCGAAAATGACGTGCTCGAAATGACGAAGCGCGGCGTGCCCGGCGTCTGGACGTATGGCTTCTACGACGGATGGACGCCGAACTACATGTTCTTCGTCGCGCACGGGCACAATGCGATGGGCCGCTTCTACGAAGTCCAGGGCTACGGACCCGACACGACGACCGTGACCACGGTGCAGAGCCGCGAATGGTTCCGCCCGAACCCGACGATCGGGCCGGTGCCATGGGGCCCGCGCAACAACACGAACATTCAGGAATCCGCCATTCTCTTCGCGCTCAATCGCGTGGCGAAGGACAAGGAATTCTTCCTCGAGAACTACTGGATCAAGAACAAGCGCGCCGTCCAGAAGGGAACCGACGGCCCGATTTACGGCTGGGTGATCCCGGCGTCGCAGCGGAGAAAGTCCGACGCGGCGATTCTGGTGAACGACATGATGGACCAGGGCCTCGAGTTCCACACCGCGACCTCGTCGTTCAAGGTCGACAGCGTACAGGTAAACCCCGGCGACTGGATCATCCGAGGCGACCAGCCGTGGCGCACGGTGGCCGACATCTACTTCTCGGTGCAGAAGTTCTCGTCGGCCAATCCGTCGCCGTATGACGACACGGGCTGGACGCTGCAGTACACGCGCGACGTCGCCGTGCTGCCGCTCCTCGACAAGAGCGCGCTCACGCAGCCCATGACGCCGGTCAAGGCGCACATCACGGCACCGGGCGGCATCACCGGCGCAGGGCCAACCGTCGTCGTCGAGCACACCGGCGACAACAACATCGTCACGTTCCGCTTCCTGCTCAAGGATGTGAAGATGCAGGCGGCGGAAGACGATTTCGACGCGAACGGCAAGCATTTCCGCGCCGGTGCGATCGTGATCAACAACGCCAATTCGCAGCAACTGGATCCGGTGCTCAAGCAACTCGGACTGAGCGCGTGGGCGATGACGTCGGCGCCGACCGTGCGCACGCACGACCTCGATGTGCCGCGCATTCTCTATCTGCACAACTGGTCGCGCACGCAGGACGAAGGCTGGGTCCGCGCCGCGCTTGAGACGTACAAGGTTCCGCTCAAGTACACGGGCGACAAGGAGCTCGCGCACATGGCGAACCTCAAGTCGCAATACGACATCGTCATCTATCCGCACACGGGCGGCAACGCACAGTCGAACGTGACCGGCGTGCCGATGACCGGCAGCGAACCGATTCCGTACAAGAAGACGGCGGAGTATCCGGCGTTCGGCACCCCCGATTCCACGGACGACATCCGCGGGGGGATGGGCATCGAAGGCCTGATGAACCTCTACAAGTTCGTGCAGGACGGCGGACTGCTGATCACGGAAGGGTCCACGTCCTCACTGTTCCCCGAGTACAACCTCACGCCGGGTGTCACGGTCGATCAGACCGAAGGGCTCTTTGCGCGCGGTGTGATCGTGCGCGGCGTGATCAACGACAACCGGAGCCCTGTCACGTACGGACTCGGCTACAATCAGATGGCCGTGTACTTCTCGTCGGGCCCGGTGCTGTCGGCCGGCGGCGGCGGTGCCGGCGGCCGCGGCGGCGCAGGCGGCCGCGGCGGCAATAACGGCGGTGCGGGACAGAACACGCAGCCAATGGCGAGTGCGCCGACGCTGTCGACGTTCTCGCCGGGTGGCATCAACGCGCCTCCTCCGCCCTCAGTGAATTCCAATCCGTCGGCAGGGAGCGGTAACGCGACCGGTGGTGTTGGTGCGGCCGATGCGGGCGCGGGTGGCCGTGGTGGACGCGGCGGTGGCGGCCGCGGTGGCCGCGGCGGTGCCGCAGGTGATTCCACGGCCGGTGGTGGGCGCGGAGGGGCTGGCGGCGGATTCGGTGGCCGCGGCGGCGCAGGCGGTGGCGGCGGAGCCGGCCTTCCGAATCAGCCGCGCGTCATCATGTCGTTCCCCGCGAACGCGAATGAGATTCTGCTCTCGGGCGGACTCAACAACGGTGATCAGCTCACCGGTCGCGCGCAGATCGTGGATTCACCGATCGGCAACGGACACGTGCTCATGTTCGGCATCCGTCCGTATTGGCGGTGGCAGACACACGGCACGTACATCCTCGGCTTCAACGCGATCCTGAACTGGAATCACCTGAACGCGGGTGCACCGGCTGGTGCACCGGCTGGTGGACGAGGGCGGGGGGAGTAGGACAGACACAGAGAGAACGGGAGAACGCGAGAACGAGAGGGGAGCCACTTCTCGTTCTCCCGTTTTCCCGTTCTCTCGTTCTCTGTCCGTTAGTGCTGCGCGACCGCTCCGGACGACAGCGCCTTCACGAGGTCGTACCAGTACTCGCCGGCGGTGTGGAACGCCTTGACGTTGATGCGCTCATCGCGGCCATGTGACCGGTCGTCGTCGATGCGGTCAAAGATCGCGGAGGTGCCGTACACCGGGATCCCGGCGTTGCGCAGATAGAGTCCGTCGCTCGCACCGGTCGACATTTCGGGAACGATCGTCGCGCCGGGCCAGTACTTCGCCGCGTACTTCGTGACTGCTCCCATCACGTCGGGACGAAGGGGTGATGCCGGACTGAGCGTCGGCGGGTCGGACACGCGTACATGCATGGCCGTATCCCCGACGATGCGCTTGAGCTGCGCGGTCGCGCTGTCGGGCGGATGATCGGGAAGCAGGCGGCAATTCACGGTCGCACGCGCGACCTGCGGGAGGGCGTTGTCGGCGTGCCCCGCAAAGAGTCGCGTCGCCACGCACGTCGTGCGCAGCGTCGAATTGTAGAGGGGGACCTTCGACAGGCGCTGCGCGGCTGCCGGGTCGCCGGTCTTTGCAACCGCCCGCATGTCGGCAGCGACGTCGGCTGATTGCGTGGCGGCGGCCTTCTCGAAGAAGGCGCGCGTCGTCTCGTTGAGTTTCACCGGAAACGAGTACGCGGCAAGCTTCTCGAGGCCCCGAGACAAACGATAGATGGCGTTGTCGGAGACGGGCAGCGAGCTGTGGCCGCCCTTGTTCCGCACCTCGAATTCGTACGTGATGTAGACCTTCTCCGCGGTTTGCACCGTGAGCCGCACCGGCTTTCCGTCGCGCACCTCGCCGCCGCCCGCGTCTGCGTTCAGCGCAAACTCCGCGTCGATCAGCGAGCGGTTCTTGTTGATGAGCCACTGTATGCTCAGGCCGTTCGTTTCCTCATCGGCTGAGAGCGCGATGATGATATCCCGGTCGGGAACGAAGCCTTCCTGCTTGAGCCGGATGAGCGTCGATACGATAATCGCATCGCCCTGTTTGTCGTCGAGCACGCCGCGTCCGTAATACCAGCCGTCCTTCTCGACGAGTTTGTACGGATCCGTGCTCCAGTCCTCCTTCCGCGCGTCGACGACGTCGAGATGCGCAATCATGAGCATCGGCTTCATCGACGGATTCTTCCCGCGATAGCGCGCGACGAGCGCCTGCAGCTTCGCGTTCTCGCCGATAACCTTCACGTCGGCGGCAGGAAATCCGGCGTCGGTGAGCCGCTTCGCCATCGCCCGCGCCGCGTCTCCGACGTGACCGGCGGAGTCGCTCGTGTTGATCTCGACGAGCTCCTTGAGGATCGCGCTCCGCAGCTGCTCGGGCGTCTGTTTCTGAGCGCTAGCTGCCGAGGCTACTCCAAGCACGCTGAACGACAACGCGAAGACGCGAAGCGCGCGAAGGCCGCGAAGAACTGCAACGGCAGACCACGGAATACACCGAGTACACGGCAAACCGCACGGACACAATAAAAAGTTGTTGTTTTGTCCGTGTCGCTGTTCGCGTGTTCGGTGTCGTCCGTGGATTGCAGTTGAGGTGCTTCGCGTTCCTTCACGCCCTTCGCGTCTTCGCGTTGCAGTTCCAGTCATTTGGATCTGACAGAGAGTGGGGTTTCGTCGGTTGCCCACGGGAACGGCCCAGCCTTTACATGGCGCGGATACGTCTCGTCGAGCGTGTTGCCGTCGTACATGCGGCCGTTCTTCATCACGAACCGGATCGTGTTCGTGTTGTGAATGTCCGCGAGCGGATCCTTATCGAGCACCAGGATGTCCGCCATCTTGCCGGGCTCGATGGACCCGACGTCGCGCGAGAGGCCAAGCGCGTCGGCGCCGTAGATCGTCGCGACGCGGAGCGCGTCGTGCGCGGACATGCCGCCCATTGCCACGTTCCAGAGCTCCCAGTGGTACCCGAGCCCCTGCAGCTGGCCGTGCGAGCCGATTCCCGCCCGGCCGCCCGCCGCGATGAGATCGCGAATCGATTCACCGATCAGCTTCATGCCGTACTGCGAATCATGGAACCAGCCGGCGCTCGCGCCGGTCGTGACCGCCCCCGGTGATCCGCCGCGGCGGAGAATCTTCCCTTCGAGATCCGACCACGGCGTGAAACGTTTGAGCTTCGCGTCGTTCAGCAGATCCATGTGCTCGTACCAGTAGTTCTCGGCCCACGGCGCGCCGTATGCCACGATGATCGTCGGTGTGTACGTGATGCCCGATTCCTTGAGCAACCGAATGAAGTCGCTTTGCAGCGGGAAGGTCGTGATTGTGTGCTCGTGCCCGCTGTAGCCGTCGATCGCCTCGGTCATCGTCATCTTGATGTCGAGGCCGCCTTCCGTCGTCGGCATGAGCCGGAGCTCGTTCGCCGCCTGGATGATCCATTGTCGCTGTTCGCGATTGCCGGCGACGTACTCCTTCAGCGTGTGTGTGTCGTAGTAGTCGCTGTAACGCCGGAGCACGCTGCGTGCGTGATCGAGGCTGCGCACGTTCTCGGCGGCAAACACACCGGGGCCCGTTGAATAGATACGGGGCCCGAGCATGCGCCCCGCGAGCACCTGATCCTCGTACGAGAGAACGTCCGTGCTGCCCGTTTGCGGGTCGCGCGTCGTCGTGACGCCGTACGCGAGGTTTGCGACGTAACTCCACACCGGCTCACGGTGCACGTCGCTCGCAAGCCGCAGGTGTCCGTGCGTGTCGACGAATCCGGGGATGAGCGTCTTGCCCGTCACGTCGATCACTTTCGCGCCGGCGGGAATCGTGACCGCACCACGTTTTCCGACGGCGGTAATGCGATTGTTCGTGATCACGACGTCCGCGTTCTCGATGATCTCGCTGCCCTTCATCGTGATCGCACGCCCGCCGCGTAACACCGCGCTGCCTTTCGGTACGTCGCGGTCGGCGGTGATGCGAATGCGCGTCTCGGCCGGGCGGTACTGATTTGCCGGCGCCGCGTTCCCGCGTCCCTGTCCCGCGTTTCCTCTCCCCCCGCCGCCCGCGCCGGCCGGTGGGACGGTGTCGCCCGCTGCGCGCGCCCGTCGCACGGAATCCTCGAACGCTCGTGCGCGCTCGACGTCGTACACGACGTGCGCGTTTCCAATGGACCAGTGCACGAACTTTCCGTCAGCGCTCCACGCGGGAAACTGCGCGCCGATATCCGTGAGCTTCTTCACCGGGAACGTTGCCCCGTCGGGATTGCCCACACTCACGGAGGGAGCGGTCGCGCCGATCCACGGAACGGTGACGAGGTAGAGATCGAGCCCGACCTGGGCGAGCGCGAGCTCGTGATTTGTCGGAGAGATTTGCATCCACGTGGCGTTGCTGCCCCCGCCACCGCCGGGTGCGCCGCCGCCGGTGACTTGCAGGTGCGAGCGTACGTCGGTCCCGTCCCAGCGCATGGAGACGAGTCCCCGCCCCGTGCCGAAAAAGTAGATGCGCGATGAAGAGTCGCGTGCAGTAAAGTGCGGGCCGCTGAGTCCGCCGGCCGGCGCGATGAACGTCGCCGCACCGCCGTTGGCGGGAATCCAGACGATGTCGGCCGCTGCTCCGCCGCGCCCTTCCGACTCACGGAATCCTTTCGCAGGCCCGCGCGTCGCGACAATCCGGTTGCCGTCGGGCGAGAACACCGGTTCTTGCCAGAACGTCGACGTCGAGCCAATCAGCTTCTGCGGTGTGCCCCCGTTCGAGGAGACCTTGTAGACCGCGCCGCCGTCCGTGTTGCTCCAGGACGTGTACACAATTGACTGACCGTTCGGGCTCCACGCCGGTTCATACTCGCCGATTTCCGCGTTCGTAAGCCGCTTCGGCGTTCCACCCGGGTAATCCATGATGTACAACCGGTCGAGTGCGACGAACGCGAGGCGCTTTCCGTCGGGCGATGGCGCGCCGTCGCGGATCTGCTTGATCACGAACTGCGCCGAGTCCGACATGGGGTATTCGAATCGCACCGCGGGCCCCATGGCCTGCACCACGTCGACGGAAAACGGAATCTCGGCGGGCGCGCCGCCGGTCACCGGCACCTTCCAGAGCTTCCCGTTCCACGTCGCGATCAGGAATTTCGAATCGGGCGTGAACGTCATTCCCGGCAGCACATCGAGCGTGGCCTTGGATTCCTGATCGTCGCGCTGCACCGGATACACGAGCCAGCGCTCTTCGCTCGTGTTCAGATCCCGGATGCGAAGCCGCGTTTCGTCGACTTCGCGCGTTCCGTACACGAGCCAGTGTCCGTCCGGCGAGAGAGTCGGGCGGAACGCCGAGCCCCAGCGGTTTTCGCGTACGCTCACCTGGCCCGACTGGCGGTCGTAGACGGCGAGGTCGTAGTCGCTCATCGGCGTGTTGTAGATCCACTGGCCGCGCCGCTGCGCGAACCAGACGTAGCGCGGGTCGCTTCCGAATGCGGCGCCGAGCTGGCGGAGTACGTCCGCGTCGTTGGCGCCGCCGCGGCCTCCCGCCGCGGCGGCCGGCGCGGCGATGAGCTGCTGGCCCGTCCCGCCGTCGACGTGATACATCCACAACTTCGTACCGCGCGTCACGACGATGTACTTGCCATCGGGTGTGAACTCAGGCGATTGATAATCGTTCGTCTTGCCGCGCGTGATTTGCGCAGTGTCCTTCTTGTCGAGCGAAATGGTCCAGACGTTGTATCCGCCGTCGCGGTCGCTCACATACACGACCTTCTTGCCATCCGGCGAGAACCTGGGCTGGACGTCGAGCGCCATGCCGCGCGTGAGCGGTGTAGCCTTGCCACCGGAGACCGGCATGGTGTACAAATCGCCGAGCAGGTCGAACACGAGGGTTTGTCCGTCCGGACTGACGTCGACCGACATCCAGTGGCCCGCCGTAGTCGTGAAGGACACGGTTCTCGTTGGCCGGAGCTGGAGTTGCTCCTGCATGGGGTCACGGGGCGGAGTGGTGCCGCGCTGGGCCCAAAGAGCGAGGGGGACAAAGAACGAGAGAATGAGGAGGGAAAACGGTCTCATGTGGGAGCAGGAGAACGAGAGGACGGGGGAGCGGGACGCCGGGACGGATACTGCGGTCCTCACTTCGAAAAAGCAAAGTCCGTGACCATGCTGCGCCGTTTCCTGGTTGCCATTCCGCTCCTCATCGGCGGCGTCGTCGGCGCGGCGGTCTATTCGCACGACCGCATCCGGGACGCCGGTCCGATTCCGGCGGCGCTTCCGGATTCGGCGTTCTGGCGCATGGTGGACCGCATGTCGGAGCCGAACGGGTTCTTCCGCTCGGACAACTTCGTTTCCAACGAGACGCAGCTGCAGACCGTGATTCCCGGCGTCCAGCGGAAAGTGCGAGCGGGCGGCGTCTATATCGGCGTGGGACCCGAACAGAACTTCACGTACATCATTGCATTCAGACCGGCGATCGCGTTCATCGTCGATATTCGGCGGCAGAACGCCATGGAGCACCTGCTGTACAAGGCGCTCATCGAGATGGCGTCAGACCGGGCCGAGTTTCTCTCGTGGCTGTTTTCCCGCCCCAGGCCACCAGGGCCGGATTCTCTGTCGTCGGTTGGTGCGCTGATGTCGGCGTTCGCGCTCGTCGAGCCCGACGCCGACCTCCTCGATTCCGTTGACGCGATGGTGGAGCGGCATCTCCGGACGACGCACCATTTCCCGATCACGGAAAGCGACGCGGCGTCGATGTCGTACGTGCACTCGGCGTTCTACGAGGGTGGTCCCGCGCTCACGTATTCCATGTTCCAGCGCACGCGCGGCGGGCGTGGCGGCGGACCGTTTTACGGTGGCGGACTGCGCGGCATGCCGACGTACGCGTCGCTCATGGGCGAGACGGATGCGAGCGGGGCACAGCGCGGTTATCTCGCGACGGAAGACAACTTCCGCATGCTGCGTGACATGGAGCGCCGCAACCTGATCGTGCCGCTGGTTGGTGACTTCGCCGGGCCGAAGGCGCTGCGCGAGGTCGGACGGTGGGTGCGCGCGCACGACACGCGGGTTTCCTATTTCTATACGTCGAACGTCGAGCAATACCTGTATCAGCAGGGAAGCGACTGGCGGCACTTCTACGAAAACGTGGCCACGCTCCCGATCGACTCGGCCAGCACGTTCATTCGTTCCGCACCGAACAGGATGTCGGGAACGCCGTACGGCGGCATTCGCATGACCCAGCTCGTCATGCCCATCGCCGAGCAGCTCGCGGCGTTCCGTGCCGGCGAGATACAGACGTACGGTGAGATGCTGGCGAGAAATCGATAGAAAAACGAAATGGAAATTGAAGTTGAAGGTGGAAATTGAGATTTCAAGTTTGAAGAGGGCGGGGGAGTTGCTCTTGAAACTTCAGATCTGAATTTCAATTTCCATTTCAATTTTCATTTCGGTTTTCGCAAGTCGCGCGTTTTTGCGCGCGACTTGCGATAGATCTCCACCCACTTCGCCATCGGCACCGCGGCGACCGTTTTTCCGATGAGCTCGAGCGGGAGGTCGTCGGCGGACTGGAAGTGCACGCACGACTTTCCCATGTCGAGTTTTTTTCCGGTGGCCTCGAAATCCTTCCGGAACTGCGCTGCGTGCTCTTCCGTGCCGTACACCCCCATCAGGTACAGCGAGATGTAGCTCTTCTGGGCGCCGATGCCGACGTACATCAGCGGCTGCTTGTTGTACGTGTCCGGGAGCACGCGGAGCGGGACGGCGTACGCGATCACGCCCCACAGCATCATTTCCTCGTAGCCCTTGGGCAGGTGCTTCTTCACGACGGATCGCACCTTCGCAATCGCGGCGCGGCGGTCGGCCGGCAGCTCCCTCAGGTATTCCGCGACCGTCGTCGCCTTGCTCTTCGCCACCGCACACTCCGATTCCGGGGATTCGCGAAGAGTCTACGGCCGGTTCCGGCGCGCGTCCAACCCTTTCCGCGTTGATGTTGTCAGACGGCATATAGTCATTTTGCATATAGTCCCCCCCCGTACCCCTCACGTGAAACGCGATCCCGCCAGCGCGCTCCCGGTCAAACCGGTCGACTTCCTGATCCTCCTCGCGCTGTCGGCAGGCGAGGCGCACGGCTACGCGCTCATGCGCGATATCCTGGAGCGCTCGGCCGGCACCGTGCGGCTCGAAGCCGGCAACCTGTATCGAAGCATCCGCCGTTTGCTCGACGAAGGTCTGCTGGCGGAATCCGGACGCCGGCCCGCGCCCGATGCCGACGACGAACGGCGCCGCTATTACGCGCTCACGCCGTTCGGGCGAAAGGTCGTTGCCGCAGAAGCGCTCCGGCTGCGCACACTCGTCCGATTCGCGGAAGCGCAGCGTCTGATCGGCCCGGAGGCGTCGTGAACGCGCACGGCGGTGACCGCAGCCTGCTCACGCGTGCGTACGCCGCCGGACTCGGGCTCTACCCCCGCGCCTTTCGCGACCGTTTCGGCGATGCGCTCGAAGCGGCGGTCATCGATCGCGTCCGTGCGGCGCGGCGGTCGGCCGGCGCGAGCGGAGCGGCGCTCGCGTGGGCCAACGTCTTCATCGATCTCGCGCTCACCGCCGCCGCGGAGCGCGGCAGTCAGGTGGCGAGCGGCGCACGTCGCGCCGCCATGCTCGCAGGCGAAGTCATCCATCCCGAAACCACACCGGGGAGCCGGAACGCCATGAACGCTTTTCTGCAGGACCTCCGCTACGCCCTCAGGGGCATTCTTGCGCGCCCGGGCTTTTCGGCCGTCATCATCGGTACGCTGGCGCTCGGCATTGGCGCGAACACAGCGATCTTCAGCGTCGTCGAAGGCGTGCTGCTCCGCGCACTGCCGTACGCGCAGCCCGGCGGGATCGTGCATATCTCGCACAAGGGCGACTTCGGCTCCGTGTCGGAGGGCGAATTCGTTGATTACCGGAGCGGCACTCGCTCGCTCTCGAAGCTCGCGGCATTCTCGTTCGCCGAGGGGAATCTCACCGGCGATCGCGATCCGGAACGACTCAGGTTCGCGCGTGTGTCCGAGGATTTCTTTTCGATCCTCGGCGCGACGCCGGTGCACGGGCGCACGTTCAGCGCCGACGAGAACCGCAGGGGCGGACCCCGCGTGACGGTGATCAGCCACGGACTGTGGCTGCGCCAGTTCGGCGGTGACTCGAGCATCGTCGGCAAGACGATACGCGTGAACGGGGGCGCGTTCACCGTGATCGGCGTCATGCCTCGTCATTTCGACTATCCCGACGCCGAGGTCGCGGCGTGGCTTCCGATGCGCCTCAATTACGACACCCTCTGGTCACGCAACAATCATTATCTGCAGCTCGTCGGGCGCCTCGCGCTGGGCGCAACGCCGGGGGTGGCGGCAACGGAGCTGATGGGCATGGCCAAACCGTGGCCGCAGCAGTTTCCCGAGATCTACAAACCCAACTCGCCACCCATCGTCACTATCGAGCCGATCAGTGACGCAGTGCTCGGCCGCACCAAGCCATATCTCGTTGCGCTGCTCGGCGCCGTCGGGTTCGTGCTGGTCATTGCCTGTGTGAACGTTGCGAACCTGCTGCTTGCACGGACGGAATCGCGGCGGCGTGAGCTCGCCATCCGCACGGCGCTCGGCGCGACGCGCGGGCGTATCGTGCGGCAGGTGCTGACGGAGAGCGCACTGTATGCGGCGGGCGGCGCGGCACTCGGGCTGCCGCTCGCGTGGTGGGGCTGGC
>Ga0134121_10002557_pt1 | contig 15660 bp, 11 predicted proteins | sample KB301_FD_96463 | JGI IMG/M metagenome (GOLD analysis project Ga0134121, IMG submission 96463) | Terrestrial soil microbial communities without Nitrogen fertilizer from Kellogg Biological Station, Michigan, USA - KB3-0-1 | ecosystem: Environmental > Terrestrial > Soil > Unclassified ... | reverse complement strand
GGTCTCCCGCCTGTGGCGGCGGCTCATGCTCGCCGAGGCCTGCCGGGTGAAGGAGGCGGTGTTCTTTCAGCCGGAAGAGGCCTTCCTGATGAGCCCGGAGAGGAGCTCCCTCCTGCCGGCGGCGCCGCGCCAGGGCGCCGGGGCGCGGGGGTTCGCCTCGCTCACCCGCGACCGCCTGCGGGAGATCCTCGACGAGCAGGGCTTCTACCGCAGCCTGTCGGCCTCGGTGGACGAGGTCCTGGAGCAGGCAGGCATGTCCGTAGAGGGGATCGACGACGTGCTGCTGGTGGGAGGCTCGACTCTCCTGCCCGGCGTCTTCTCCTGGTTCGAGGAGCGTTTCGAGCGGCGGCGGGTGCGCGCCTGGCAGCCCTTCGAGGCGGTCGCGTTCGGCGCCGCCTGCTTCGCCGGCGACCGGATGGACGCCCTGGACTTCATCGTCCACGACTACGCCTTCGTCACCCACGACCCGAAGACGGGCGAGGCCCAGCACACCGTCATCGTGCCGCGGGGGACGCGCTTCCCCACCTCCCCGGAGCTGTGGAAGCGGCAGTTGGTCCCCACCTGTGCGCTCGGCGAGCCGGAAAACCTGTTCAAGCTCCTCATCTGCGAGGTCTCGCGCTCCGACGGCGACGCGAGGCGCTTCGTCTGGGATGCGGCCGGCGACGTGCACAAGGTGGGCGGCGCCTCCGGCGACGGCGAGGTCGTCGTGCCGCTCAACGCGGCGAGCCCCACTCTCGGCTACCTCGATCCGCCGCACTCGCCGCGCGACCGCCGCCCCCGCCTCGAAATCGCCTTCGGCGTCAACGCCGAGCGCTGGTTGATGGCCACCGTCCGGGACCTCCTCACGCAGCGCGAGCTGATGCATGAAGAGCCCGTCGTGCGGCTGGTGTGAGGAGGCGCGATGTGGGAATTGATCGCCGGCCTGTCCGCCTCCGTCCTGTACGGCGGCGGCATCGCCTGGCTCGCAGCCCATCTCAGCCGCAAAACCCTGCAAAGCTGGCAGGAGGCCGTGACGGCCTGCGGTCTGCGGGTCGAGAAAACCTCCAGCCCCTGGGGACGGCTGCGGCTCGAAGCCCGCGACGGACCGCTGACGGTGAGGATCGAGAGGCCCGAGGGGCGCAAGAAATACCGCCTTCAGATCGTGGTCGGGATTCCGCCGGGGCCGCCGGGCTTTTCCGGCGTCCACATCCGCCGCGAGGCGTCCAAGCCCTCCGGAGCGCATGAGATGGAGATCGGCGACGAGCCCTTCGACAAGGCGTTTTACGTCGTAGGACCGGAGCGGCTCCTCACGGCGCTGCTGGACGTCGAGATGCGCCAGCGGCTGCTGGCCGTCAATGCCCAGACCCTGGCCCTGGAGATCGTTCGCGGCGAGCTCGGAGTGGGGACGTTCGGCGGCGGGGTCGCCGAATGGCTGCCGTTCCTCCTCGACATCGCCCGGCGCTGCGCACAGTCCCTGGACGTGGCGCAGCGGCTGGCTGGCAACGCCCTCCACGATCCCGACGCCGGTGTCCGGCTTCGCAACCTGCTCGTCCTCGCCCGCGAATTCCCCGGCGAGCCGGCGACCCTCGAAGTGCTGCGCACCGCCAGCTCGGACGAGAACCCGCGAGTCCGGCTGCAGGCGGCCCGGGGGCTGGGCGCCGAAGGCCGCGAGCTGCTCCTGGAGCTGGCGGAGAGCCTCGCCGACGACGCCATCAGCGCGGAGGCTGTGATGAGCCTGGGGCCGGAGCTGCCGGTCGAGCGGACGCGGGCCCTCCTCCTCCAGGGCCTGCACCGGCGCCTCCTCAAGACGGCCCGCGCCTGTCTGGAGGCGCTCGGGGATCGAGCGGCCCCCGAGGACGTCAACACGTTGGCCAGGATCATCGCGCGCGAACACGGCGACCTCGCCGCCGCCGCGGCAGCAGCCCTGGGGAGAACGGGCAGCTCCGCCGCCGAGCCGCCTTTGCTTCAGGCTCTCCGGAGCCCGGCGAGGGACCTCCAGGTGGCGGCGGCCGACGCGCTGGCGCGTGTCGGCACTCCGGCGGCGGTCCTGCCGCTCAAGGAAGCGGCCGAGCGATCCCCCCGCGACGGCGATCTCCTGAAGGCTACGCGCCAGGCGATCGCCGAGATCCAGCTCCGGCTCCCCGGAGCCTCCCCCGGCCAGCTCTCGCTCGCCAGCACCGAAGCGGGCCAATTGTCCCTGACACAAACCGAAGCCGGACAACTGTCGCTCGCGGAGGATCCCGCCGGCCGGCTTTCGCTCGGCGGTGAGACAGGGTAGCGTCCAGACTCGGGCCAGCCTCAGATCAACGCTTCCAGCCCCTTACGATCCAGCAAGTTGAGCAACTTGAGCGAAGGACCGCTCGGGTGCTTTTCGCCGATCTCCCACTGCCGAACCGTCGACAGACTGGTATTGAGAATCGACGCCAGGACGGCCTGACTGATCCGGTACCGCTCGCGGAGAGCACGAATCGACTCCCCCGAGTACTCAGGAACCGGAACAAGGCACAGGGCGTCATACTCCTTCATCCGGCGCTTGGAAACGAAGCCAGCCGAATGGAGGTCTCGGGCGGTCTCATGGACCGCGTCCAGAATGCGGCTGGTGGCTTTGAGCTTAGTGGGCATGGCATATCTCCCGTAAGACTTCGCGGGCGACCTGACTGTCGAGCTCTGCTGACGCGAGCTTCAGGAGGTCGCCAGCCAGGGCCTTCAAGGCCTCCAACTCTGTCGGGCTGACGTTGGCCCGTTCGCTCTTTTCAAAGCCGAACACGAAAAACCAGAGAGTGCCCTTGTTCATCGCCAGCAAGGTCCGTGTACTGCCGCTCTTCCCGCGGCCAGGTAGAGGGATGCGCTTCTTGACGACGCCGCCTCCAAGCTCGGCGTCGATGAGCCCCCTCTCCATCTCGGAAACAGCCTGGCAAAGAGCCTCCTCGGTCAACTCGGTCTTGCGCATCCAGCGGCTGAAGTATCGGGTCTGGAAGACTCTCCGCACTCGCGGAGTATATCACTGAGTGTGGCAGTTTACAGGGCCCGTGCTACCCTCCCGCCGCGATGCGAAATCTCGTCGTCGGAACGAAGCGATGGCAAACCCTGAATCTCGCGTAACAATCCACATGGTGGCGAGCCTCGACGGCTTCATCGCGCGCAAGGACGGGCGTGTCGACTGGCTCGAAACCTCCGACGAATTCGCGGCCGGGGACACCCTGGACCCAGAGTTCGTCGAGGCCTTCCTCAAGACGATCGACTGCTACGTGATGGGATCGCGAACCTACGAGACGGCGCTTGGTTTTGAAGCCCAGGGGTTCGGGTGGGCGTACGGGGACAAACCCACCTTCGTCCTCACGAGCCGCGATCTACCCCGGACCCGGGATACCGTCGAGCTCTACTCAGGCGATCTCGCGCAGCTCGTGAACAGGCACCTGCGACCCACGTTCCATTCCATCTGGTTTGTCGGAGGCGGAGTGGTCTCCGGCGAATGCCTTCGTCTCGGGCTGGCCGACGAGGTCCGCTATTCGATCCTGCCGGTCTTGATCGGCGATGGGATCCCATTCTTCGAGAAGCTCGACAGCGACGTCGCCCTCCACCTCGCGGAGGTCAAAGCCTACAGGAGCGGCATGGTCGAGCTTCGTTACGAGGTGCGAAGACAGCGCGGCGAGTCACGGAGCACCGAATAGGTTCCAGGCTCCGCTTAACGCTGTGGCTCCTCAGCGTGCGGCGTCAGCCGTCCGCTGGGGGCGTAGTGTTAGGCGCGACAGCACTCATCATTAGTCCCGCTGTTTGTACGTCTCGCCTTAGTCACCATTTTTATGATGTAAACTTTACGAGCTACCTTACAATTGGTTCGGCAAGAACCTCACGAAGCTGATTAAGGCTGAATGGTTTCCAAAATATTCCTCGAGCTTTCCCAAAGAACCCACTGGGAGAAGAGAACTTCACGATTCTCCTTGGGACGTCCATGAACGAAGCATGAGAGATTGCCATCTGTAGGTGAGGACTGGTCTTTGATTTTTCTGAATCCTTCTTTAGCCAGCCTGCCCTCACCATAGCGCCAAGATGTGATTTATACGCACCCGAATCGAAGTGAATTACGAGTGGTCTTGCAAAAAACTCCTGCCTTCCGTTCGATATCGTTGAAAATTTCGCTAGCTCTAACGCAGTGTCTGTCAGTCCATTCAGGCTTGCAAGGAGATCGGCGGAGGATAGTTCGTCCGAGAACAGAGCGAAAAATGCACTCCCTCCATGCATGAAGTCGTTTCGTATCGCCAAGATATCAACTGTAGGCGGAAGGGAAGAGAGAGCCTTCTTCACATCTTCTGGCGTGGCAGTGACGCCCTCAACGTGCGCATGGGCATGGAGATCTTTCTTCGCGAATATTACAGACGCTAAATTGACAGCAAAAAGAGCAAGCGTTGCTCCAAGTGCAGCTCCTGTAGTATCGACGCCCTTGTCCGGAAGGCCAACATGAAACCCTTTACGGGTGAGCCACGACTTCAACTGAACGGAGAAGTCTTCCTGGTCTCTAATACGCTGGGAGGATGACGCAGTGCCGCGCGACACTGAGACTACACTGCCGTTGGCAGACTTGGCACCTTGTGCTTGGCCTCCGATTTCTTGCTTCCCCTTGGTGTCGAAGCCATCCCCCTTGACTAGAGGTTCAGACTTGGGAGGCTCCGGTTTATCTGGAACAGGAGGTTTGCCTTGCTTCGCCTCCAAGGCCTCAAGAACTTGGTGAAGTTTCAGCCAGTTCGGAAGTCCTTGCATCCAGGCATCGTCAAAAACTGTGATCGAACGCTTCGCCAATAAGTCTCTGATTTGCTCCTCTGAATAGGGACCATATGTTTTGCCACCACGTGCGATCATGATATCCATATGATCTTAGCGCTGCCTCCAAGAATGCATTGCTCGGACAATCCGATGTCTTTCAGGGACGAGGGCATGTCGGGTTGGTGGCGCTCGCGTCTTTCGCCGACGAGCGCCCTCCCGTAATGCCGGGACGAAGATGATAGTAAATAACCCATCACGGCATCGCGATTCACGCTGGAGCCTCCCGCCGCCTAACGTGATTGGGCCTAAGCGCGCGGCGTCAGCCGTCCACTTTAGGCCCTGGTTGGGTGTCTGCTCTGTAGGCCACCAACTCCCGCACTTCTCTTCCGTTAGCACCATGCCTCCATTTTTCCTCAACTCACTTTCTGGAGAGTTCCACAATGACGACCAGTACTATGATTCCAAGAAAGAAAGCATACGCAATTAGCGCAAGGTATTCGAGGCCACTGACGCCCCCTTTTTCTGTAAGAACGTAAGCAGTGATAGTACCAACCAATGCCACGGCCGTTAAGGATGATAAAACGAAAAAGATTCCCAACAGGACTGGTTCCTCTGTCAGGACAAGCATTGCTGCCCCAGCCAGGTAGAAGATCGCGGTGATAACCCACAATCCAAACAGAGGTCCTAAGCTTGTCTCGACATTTGGGAAGACAATCGCCTGCGCCACGGCCGAGCCAGCACCTATAAGCAAGAAGAGGATGGCTGCGCCGACGAAGGCGCCCGCAACAACTCTTTCGCGACTTTTTTCTGGAGTGCTAGTCTCTACCATATAGAAAAGCCACTTTCCTTGACACTCAACCTCTCTTAGCTTATCCGCCAAATCCTTACCGACTCAGCCTCAACTCCCCACCGGAATCCTTCAGGCCTGGGTATTTTTCTGATTCTTTGGATCATCGGGATCATACGACGGTTCCTAAACCTCGTCAATGCCCTGAACCCCCGAGTGATAAGCATGCCGCAGGAGGATCCGTTTTGTGAGTACCCTCTGGGAGACGCGCGGAGCTGTCCGAGCAATCATCCGCCCCCGGCATCGACACCGATGGGGCGACACGATACCGGTCCGTAGAGACGCCCCAGACCCGATACAATACCCTCTCATCCACCACAACGTCGGGGCGTCTCCCCCTTTCGAGGCCACGGCCGTTTCCTTACCGGGACGGTCGGGTCGACCTAGATCCTGGGGGAACGGTCCCACCAGGTAGGAACCCGTATCGGCCTGCGGGAGACGCCCCGACGTTGTGGTATTTGAAAGGGCGACGTAACGGGTCTGGGGCGTCTCTACGGACCGTTGTCGCGAGGGCGGTTCGGTATGGGTACGCGGAAACCCCTTCCGCCACCGAAGGAGACAGGCTTTTCGCGGGGCGGCGCCTGATTTCTTCTCCGGATAGGCACCGCCTGGGAGGGTGGCCAGACCGTCCCGCTGGCTCAACGGACAGGGCAGCCGGCCACCCGTACATGGCGTCCCGATGGGCGTACACGCCGTCTCGATGGACGTGGCACTTTAGCCGTTGGACCGACACATCGGCGCGATGGACACGGCATTTTAGCCGTTGGACCTGTAAATCGGCGCGATGGACGTGTCCATCGTCACGATGTGAGTGTCCATCGAGACGATGTGAGGGTCCATCAAGACGATGTGCGTTTCCATCGAGTCGATGTGCGTTTCCATCGAGCCGATGAGCGGGTCCAGCCGGCAGACGCGTCCATCGATTCGTTGAACGCGTCCATCGAGCCGCCGGACACGGCCGTCGAGATGCCTGGCTCCGCAACCGGGCGGGTCCTCAAACCCTATCGCGGAGCGTAGAGAACGGCGGCCGCGTCCCCCGCGCCTTCCCAAACCACGAAGGAGGTACCGCTCGCAGGGTCGAAGGCGAATCCACGGATCAACGCGTCGCCGTTACGGCTAGGCACCACGGGACGTATGAGAGGGACTCCGTCGCCCGGGGTGAGGCGGTTGCCGGCGGCATCGAAGGCGGAGAAGCGAATCTCGGAGGGGAGACGAGATCTGGGATTGGAACGCTCCCAGGCGATCCGCAGCACGCCGTCGTCAACGGAGCCGAAGATCGGACCCTCGTACAGGCGGTCGGGTGACGAGGTCGGATCGACGACCGGTATCCCCTCCGCGGGCCAGAGTGGGCGGCCATCCACGGCCAGCCGCTGCAAGACCATATGGAACCCGCCGTCGACGAAGAAATCAAACGGGAAAGTGATGACTGCGACGACGGCACCACCGTCCGGATGAGCGAACAGCTCGAAGAGCGCCTGAGGCGGCCGGCTCGGCAACACCGATACGCCTTCGCCCCACAACCTCTCGCCGGAGGCGCTCATCCGCTGAGCAGTCACGTGGTTGAGGCTGGTGCCTATCGGCAGGCGACCGCTGCGGTCATCGAAGGCGAGGATGGCGCCGTCGGCGCCATCCGATACCGCGGAGATCCACGGCGAGTCCAAAGCGCACCCGTCGTCGCAGAAAAAGCGGTTCTTGAAGACGATCGTGCCGTCGTCACCCCAGCGGCGGACGCCGTCCGGCCCCAGCCGCTGCCCGCGGAGAAAGACCTTCGGATCATCATCCGCGACCCAACCCCAATCGCGCCAGAAAACGAGCAGCCCACCGTCTCCCGCGCCTACGGCCTTGGGCTCCTCCGCGCGCAGGGGTGACAGGCTGCCCCTGGCCCCTCGGGTGCCCCAGAGCCGTTGACCCTCCGGACTGAAGCGCTGACAGTAGAGAGCGCGGCGGTCCAGATTGTCCGAAGCAACACGGGTAAAGCAGACGAAGCCGCCACCGTCGGAGCTCGCGAGCAGGAAGGGGTCGAGCTGGTCCTCTCTGCCGGCCACGGGGGCCGCATACGTGCCCGCCCCCCAGCGCGGGTTGCCGTGGCCGTCGAGCCACTGCACGAGAATGCGGCTGTTGTCCTCGTCGAGGCGGCGGCGTACGGCGACGAGAACGCCGTCTCGTGCATGGGCCACGACCAAGGCCTCCGATCCCGCCACGGGGGCCGTGGCCACGGTGCGTCCCGGCGCGCCGAAGGCGACGGTGCCGTTGCTGTCGACGTACTGGAGGAGCGCGGTCCTCCCCTGCGTCCACACCGCCGCAAAGCGACCGTCGGGCAGGCGGGCCGCGCTCTGCGAGAAGTGGACGTCCCCAGGCCCTGTTGCGAGACGAACGGGGCGGACTTGCGCGGCTCCGGCGCCGGCGAGGGATGCCGCGAGGAGATGAGCAAGGAGGACGACGCGCAGGAGCGATCTCATGGCAACGAAAGGGCGCCGCCGCGAGCGGCCGGCCGGGGGAGATGGCGTGCGACGAGGGTCAGACGCAAGGGACTGCGACCCGTCCATGGGCGTTCCTCCTGAAGCAACCTCGCTTGCCATGCTGACGCGCGTTGCGCCCTCGAGGACTCTTCCTAAGCGTTCGCGTGCCACGGCTGTTGCCCGAGATGCGCCGATTATACAGCAGGGCTCTGGTGGGGTATCCAACTCCTAGGCGCGCGCTCCCAGGGGCCTTCACCACTTGGGTTGTGCACCCGGTAAGGGTCATGGTGATGACCTGTGGCGTCTCTACGGGGACGGTGCGCTTTCTTCGATCACCCAGAGCTCACGGCCGTGGGACTCGTCTTGGGCGGCGAAGTAGAGGCGGTCGCCGGCAACCCGCAGGTCGCCCGGCCAGGACCATCGGGGTCCCGGAAAGAGGTCGAATTCAAGCCGCGTTCCAGCGGCGGTGCCGTCGCTGCTCCATAGCTCGGCGCCGTGCTGCATGTCGTTGGCGGCGAAGTACAGCCTGCCGTGCCAGACCACGACGTTGGAAAGCGGAGCGCCGTCGGCAGGGCCCGGAGCCAGATCGAGGATGGGTGCCGTCCCGGCCACCGTGCCGTCGCTGCTCCACAGCTCCCGGCCGTGGCGGTCGTCCTCGCCTGCGAAGTAGACCCGGCCGGCGAGCGCTGTCAGTTGCAGCTCCTCGTAGGTGGAGAGCGACTCGCGGCGCACCTCGGCCGGCAATCGGCGCGTCCCTTCGAGCGTACCGTCGGAGGTCCAGAGCCACCAGCGCTCGACCGCATCGCTCGCCAGCCGTGCCGCGAACCACAGTCGACCCACGGCGGTCGTGAACCCGAGCGGTTCCCTGACGCCGAGGTCGGAAAGTGAAAATTCGTTCGTCATACCCGCGGCGTCGAGACTCCCCAGCGTCGCTGGCAGGACGGTCGTGTCAGTATTCAGAAAATAGAGCCGATGGTCGAGGAGGGCCAGGAAGGAAATATCTTGGAGATGCGGTCCCAAGGGTTTGGTGCCGGCCGCCGTGCCGTCGCTGCACCAGACCTGAGCCTCCGGCGCCTCCGCGTCCTCCCGGAAGGGGAAGCACAGCCGGGTGCCGTCGCTGACGAGCTGTCCGGGGACACCTGGCGGCAACTGCACCAGCGAGCGTGTGCCCGCCGCGGTTCCGTCGCTGCTCCACAACGCCGCGAGATCGCCGGTGGAGTGGGGGCACCGGTCCGCAACGCCGAAAAAGACACGATCTTTGAGAGAAGCAGGTCTTTGAACGCAAAGTCCGTCGGGGAAGGGAATCTCTTCCGAGCCCTTTGGCGTGCCGTCGGTTCCTAACAGAAGGTCTCCCTGGGTGAGTGTGCAATCCCAAGATGCATTGAAGAGCACGCGCTGCCCGGCGGGAACTGTCCACTGGACGGGGTAACTTTCGCAGGAGTCGGCGAGGGCGCTGTCCGCGAGCAGCGGCTCGAGGTCGGTGGAGCCGGTGCTCCAGAGCGCAGGACATCCAGCGTTCGTGCAGGTGAAAAAGAGCAGGCGGTCTGCGGCCGTCGCCATCGGTTTCGGCCTGCTGCTTGCGGCCAACCGCGGCAGCGAGAACACCTCCGCCGCCGGTCCGCGCCCGCGGGTGACCCAGAGCGAACCCGTGAACGCCTTATCGAAAGCGGGGAAGAAGACGCGCCCTCCGACCGCTGCCGGCAGCAGCAGCTCGTCGCGGAACAGGAACGTGTCGTTGTTGGCGAGCTTGACCGTTCCCGCCAAAGTTCCGTCGCTGCTCCAGAGGAACCGGTCGGACCCAAAGTCCTTGGCCAGGCTGAAGAAGAAGAGTCCGCCGGCCATCGAAAGGCTGGAGATGCCGGCGACGGGGTCGTACTCGAAACGGCGGATCCTCGTCGTGGCGGGCCCGGTGCCATCCGTAATCCACAACTCGGCAGAGTAGTAGGTCCGAGACGCCCAGAAGAAGGCACGGCCTCCCGCGGTGGTGATGGGGAGGGCGAGCATGGTGGGACAGCCTCCAGGGCACCCCGTCAGCGGCTGGCTGGTCCGCCAGTCGCCGGTCGTCGTCCACAGCCGGAGTCGCCCGTGCCTCCAGACCGTGAAGAGGAGCCGGTCACCGACCTGCGCCAACTGCGATCCGAGGGTGCGATCGACCAAGTCGGTGGCGCGGAGGGTTCCGGCCTGGGTACCGTCGGACGACCAGAGCTGCACGCCTTTGCCGTCGTTGGCGGCGAACCAGGCTCTATCGAAGTATCCTCCCAGCAGTCGAGTGGCCCACCCGTTCTGGGGAGGGAAGTGAGTCACGGGAACCGTGCCGGCGGCCGTGCCGTCGCTCGTCCAGATCTGGCGTCCCTCATCGGGGGGGAGGAAGAAGAGTCGCCCGCCAGCCGCCATCAGGTCGGAAGGATCGGGATAGGGGAAAGGCGACAGGGTCCGCAACCGCTCGACGCGGCCTTCCTGTGCCGAGGCGCGCCAGAGCTCGGTGTGCTTGCCGTCCGCCGAGTCGGCCAGGAAGTAGGCGTCGTCGCCGAGCGCCACCATCTTGCGCGGAAAGGAGAGCTCTGCGGCCCCGACCTGGTGCGTACCCCCGAGCGTGCCGTCGGTGCTCCACACCTCGCATCGCGGCGAGTCGCAGGCCATGAAATAGGCCCGGGTTCGGGCGATCACCGAACCGCGGTCGTAGATCGGGAGCTGCCGGGTGAGCGGATAAGTTCCGGCGATCGTACCGTCGGTGCGCCAGACGCGAGACAGGTAGTCTTCTGTGGCAGCGAACAACGCGAGGTTGTTCAGCGTGCCCCAGCCGCGGGCACCCTCGTACTGGTGGGACAGCTCCGCCAGGGGCCGTGTACCCTGCGTTGTCCCGTCGCTGGCCCACAGGATGATGGACTCGGCGGCCGAGGAGTAGTTGAGGAACACGACTTGCCCGCCGACCGGCAGCAGGGACGTGGGCAGGTCATCCGCATCGTAGACAGAGTCGTCGAGCTCGGCGACCAGGCGGGGGACCGCGGCGGAAGCAGCCCGGCTTGGCGCACCCAGCACAAGGGACAGCACAACCACGCCGGCGATTGAACTATGCACTCCCAACCTCCTCGCGTTGCGCCCTCGAGGACTCTTCCTAAGCGTTCGCGTGCCACGGCTGTTACCCGAGACGCCTCAATGATATGGCCGCTCAGCGGCGGCACGCAATCGCCGTCCGCTGCAACGGCGGGTTGGGCAACACGCTTGGCCTAGGAGACAAGTGTGCCGTCGGCGGCCAATACCGCAAAGGATCATTCCGGAGCGATCTGGGCGGCACGTTCGACAGCGGGCTCTATGCCGCGAGGAGATGAGCAAGGAGGACGACGCGCAGGAGCGGTTTCATGGCAAGTTGGCGCTTCGCTGGATGGCTACCTTTTCGGCTCATACCGCATCGCCACCGCCCCCGAGCCGAATTCCTGCCGGCTCACGAGCTTCAAGTCGAGAGGCTTCGAGAGCCCCGCGAACAACGTCGGCCCATGGCCCGCCAGCCTGGGATGCACCACGAGCTGGTACTCATCGATCAATCCCAGCTCCGCCAGCGCCAGCGGGAGCGTCACGCCTCCCACGTAGAGTCCGTTCCCCGGCTCTCGCTTGAGCTGCCGAACGGCCTCCCCCAGATCCCCGCGCACGAGCTCCGCGTTCCAATCGACCCGGTCCAGGGTGCTCGACACGACATACTTTTTTTTCGCGTCGATCGTCCGGGCGAAGGGTTCCATCCAGGCAGGCCTCGCGCCCGCCGGGGCCGGCGTCCGCCACCCTGCCTCCATCATCTGGTAAGTCACCCGCCCAAAAAGGAGGGCATCGGCCTGCCCGAGGATCGCGGCCGCGTGACGATGCAAGTCTTCCTCCGGGATGATTCCACGATAATCACAGCAGCCGTCCAAGGTGACGTTGATGGAATACCGAAGGGGTCGCATTGTGTAACAGTATCATCCGATGGGGATGGGCTAGCAACTACCAAAGCCGGAGCAATGGCTGCTAAGACGTTAGCAACGGCTGCCAAGGCCATAGCAATGACTGCTAAGACCATGGCAACGGCCGCTAAAGCCACAGCAATGGCTGCTAAGACGTTAGCAACGACTGCCAAGGGCATAGCAATGGCTGCCAAGACCATAGCAATGACTGCTAAGACCATGGCAACGGCCGCTAAAGCCGCAGCAATGGCTGCTAAGACGTTAGCAACGGCTGCTAAGACGTTAGCAACGGCTGCTAAGGGCATAGCAATGGCTGCTAAGACAATAGCAACGACTGCTCGAGCAGAAGAATCGACGGGCTCGTCTGGCTGAACGCTGTAGCCCTCAGCGCGCGGCGCCAGCGTCCACTGCGGAATCGACGACGAACCGGCGGGCAAAGATCCGAAAGTCGTTCGACGGCAGGTCCGAGGCGAGCCAGAACACCAGCCAGCTCTCGCCGTCCGGTCCGCTCCCCGTCGCGGCGACGTCAGCGCATAGCATCGACGGGTTTGCCGCGCTGCCCAGCTCGACCGCCGCACCCCGCGGCTTTACAGCTTCGCCGAAGCCGGGGACGAATCCGGCTGATCCGCCTCAGAACGGCAACAGGATCGACGAGCTCGTCTGGCTGAACCAGATCAGGCCGTCGTAGTCGCTGCTGGCCACCGTCGTAGAGAAGCCGCACCGCGAAGCCACCGCTCCGATGTTGCGGAAGAAGCGCGGCTTTCCGAGCCAGGCGGCGGCCGGCGACGAGCTTGGAATCCCCCGCAGATCGACAGCGAAACGCGGCATCCCGAGGGAGGCCAGGTAGGACTCGACGCTGCCCGGCAACGGCGCGATGGCCGGGTTGGGGCCGAGCGGCCCGCCGCCGACGGCGAGGGCGTTGTACTCCCCCTGACCGAAGGCGAAGCCGAAGACGACCACCTCCCCGCCGAAGCGCTGCGACAGGTAGCTCCCCATCCAGCCCGGGCGCTTCCCCACGTGCCCGTTGTGGGCCCAGAGGACGATCTTCGAGTCCGGCGGAGCCTGGTCGAGGAGCCATCCGACGTTGTCCGCCATGCTCTCGTCCCGGGAGATGGTGCCGGTGGCCGCCTCGACAGCCTGAAGCACGACGCGGGCGTTCTGAATCGCCCAGTCCACGTCCGTCTGGGGAAAGCGGGAGAGGTAGGAATCGCGCTGGGCCGTCAGGTGCTCGAAGACGCTGCGGGCCGCGGCCTCTCCCTGGTCCGCCGGAATCGGGCTGACCGTGCCGTCGAGCTCGGCGTCGGCGACCTTCTGGGCCGCCGTCAGGTCCTGGCCCGCCTGCGCGGCATACCCGGGCTCGGCCTTGGCTACGAAGGAACGGACGTTGCCCGCGGCCACATCCGCGTACTGCATGTCGAAGCCCAGGAACTGGATGCGGCCGCGGCCCGACTGGTTGAAAGCCCGCATCCACTCGATCATGTCGATCACCTCCTGGGTGTTCCAGGTCCAGAAGTACAGCCCCTTGAGCGCCTCCCGCGGGTCCCCTCGTCCATTGAGGATGTAGTCGTTGACCCGGGCGGCCTCGGGGAGGTTGGCCTCGATGGCGAAGAGGGTGAAGCCCATCTCGCTCGCCAGGAATTCGACCAGACGGTGCTTCATCTGGAAGAACTCATGGGTGCCGTGCGTTCCCTCGCCGAGGGCGACGATGCGGGAGTTGCCGACGACCTTCTTGAGACGCTGGAGGTCGTCGAAGCCGTTGCCGGCCTCGGCGGTGGCAATGGGAATGGCCTGCTTGCGCAGCCAGGTGACGGCGGCCGGAGCCGGCTTCGCAGCCGAGGGGCGAGGCCCATCCGCCCAGCGCTTGCCGTCGACCTGGATGGCGAAGCCATCGAACCAGGCCGTACCGCTGCCCCCGAGGGAGGCGCCGAATTCGACGCCTTCCGTGCCGGCCGGGACGTCGACGTCGAGGGAGATCTGGCCCCAGCCGGTGGAGCCGGTCACCGTGGCGCCGGTCACGGACGCCAGGATCTCGTCGCCGCGCTGGCGGTAGGCCTCCAGCCAGAGGCCGGCACCGCCGTGGAGGCCGCCGTCGTCGACGCCGTCGGTGCGGACCCAGGCGGTGATGTGGAGGTGCTTCCCCGCCGCCGCGGAACCAGGAAAGGCCTGATCGCCGAATCCAAACTCCTGGGGGTTCGCCGTCCAGGGCTGGGACCCGGCGTAGTGGATGCGGAGGCTCTGGTGGCCCGTGTGGGCCGTCGAGGAGTCGAAGCCGTAGTCGAAAAGTCTGCTCCCGCCCAGCGCCCAGCCGCTGATGCACTCGGTGGACTCGAAGTCGAGGTCGAGAAACGGGCTCGGGGGCTTGACGGCCGCGCCGGCCGCGGCGGAAACCAGGAGCACAGACAACGACAGCATCGTGACGGCTTTCATTCGGCTCGTCTCCTTTCGAGGGGGTCGGCTCGGGGGGATTTTACTCTGTGCTACCCTTCCGCCGCGATGCGAATTCTCGTCACCGGACACGATGGTTATATCGGCAGCGTCATGGTGCCGATGCTGCGGGCGGCGGGGCACGACGTGGTGGGCTTCGATTCCGATTTCTTCGAGCCCTGCCTGCTGGCCGGCTGGCCCGTGCAGCCGCCTGTCCCCGCGATTCGCAAGGATCTGCGCCAGGCCGAGCGGCGGGACCTGGAGGGCTTCGCGGCGGTGCTCCACCTCGCCGGCCTTTCCAACGATCCGCTGGGCAACCTCGACTCGACGCTGACCTTCGACATCAACGACGCCGCTTCGATCCGCTTCGCCCGGCTGGCCAAGGAGGCCGGTGTCGAGCGCTTCCTCTTCTCCTCGTCGTGCAGCACCTACGGGGCGGCCGGCGACGACTTCCTGGACGAGTCGGCGGCGTTCAACCCCGTCACTCCCTACGGCGTCTCCAAGGTGCGCCTGGAGCAGCAGCTCGCCGAGCTGGCGGACGACCGCTTCAGCCCCACCTACCTGCGCAACGCCACGGCCTACGGCGTCTCCCCCCGCCTGCGGGTGGACCTGGTGCTCAACAACCTTGTGGGCTACGCCGTCACCACCGGCCAGATCCACATGATGAGCGACGGCACGCCGTGGCGTCCCATCGTCCACATCGAGGACATCGGCCGCGCCTTCCTCGCCGCCCTGGAGGCCCCGCGCGAGCTGGTGCACGACCAGGCGTTCAACGTCGGCCGCACGGCGGAGAACTACCGCATCCGGGAGCTGGCGGAGATCGTCGCCGAGACCGTTCCAGGCTGCGAGATCACCTACGCCCCCGACGCCGGCCCGGACAAGCGGTGCTACCGGGTGGACTGCGGCAAGATCGAGCGCGTCCTCCCCGCCTACCAGCCGCAGTGGAACGCCCGGCTGGGCGCCCGCGAGCTTTATGACGCGTACCTGAAGGCCGGCCTGACGAAAGAGGATTTCCTCGGTCCCCGCTTCATCCGCCTGAAGCGGATCCAGGAGCTCCAGGCCGAGGGGCGGCTGGACGCCGCGCTCAACTGGCGGGCGCCGGTTCCTGCCTGAAGCCCCCCATAGGCGCTAACTTTGACGTCTCGGAAACTCCATAAGTGTCAGGTAGGAAAGGAGTTACTGTAGTAGAAGAATTGAGACCGTAGAGGAGATACTGGGGTCAGTAGATGGCGTGTATGAAGGCGTTTTTGGGCGGGTC
>Ga0134121_10002555_pt1 | contig 15667 bp, 11 predicted proteins | sample KB301_FD_96463 | JGI IMG/M metagenome (GOLD analysis project Ga0134121, IMG submission 96463) | Terrestrial soil microbial communities without Nitrogen fertilizer from Kellogg Biological Station, Michigan, USA - KB3-0-1 | ecosystem: Environmental > Terrestrial > Soil > Unclassified ... | reverse complement strand
GATCGAGAGAACGAGGCTAATCCGCCGGACCCCGAGCTCAGGCACGCGGGCTCAGCGAAATTGCTCTCCGCCCCTCATTTCGCCCTCTGGTATATTCCCGCGGTCATGGATTTCCTCAGCGGTCTCTTTAATTTCCAGCCTTGGGGCCTGTTGCTGCGCGTACTCGCCATCATCCATTTCATCCGGCGGCGTCCGGACGGATACTGGCTGTGGGTCATTCTTCTCATTCCCTTCGGTTCTCTGATCTACATCGTCGTCGAAGTCATTCCCGACGTCGGTCTGCTGCGCCACTCCTTCGATGGATTTACGCGCCGCAAGCGAATGCATCAGCTTGAAGCACTCGTTGTCGTCAACCCTGCGGTTGGAAATCTGGAAGAACTCGGAGACTTGTATCTGGATGAGAAAGATTACCCGCGAGCTCGCGAAGCCTTCAACAACGCCATTGCGGCCCGAGGTTGCTCGGACGACGCGTTCTATCGTCGCGGTATTGCCTCCATTGAAACAGGCGACTTCGCGACGGCGGTGACCGATCTGGAATACATCACTTCAATAGACCGAAAGTACGATCTTCATCGGGCGATCGGACTTCTCGCGCACGCCTACGCCAACTCGGGCCAACCCGAAAAAGCGGAAGCCTGTTTCCAGGAAGCTACTCGCGCTTCGACGCTGTCGGAAACGTACCTGAACTACGCCGCATTCCTCGCGTCTCAAAAGCGAAACCAGGAGGCACGGGAATGGGCGCAAAAGGTTCTACAGAAGAAACCGACCATGCCCAACTACCTGCGACGCCGCGAACGTCCGCTGTTTCGCAAAGCAAACGCGCTGCTCAAACGGTTGCCTGAGAAATAGCGGTTCCCGCCGGGGCGGGCCGACTGAAGACTGACGCATCCTGTGCTATCTTGACGGCGAAAAATTCCGGAGGACACAAGCCATGAAACGAGCCGCTGTCTGGATGCCTTTCCTCGCAGCCGTTGTGGCGATAGCGATCGCGCATTATGGGTTTGGCCAGAACCCCGCGCCCGCCGGCCCTAATCCAGACACCTTCTACAAGCTTGGTCCGGACTCCCTGGAACAGGAGGGGGTACCGAAGGGGCAAATGCGCGGCCCCTTCACACTGCCGTCCGCCGTCTTTCCCGGAACGCAACACACTTACTTCGTCTATGTCCCGGCACAATACAGCTCATCGAATCCCGCGAGCCTGATGATCTTTAACGACGGCCAGGCCTTCGTGGCGCCCACCGGCAACCTTCGCGCGCCTAACGTTCTCGACAATTTGATCTATCGGCGCGAGATTCCGGTGATGATCGCCGTCTTCATCAATCCGGGGCGACGCCCTGACCAGCCCGAGCCCACGCCACAGAACTGGGGCGATCAGACTACGAATCGACCCACGGAATACAACTCTCCTGACGATCGTTATCCGCGCGTTATTGTCGATGAACTGCTGTCAGTGCTGTACAAGGAATACAACATCTCGAAGGACCCCAACCAACACGGCATTGGCGGCGCGAGTTCCGGAGCCATCGCCGCGTTCACCGTGGCATGGGAACGCCCGAATGATTTCCGGAAGGTTCTCAGCATTGTCGGTAGCTTTACGAATATTCGTGGCGGTCATATCTATCCTGAACTCGTCCTGAAAGCCGACAAGAAGCCGATTCGCGTTTTTCTTCAAGACGGCCGCAACGATAACCGCGCTCTCAATGCGAATGGAACCTACGACGAGACGCGCGACTGGTTCTTCCAGAATGTCCGTTTGATGGAGGCACTCACGAAGAAAGGTTACGACGTGAACTACGCGTGGGGAATGAACAGGCACGGCCAGTCCATGGGCGGCGCAATCATGCCGGAAATGATGCGCTGGATATGGCGCGATCAACCGGTTTCGACGGATCCTCGAGATAGTGCGGAACGCTCTTTCCGCGAACCGGTGAAGAAAAACTGAAACAACCATCCCGCCCGGGCGTTGCCGGACTCTGGCTGTCTTACGGGAGGTCCAGATCTCCTGGTCGAGAGCTCTCCTTACTCTTTACTGACGATCCTCCGATAACGACTCTCACTACGATTCCGGGATGTACAGTTGTGCACAGTATTTGCTGAAGACGGGGCTGAAACTGGGAGGGGATGCGTCCCCCTGGAATAGTCATGCACAAGCCGCCGGTTTGGTCAGCCTCAGTGAGGGCGGGCAGCGCGCCAAGTAGTCGGTCGGTCGTATCGGCATTCCTGAACCTGCGATGAAAGCGTTTATGAAGGGCCTCTTTTATTGCCTGGTAACCGCAGGATTGGCTCTTTTGCTCGCCGGCTTGCCTGGAGCGACCAGCGCTTCGATAGGTGCTCCCGTGCTCAAGTGGGCCTATGGCGGTTGCTCTGCTTCATTTTGCCAAACGGGGTGGTACTCTTCGCCGGCGGTAGCCAATATTGACGCTGATCCCCAGGCCGAAGTCATCGGAGGGTCTTACGATGTCGTTGCATTGGATGGGCTGAATGGCGCCCTGCAATGGCGCGCCGCCAGCAGCAACCGGGTCTGGCCAGACATTGCGGTCGCCGACCTTACGGGTGACGGAGATCTCGAAATCGTCGTTGGGCGCGCTGGGGATGAGGTGACAGTTTATAACCACCTCGGCGGAGTCGAGTGGTTTCGCAATCCGTTCGGCAGCGGCGAAGTTCGCACGCTCGCCGTGGAAGACCTCGAAACGGACGGTCTATTGGAAGTCCTTGTCGGCCGGGCAAGCAATGGCGCTACCAAGCAACTCCTCGTTTATAATTCCGATGGCGCGGTTCGTCCCGGATGGCCTGCCCGTCGCGATGACGAACTGGGCTACGGTTCGGGCATGTACAACGAAAACGTGGCGATCGCGGATTTGGACCACGACGGTTTCAAGGAAATTATCGGTCCAACCGACACGAATTATTTTGCTTCCCTGGATCGCAACGGCAACCAACTGCTAGTCAATTCAATCTACAGCCCGCGGACAGTCTGGAGTGAGGTGGGCGTGTTCGTGGATGAGGCTGCTGAACTGCGCGGTTATGCCGTTTGCGGTACCGAACACCGGCCCAACTTCGCGCACAGTCCGCCGGCCATCGCCGATATGGATGGCGATGGAACGCTGGAAATCGTCGTGATCGGCAACGTGTACGACTGCGCGATCGGCCAACCGGACGGTGACCTGTACCACCTTCCGTGGATCCTCAAACTGGATCGGACTCGTTGGAGCGGTAGCGGATTCGATTGGACGACTCTTCCCACGCCAACTCCCAATAGCAGTCCCCTTTCCGAAGACTATCAAATAATCCAGAACGCTGTTCCCAACCCTGTCCTGGCCGACCTGGACGGCGACGGACGCAAAGAGATTCTCTATCCTTCCTATGACGGACGTATGCACGCCTATTGGCTCGACAAGACCGAGCATGGAAACTGGCCCTTTAAGATACCGGGTACGGGTTTTCGGTTTGCAAGCGAGCCCATCGTTGTCGATCTGGATAACGATGGGCACGCGGAAGTCATCTTTACGTCGTGGCCCCAGAATGGCGGGAACCGGATCGGGCAACTGCACGTTCTCGATTACCAGGGCAACTCCCTTTATGCTGTGAATCTCCCTGCCCCTCGCTCCGGTTCGTGGAACGGCGGCCTGGCAGCCCCGACCATCGCCAACATTGACCTCGACTCCGACTTGGAACTGGTGATTAACACCGTTTCCAGCGGCATTGTGGTCTATGGCTATCCGGGCACTGCCAATGCCCGGATATTATGGGGCACCGGGCGCGGAAGTTTCAGGCGCACCGGGGTAGCGCCCTCCGTGCCGACGGTAATCAAAAAAAGAAGATCACAGCTGACCAGCCAATAACAATCCGCCGAGCTCGCCGGCCGTGAAGGCAACGACTCTTGGGTCGATAAGAACATATCAAAATCCCCTTGAATCCCTACGGTCTGCAATCCGAGACCACGAAAGAAACCCTGTTTGAGCCCCTCCCGGCGACCTCAACTCTCAATGTGTGGTTGCCTTGTGCTCCTGCAATGAACCCTCCTCCCTGAGTGAAGGTGCCGTTACTCTGAGTTGTTCCCCAATTAGGAATCGTCCAGGATTGCCCATTGCTGGTGCCAATGAGGCTGACGACGGCATTAGGTAAGGCGCCGGCGATTCCCAGGCTCCATGGAGTTCCGATGCAGTATGCACCTGCCAGCGAGAGCACCGGGGTCTGACTTTGGCTGACAATCGTCGTTGAGTCGGTGGCCGAATTGTTGTTGAAGTTCACCTCGCCGCCGCCCAAAACTGTCGCCCTGTTGACCACGACAGTGTTGCTGATGGGTAAGGTAGCGGTCCCGGGAACGACGAGGATCTGCTTGATCATGAAAGGAGCGTTGGCAGCCAGATGGCTTTCGATCACGTTGCCGGTCGCCAGGTCGAAGCGGGTTGCCGAAGAGTCACACCAGTTGGTGCCCCAGAAAGAGGTGCCGTCGGAGTCAAGCGCAATGCCGAGCCAGCAATGAGTGGCGGCGGAGGAGTCGAATGTCCGAACAAGGTTTCCGGAAGCATCCAAGCGGGCAATGACGCTAAAGTTGGCGACCAACATGCCACCGCCCGGAAGCAACGCCATTTCGAAGGCGCCGCCAACCACATCGGGGAGAGGCGTACTGTTGAAGTCCGGCAGCTGTGTATGAGTGCAGACGTTATATCGTTTCACGTAGACACCCTGGGAGGTGTAATACATGGTGCACTGGTCCGGATCGAGAAGAAGGTAACTGGACCCGCGGTTTTCCGTCGCAACGTTATATTGGTCGATACGATTTCCTGTGGCATCGAGCTTGAGGATATCCCCGCTGCAATCGGCTTGGCCGACATAGGCACTTCCATGGGTGTCGAACACGATAGATGAGGGGTTGCAATCGTAGCCGCTTCCGAACAACCCAACGAGATTGCCGTTCGGGTCGAACTTCACGACATCGTTGCCTGAAAAATCGTCGGCGTAATAGTGCGTTGCGTACAGGTTCCCTGAGGTATCGAAAGCCATGCCCTTCGCCTGGCCCTGGTTTACATCGCTGATCGTTCTCAGTAGCGTCCAGTCGCGCTGGCGCAACTGAATGCTGCCGTCTTTCATCGACAGAAGGATATCCCCAGGCTGAAATGCGCTGCTTCTCACCGCTCCGGGTATCGGCAGAGTGCTGGCCACGCTGACCGTCACGCTAATGGGCGGATAAGCGCCGCCGGCGTCCAATACGTCGATGCGCGTGCAGCTGACCGAGGAAAGACTACAACTCCAGCCCAGGCCGCTGATGGCCGTCGCAGTCAAGCCTGATGGCAGCGCATCGCTAACGGTTACGAGTTCACCGGTCGTGGGTCCTTGTCCACCATTTGTGACTGTGAGGGTGTAGACGCCGACCCCTCCGCCCTCGAAATTTCCCAGGTGGGTTTTGGTAATAGTGAGGTCGGAGCTCCCTGGCGGAGGAGGTGGCGGCGGAGGAGGAGGAGGTGGTGGTGGAGGTGGTGGTGGCGCCGGCACGCAGGCGGAGGTTGTAATGGTATTGGTGATCAACGTTATCGCACCAGCGCCTCCTGCTTGCCCACCTGCCAACAATCGGCCGACAACCCTGGCGTTAGCCTGCAACGAAATGTCATCATGAGCGATGATGGTTCCAATGAACTGCGCCCTCGTCTTAAGAGTCGCGGCGCTGCCGACCTGCCAAAATACATTGCAACCCGTACCGGCTCCGTTATTGACCAGGACGATGCTGCTATCGACTTCCGCAATTAATGTTGACGCGGACTGAAATATGAAAACGGCATTGGGATTGCCCTGGAAATCGAGGGTGAGAGTTCCTGTCAGCCCAAGCGAGGCCGGTGCGCCGCTATCCTTGTAGATGCCAGGCGTGAGGAGTCGGCCGCCGAGTGTGCCGCCGGCGATGGGTGCGGCACCTGCACGGCCTGCCGCATCGATAAATGCATTTCTCACATAGACCTTGGCGCCCTGCGTCACCGCGTCGCCGGCGTGATTCGTCCCGGTCAGCGTGACGGAGCCGAACCCGGTTTGCGTAAGCGTTGGATAGGAACCCACGTCTCCGGTAATTGTCGTTGCACCGGTGTTGGTTATCCCGGAACCCGCTAAGACCGCGAAGGACTGGGTAGTTCCGAGCGGTACTGGCGCCTGGGCACTCGCGGTCAACACATGGAACAGCATCAAAGGGAACGTCAGATAAACAAACGGAACGCCATACGCCTTCATAAAAGCACCTTTCTTTCAAGCCGTGCACTTTCCTACACCCAAGAATCACGCGGAACGTGTACGGGCGCTGTCCAAAACCGCTCAATTGTGTCGAAGGATCAACCCCCGCGAGCGGCTTTGACCCGTAACCGTTGGTGAACGAGCGGGCGGGAGGAAGCGCATCTGCTGGAGGGAAGGTCTTTTATGAATGCCGGCGCGCGGGCAGAGAACAACTCGTCGGGAGTCGATGATGCGACTGCGAAATCCTCATCCAGAGCGTGGTACGCGGAGATACACAAACCGTTTTAGGAATGTCCTCCCGACCGTGACGGTCGCGGCTGGTACCAGAACAGGTTTGGATTGCTTGCGCCGCCAGCGTCTCTGCCGTCGTGGTCCGTCTTCTGATGCCCCAGTTCCTGACGTGGATCGGGGCCCAAGTAGTCCCCCTTCACGGCCGCGACAATTGGATCACTTGGTCGTAGTTCCGAATACGGCCCGCAGAGAAGGCTTTCAGAAGATCCGGGATGGAGCAGCGCAGGATCACGTAGTTCATCCCCGGAAGTGGCTGCGTTCGCCGGTTATCGGTTGTATACATGAAGTGCGAACTGCGGACAAAGATGCTGGACGGCTCAAGGGGCAGAGTCGAAACGTTCTGATAGAAGCGCCGCCAATCGTCATTCTGTTCGAAAAGATATTGCTCGACGTTGGACGCATAGAACGCAGTCACCGTGGCCTGATGGTCCTTAAGATACTGCGCTACGGCTCGAATCGCTTTCGCCCCGGCGAAGTTCCCAACCAATGGCACGACGAGATTCTTCTGCTGCAGATCTCGTACGAACCGGTAGTTCTCCTCAGATGCCAGGTAGCTCCGCGCCTCTCCGTGTTCGTCGGTCGCAGTCATCAACTCGGCGTACGTGGGGCTTGACCGCCGCCCAAAGTTTCCGGGTGAATTCGAGACGCCGGGGCCAGCGGCGAAGAACCTTCGGTAGATAGTCTCGATGATCTCCAAGTCCACGGGCGTTAGAGGAAACCGGTGACTCTTGATGAGGCGATCCCTAACGGCTTGCAAGTTCTGATCGAATAACCGGGGATCGGACGTCGTGGTGCCGAAAGCCTGAAACAGCGCCCCGGCCGTCGATCTGTCGTTCAGACCGGCGGGCGGCTTCCGCGAGAACAGTCTCGAGAGGAAGTCCACACGATTGGACGACATTTCGAAGATAGCCTTGTATATCAGATGCTCCAGCACGTTGTCGCGGCGGATATCCAAAACAAATGCGATCCTTGGCTGAAGGGCGGAGATGTATGAGAAATTCTGTTCCGGGCCCACGCCCAGGTAAACCCCTCCCGGCTTCGTGGACGTTTTCAACTCGGAGATCAACGTCGGAAACTCTCGTTCGTTTGAAGTGAACTGAAACCGAAACGAGCCGCCCGGCTCGGAGAAATCCGATATCATCCGCCAAAACTCAGAGTCGGCAATCTGGGCAGGCAGGGCTTCGGCAATCGTGCGAGTTGGTGCGCCGACCAGAACAATCAGTCCAACGAAGAGTCCAACGGCAGCCGTGAGAACACTGTAACGATCGATCCGCATGGCTCATTCTCCAACAGCGGCATCCATATTCCAAACGGCTTGTCAGTTCGCATTGGCGCGCTTATGCGACCGGCTGACGCTGACCGGCTAGAACACTTGGGTAGGATAGTGTCTAGGGTTGCGACAAAAGGTCTGCCACCGCAGCGGTGATGGGCAGCCCGGCAGCCTTCTCGTAGAACGTGAAGCCTGGCGAAGGATTCGCTTCGAAACAGTACCAACGGCCATCAGGCGTTTGCCGCAAATCGATGCCGGCGACAAGCAACCCGAGAGCGTTCGCTACTTCGACACACGCACTTTCGATATCCGGGGGCACCGTAGACGGGCGAATTTCAGGCGCCTGAGACTTCGGGTATCGGTAATCCGTATCAGAAGAAGCGATCGTGCAGGCATACGTCGCCGAACCGATGACGTGCACCCGGATGTCAATTCCTGGCACGAACTCCTGGAACTGTGTCGGGCAGTTCGCGACGTCTGGAAGACGAGGGGCATGTTCCGAACCGAATCGCGTAACGATACTGCGAACGCCGCTCAACGATTTGTAAATGATCGCGCCATGTTGGGCATTAAAGTCGCGAACCGCCTGGACGTCCGTCGTTACCAGCGTACGCGGCGTCAGGAAACCGCAACGGCGGAGGACGGACGCCTGGAAGGGCTTGGAATTGTTGGATGCCATGCTCGAAGGCCGGTTGATGACACGCGCCGGTGTCACCTCGGACCAGCTGATCAGGGCCTCCTCGATCATCGCCGCGTGGGTCCGCTCGATGCTGTTGAACGGAGTTGCTTCGACCGCCTTCATCCGCTGCGAATCCCACGGCCGGATATATGCGGCGGTGATCTCATGGAACTGTACCTCGCGCCGGCCCACACGAAGGCAACCGGCGAGGACTGCGCCACCGTTCATATCGATCGCGGTGTCGAGGATGCGCTGCTGATCGACCATGAAAAACGGTACCCCACGGCGCTCGAGGGTGGACATCACCGCTTCCGTCGGCTCGTCGGCATGAATACCCCAGAGGAGGATCATGTGCCGGCTCCGTTGAAGCGACGCGTGAGCGCTTCGAAGATCGACGGATCGCTCAGGTCCGGCGAGCAGGTCGCCCCAATCAGCTCGCGGCCCTGAAAGTAGGCATCCAACAGTTCGACGCCGGCGGCCTGCGCAAGCAATCTTGTGGCGTTTGCACGCGGCTGGTCGTCGATTCCAATGATCTCGGACCCGACAACAGTTACGCGAATCCTTTCGTCAGACATCAAGCCGCCCGAGGGCGCCTGCGCCGGAACCGTTCTTCGCGATGGCCGTACATTAATGCCAAGTCTCGCGGCCGTCATAAGCCATCGCTCGATGGTCCAATTTGGGCCGGACAAGCACCCGCCTCGCGGGCGGTTCACGACGGGACAGGTAAGACTCGACAGCCATGCCGTAAGAAAAGCCGTGATTTCAGCGGCCACGTACGCGCGATCCGCCTCCGCGATTGCTGTCAGTTCCTGAGGTAGTATGGCGGGGCGCCGCGTCAGGACGCCCCGAATTGCCTTGCAGTTGACGAGCTGGCCGGAGACGATCGCGCGGCCGTTGTCTTGCGCGCCATCGAGCCATTGCCAGCCCGCCGTTGTGAGGTCGTCAGCCGTCAGCAGACGAGCGCCGCCTGAAGGCCATCGATGCACCAAGTCGCGCGCGGCAGTGTCGAATCGGCTGGCGAGGACAACGATCACTGGCCGTTTACTCCTCACCCGATTCGTCGTCTTCGAGTGCCTCCTCCCCGACCGGCGGGCGCTCCGCTGCCAGGATAAACGCCCTTTTTTGGAGGAGCACCTCCACACGATCGCTGCGCTCAGCAAGAATTCGAATGACCTCGCGCCAGCCCGGATCGCCTTCGTTAGGCTTGAATGGATCGCCTTCACCGACGGCGTCCTTGACTTTGATCTCGATCTCAAGCTTTTGAACAACGTCCAGCTCGCGCTTGAAATTCTCCTTCACCTCCCACTTCAGGTCCTTGACCCGCTTGTTCGATACCGTCACCATCCGGCAGCCGCCCATAATCCCATTAACGACCACGCACAGCGTGTAGGTCCCGTAGGGCACGCCGGCCGGCACCGTGAACTTGCAGGAATGGACAACGTTTCCGGTCGCCACGCCGAGAGTAGAGAAGGTGTGCGTCCGGCACCAGAAGACTTGATGACTGCTGGTGTCCGTCAACCGCACGACCGGGTAGTTCGTCGCCATCGACGCATCGTCGCCGTACATGCTGCATTGGGAGAGCCCGTTCAGTTGTTTTCCTTTGAGAGTGTACGTACGGCCCGGTCTCAGCGATGAGGGATAATCGGTGATAACCGGCTTCCACGAATCGTCGGGTGCGCCGTCGGGAAAATAGAGCTCGGCATCTTTGCTTCCATCGGTATACAGCACCTGGCCAGACGGCAGCATCAGCATGCGCGCGTTGAATACCGCTTTCGTGCTGTTGGGAGGCGCAGGGACGGATGCGAGCGAATCATCAGCCGGATTGAATTCGTAAAAATAAGTCGGTGGGCAATACCCCTGATTATTTGCGGCGCAACCGCCTTGCGGGCTGGCTGCAAGCAGCACGCGTCCATTCGGTAGCAGGCAACCGGGCGCATCCTTTGCAATGAGTTGCTGACCGGACACGGTCGGCAGTGTCGGTCCGGACGCCCATGTACCTGCCGCGCTCGCCACCGCCGGCATCGTGTAGAGCGCGGTGCGGCCCGTCGATCCAACGAACAGCGTTCGGCCATCAGGAAGCAGGACGCCGGGGCCGATCTCGTTCGATGAGGCTTCGATGAGGTTGCTGGGCGTGTTGCCCGCAGTGATCCACTTGTCGGCGGCAATGAGGTACTTTTCGGTTGCAGGGAAGCCGAAACAATTGACCGTCAATACGGTCTGATCCGGCAGCAGTACCCAAGTCTCTTCACCGCTGGCGGGGCCGACTTTATTCGCCGCGGCAGTCCAGGTGTTCGCAATCGGGTCGTAAATCGCCGTTCGATTGTCGCTCCCTCCGGGAGGGGCGATGAGCACGCGGCCGTCCGGCAACACGCACAATGAGCAGTCGCCGATCTGCGTCCAATTGCTTGGCGTCGACAGTGACGTCCAGCTGTTCGCCACCGGATCGTAGATCTCGGCCGCAAGTAATTCTGCAGCAGCGTTGCTCCCATTATATTCGCCGCCTGCGACGAATACCCTGCCGTCCATGAGGATGCCGGAGCCGTAGAACTGCGGCGTGTTCGGCGAGTCGGCGACCGCTGACCAGGTGCCGTATTCGTAACTGCCAAGGTTGTCCGGCGTTAGTTTGTACCACTTGTTCGTGCCATTCGCGGCGGCGCCTTCGTCCTGGCACAGTACGCTGCCGTCAGTGAGCAGCAGCATCGTGCTGGCGTTGAAAGTCGGTTGATTGTGTAATGCTTTCCATGTGCCTGCCATTCGAAGTTCCTTTCTATGTGAATGTGGTTACTGGACCTGGGTCATGCTATTGCTTGTTTTCCCTTAGATGGGAGTGGTGGCCAGGGTTGTTGGGTATTGTTGGCCTGAGGCGGCAACGCATAGCGTGGTTCGAGGGCCATTGCCTTGCCGTCTCTCTGCGCCTGCCATTTTACGGGTGAGGCGGAGAGTCCGATAAATCCATCGTCTTTCAGTTGCATCAATCCGAATAGACAGACCTTTTCGGCAGGGACTCCATCGAACTCGGTTGCCAGCCTGGAGAAGTCGCGAACGATGTCGCGGACCGTATGTGTGCCGTTGCAGAGAGTCAATAGCATCGCGGATAGCGGAGGCAGCTGCCAGATGTCGAGCCGATCGTTCTGTGGGGAGAAAACTACCGTCGAGCTGCCGGAAGACAGGGAAGTCAGATCCCTTTTTTTCTTCAAGCTATCAATCAGTTCGTTGTAGTCGACGTCAAACTGGGCGACGCAGAGTTCGGGGAGCCGGTATGGAAAAATGTTGTCCTGAAACGTATCAGCGGCGTCGACGATTGGTACCAGCGCATCCCGGGAATGAACGCTCTCCGCCTCCAGAACCGCAACAATCGCCGCGGGTGCATTCGCCATCTCCGGTACGTAGCACGTCCGCACAAACTCAAGAAACTCACGGTGGAATCGTCGATGCGAATAGTAGGGCGTCCAGGTTGTATCTTCGTCATCTACTCTTGGCGGTCTTTCCAGTCTCCACCGTTGCCAGCGATCGAACACGTTTAGCAGATCGGCGCTGTCCTGGAGTATTGCCACGGGCAGCCAGCGGAACCATGTCGCAAGATACGTTGCGAAATCGGTCACTTCCTTCACGTACTGCCGGTCGAGAAGTACCGTTGGAATCGCGTAGAAGTTGGGGAATACCGCTGGATGCTCGCGGATCATCTCCTGCTCGACAGGATCCAGCCGCCAGTTCTGGTTCGAGATGTCTGAAAATATCCGGTCAAAAATCAATTCGTCTTTGTGCTGTTCGTAAATCGGCGTAGCGGCCAATGGCGCCAGCAGGGAGCATTGGGGCTCGACATGTTCAAACCGCAGTGCGTCTATGAAAAAATGAAGGGTATCCCGCAGGTCGTCTCGAGTCTCTTCTGGAAAACCGACGATGAGTGCCACGGTCGTTCGTATGCCGTTACGATCGGCGCATTCAATGCGCCTGATGGTTTCGTCGAGGTCCAGATTCTTGTTAATGACTTTCTGCAGTCGCTGTGAGCCGGTTTCGATACCGAAAAAGATTCCCGCGCATCCCGCACTGGCCATTAAGCCCAGCAGGTCATCATCGATGCAATCGGTCCGGGCACTACAACCCCACGTAAATTTTTCTCCGCTTGCGGATATCGCGTCGCAAAATTCAACCACTTTCTTGCGATCGACGGTGTACATATCGTGAACCAGACTGAAATAATCGATGCCGTATTCCTTCTTCAGCGCGCTGATTTGTTCAATCAAGGTGTGGGACGACTTTAATCTGAAGTTCCGGCGGAAAAAATCATTTGTCGAGCAGAACGTGCACACGAATGGGCAGCCTCGTCCCGCCTCGAGATGAATTCCCTTTCGCGCCCGGATGCTGGCATCGAGTTCGAAAGCCGGCATCGGCAAGCGATCCAGGTTCTCCACAACCCGAGCATTAGGGTTCCGAATCACATCCTCCCCCCGCCTGAACGTGATACCGGAAAGACTTTGCCAGCGGCTGTCACCGGTCTCCAGAAGTTTCATCAACGCTGGGAAAGTGTCGTCGGCTTCCCCGCGAACGATCAGGTCGATACAGGGGAACGCGTGCATCGTGGCGATGTCTACGACCGATGCCTGGGGACCGCCTAGGACGATCGTAGTGTTCGCATTGGTGCGCCTTGCTTGTGCGGCCAGCCGCAAGGTGAGCGGGTACGAGCTGCAGATCGAGCTGAAGCCGAAGACATCGAAAGACGCAGGGCCGAGATGCCGGACTACGAAAGAGAAGAAGAACTCCGAAAGGGGCGTCTCGACATTCGTGGCTTGGCTGGCGTTGCCGTCAGGCTTCAACGGCGCCCTTTTCGTGTCGCGTCCGATGAATTCGAAGAACAGGTCGTCCAGATTGACGACGCTTGGATTGAACCCTTGCTCGCGCAGAAGTGCCGCAAGCGTCAGGACGCCAAGTTGGGCGCCCGTATCGGTATGCGCGCCGGCGATCAGATCAGGATCGATGAAATCGGCGACAGTGAGCGCCGTAACGAGGCAAATGGACTGTCGCGCATCAGGCCCTTTGGGCACGACGCGAGAGTTCATCACACCACTTCGGACTTCGATTTGGCGCGAACATCCACAACCATCAGCTTTGCTTTGGCGATAGCCAATGCCTGTTTGCCTTTAACTGTTTCGACGAGTTGCTTCTGAAAGCTTTTCTGAAGATCTGCCTTCTGCTTTGATGTGAGACCTAATTCCTGCGGAATGCGGATTTCTATGTCGGCCATAGCCACCTCCAGGTAATGCGTACGCGTTAAGACCGGCCGTTCGGGGCCAGTCGATCAGCAATCCAGCAAAATGTGGAACCCGTTCTAAATTGAACCTGGTTTCAGATTCCAGAAGGTTTTGTTCGAAGTCGGCATTATGACACAGCCAACCAAAACTACCGAGTCCACCTAACAGGTGCGACACAACGGGCCGGTAGCAGGCATGCACGTTCTGGAACTGTAGAAGCCTCCACAGAGATCCCGCGCGCATCGCCTCTGAATCCCGCCCCTACTTCTGGGTGGTCGTGAAGCTGTTCGGGATGTTGCCCAAGGTGAAGTACTGATGATCGAGACGGTCCGGACGCACGGTCACAATGCGAATGCCGGACGAGCCATCTCCGAGAGGAAGGCTGACCGGGCCCGTAGTAATTACTTCCAGATTCCCGTCTTTGCCGTATGCGTTTCGATGATAATGGCCCGCGAACACGTATCGGACACCGGCACTCTTTAGAAGGTCGATATAGCGCGTTCTCGTGGCTTTCGGAATGTTGAAGTACTGATCGGCCTCGTCACCCTTCTCCAGGAACCAGGACTGGTGTTGAAACACGACAATGTGTCGCGCACCGCTGGCCTTCGCCGTAGCAAGTTCCTGCTTGAGCCATGCCTCCTGCTTGTTGGCGTCGTCCTGAATCTTGCCCGGCGCGGCAATGATGCTGGCGTTCAAAACAATTCCATAGAGATCGCGCTGCCGGAAGCTGTAGTAGTCCCTGCCGAAGTTCTTTCGATAGTAAGCCAGCGTTTCCGGTGTCGGATCGTTGCCCACATCGTGATTGCCGGGAACCTCATAGACGGGAATGGAGGGGGAAATCTTCTTCGTAATGCGGTGATACTCGGCGGCCTGGGCCGCATCGCCGACCTTATTGATCAGGTCGCCACAAATCACGACGAACGCGGGTTTCAGACGATTGATGCTGGCGACAACGAACTCGTAATTCAAGGTCTCCTGAGCGAAATCCTTGTCGCCGGTGAACATCCCGAATTGCGTATCGGAAAGTTGAATGAAGAAATAATCGCCCGCATTCTGCGCGACCGCCGGCCAACACAGCAGTGCGGCCAGGATCAGCAGAGCAACATAACGTAAAACGCTCATCGGGAAGCTTTACGGCGTAGCGGCATCCCCTTCGGAGGATCCGGCAAACAGCCGCTTGCCGCCCTCCACCGTCACGGTGCGCGCGTTCCCGACGTAGGGGGCATTTTTCGCAAGAGTGCCGACAACGGTAACGGTGGATCCGATCTTCAGGGAGTTCCGATTCCATCCATTCCGCATCAATCCATTGGGACTGCCGAGTTCGAAATTCCAATTGACCATGACGCCCTTGTCGTTCTTGGCATCGAAATAGAAGCGCGCGTGGGGATTGGCCCACTCGACCTTGGTAACTGTGCCGGTAATGGTGATCGGCTTGCTGGCATCGAATTCCGCGGCATACGAGTGGTGCGCTAACATCGGAACCGCTCCAAGAACGAAGGCAATACAAGCGGCCAGAAGAAATCTAGAATTCAGTTTCATCTCTGCACTCCCTAGAGGTGTGGATCTATTTATCTTTATCGTAAAACTCGGACGACCGTTCGTTCTCGTTGCAAATGAACTCGATCAACTCCGTGTTCGGCATGATGCGATGCATGATGCGAACGGAAAACGGCTTTGTGTACGCCTTCGGGTCTTCGATCGTCACTACTGTTTCCAGCGTTCCATAGTTGATGCGACGCATCCGTTCCGTCATCTTCCCCGTCTCGGTCAGCGGGCTGCCATTGACATCGAGCCAGACGTCGTCACGGAAACCGGTAGTCTCGACGACAAGCGTATCGCCCTCCCAGTGCCCGACCGAATAGCCATACCACCAGGGTTGCGGATCGTTGCTCGGCGATTTGCGTCTGTCCATAAAGATCTGACGCACGTCACCCTGCGCTTCATACAGCATCACGATCAACT
>Ga0134121_10002554_pt1 | contig 15668 bp, 16 predicted proteins | sample KB301_FD_96463 | JGI IMG/M metagenome (GOLD analysis project Ga0134121, IMG submission 96463) | Terrestrial soil microbial communities without Nitrogen fertilizer from Kellogg Biological Station, Michigan, USA - KB3-0-1 | ecosystem: Environmental > Terrestrial > Soil > Unclassified ... | reverse complement strand
CTCGGTTCGGGCTCTGCCCTAAGGACTTATGGCCAAAGGCCGAACCAGGGGCTTAGCCCCGAACACTATTTTAAAAGCCTGACGGCAAGGCATAGCCTTGCCTCACATCGGGCGGCGAAGCCGGAGCAAAGAGCGCTCAAGTGACTTTTTGTGCAAAGCCGATCATCACTGCAGATCGAAGGCCACTCCAATAGAATCGAATTCCAGGAACTAATTCACATTTCGCTAACCTCGCCGTCAACCAACTATTTGATTGATGGCCATGTCGAGCCGATCTCAATCGAGGCTTTGTGCTCGTGTGTCGTTAACACGTTGGGTGGCGCAGAGTTTTGCGCTTGCTATACGATGTGAGAATTCAGTGCGTGCTATAATTTTTCGCGTGTCCGAGGATTCGAGAAAAGATCAAATCACAGTCAGAGTCATTCGTAACGGGTTGCCGGAGCCGCCGAATGACGACTGGTCTATGGCTTCTCCTGAAGAGCGAATTGAAGCCGTGTGGATGCTGACTGAGCTTTGTATGGCTTGGAACAACCCTTCATCAAGTGTACCGAGACTTCAAAGAACTGTTACTCGCCTTCAACGCGCACAACGTTGAATATCTGATAGTCGGCGCTCATGCTCTCGCAGCTCACGGGCATGTACGTGCGACTAAAGATATGGATGTATGGGTGCGACCTGAGCAGTCGAATGCGCAAAAGGTATTACAAGCCCTCTTAGACTTCGGTGCGCCTTTGAGAGATCTAACGTCTGATGATTTGAGTAGGAAAAAAACGATCTTTCAGATAGGTGTGCCACCATTGCGCATCGATATAATAACCGACGTAGACGGCGTTGAATTTGCTGAAGCGTGGCCCGATCGTGTAGAGACCTCATTCGGTGGCGTGCCCACCTTTGTAATTTCTCGTCATCACCTGATTACGAACAAGAAAACCGCGGCGCGCCTGCAAGACCTTGCTGACGTACAGCAATTGGAAGTAGATCCAACAAAGAAGTGATAAAACCCGCGGGACTCAATCAAACAGCCTCGAGAATAAATGAACTGAATCATACATCACTCGTGTAAGCGGGTGAGGGAAGGGCGAATGTATCATTTGGTTCCGGTCACTTGTTTGGTGTTATTAGCTTTCGGTGTTTTGGTACTACGGTACCGTGTAGAGGTTGCATATATTTTACTTGCCGGGTTTCCCGCCTGTACTTTCCTCATCGCCATTGGTCACGAGTTTGTCCGCGGGATACAGCAATTCAACCATCAACTGCTCCATGTGGCTTACGATAGCAGTTACGCGTTGTCGCTGCTGGGAATCTGTCTCATCCTACGCGCAGTCATAAAGCGCAAGCGAATGATTCACATGTTAGCAGCAACCCTGATCGCCGCCATCCCGTTAGGCTATATCTTCACTACGCAGCCATGATAGTGTGTTCGCATGTCCGAACTTTGGCAACGCGATGCATACACTATCAGCACCGATCGTTCTCGCCTAAACATAAACCTTATTCACGACTTCATCAGCAATCATTCATATTGGGGAAAGGGTCGGGCGCGCGAGGTTGTCGAACGCTCGATCGAAAACTCAATGGCGTTTGGCTTGTACCACGGTGACCAGCAGGTGGGATTCGCGCGCATCGTGACCGATTACGCCACCTTCGCTTGGGTGGCGGATGTGTTCATCGTGCCGGAACACCGCGGGCGCGGATTATCAAAATGGCTGATGGAAGTCATCATCGCTCATCCTGAGTTACAGGAATTTCGCCGGTGGGTTTTGGCGACCAAAGACGCTCAGGGATTATACGAGCAATTCGGCTTCATCAAGTTGCTCCGTCCCGAACGTTGGATGGAACGGCCGGATCCGAACATGAAAGAATCTCCCGATTACTGGCAGCGGTAGTGATCGCTGCCACAAAAATCGTGTGACGGTGTTTGTACATTAGACCCTCGCAAGATTGAATCCGAAAAGCTGGAGATTCCGACATGATGAAGACTCTATCTCTACTCGCTGCCGTTCTTTTTTTCGGTTGTAGCTCAACGATCAACGCAAGCGAGTCGGCCCGCGATAAAGTTGTTGCCGAAGTGCAGCGGCTTGGCGGGACGGTCGAGTTTGATGAATCGAAGAAGGATAAACCGATCATCAAAGTCGATTTACACGGAACCAAAGTCACCGATGCAGAACTCGTTGTTTTGAAGAATCTCAAAGAGCTTCGCGTGCTCGATCTACGTCTCACTCATGTTGGCGACTCAGGCGTTGCCAACTTGAAGAACCTGACAAAGCTCGAGACGCTCAATCTGTTCCGCTCGGAACTGACTGATAGAGGCCTTGCTTACCTTCGCAATCTAAAGCACCTGCAAACTCTGCTGATCGGTGGGACTAAAGTTACTGACGTGGGGTTGGCAAATCTAAAGGGCATGAAAGAACTGAAAAAGCTCAGTCTATTTCAAACGCAGGTCACTGACGCTGGAGTCCCTCACCTAAAGCGGCTATCGAACTTAGAAACGCTCCTAATCTCTGGCTCCAAGATCACCGAAGCCGGCACTCGTGAACTGCAAGCCGCGTTACCGAGACTCCGCTTTTCAGAATCGACCTAACAAGTCCCACCATCACTCCTTCCAGTGCACGGTAGTCCAGGACTGCGGATCGAAGAGTTTGGGATCCAGCGCAACGTCGGCGCGCATCTCAGAGTACGTTTCAGTGGTCACTACCTTGCCATCGACCATGAAGATCACTTCAGGCGCGATCCAGCCACCGCCGAGTTTCTGATACTTGTTGAACTGAGTCTCCGACGTTTGTGCTCCATCCTTACCCACAGGACGAAGCATCCTGACGAAATAAAGCTCCTTCTGATCGATCCAGAATTGTGGCGAACGCAAGTCGCCAGCCTTTGCGCCGACGACGTAGACCGGTCTTCCTTGCCACGTGTCTTCCCTGAATTGCAATAGGTCAAACTTCAGCGCCTGCAATTTCGCAGTCACGTCACTGGCAGGTGCGCGATAGATGTCGAACCCGAGAATGAGAAGCGGGTGCTCGAACGGGCGCGTCGAATCAACCTTGCCGTTTTTGAAGACGTAGATTTTGCCATCAGTAAACAGGATGCCGTTGCCTTCAGACGTCGGTGTGAAGTCGATTCGCAAATTACCCGGCACCGACATCGCCTCATACCAGGTCTCGACCTTCTTCGTCCCATCGGGTTCAATATTCGTTGTTTGCTGAACGAACGTGGCGGTCTTGTACCACGACTTCCCATACTTCTTTTGCATCGCCGAGATCAGCTCGTTCGTATTCGAGATTTTTGGATCCGGTGCGGCCGTTAACGACAGCAAAGAAAGCGCGAATGTCAAAAATATATACTTCATCATTACCCCCGTTGAGTGTTCAAATCGAGCGCCCGTTCGCGAAACAGCAGAAACAGCGGCAGCGCTAAAGAAACTCCGACTAAGAGATTGCATACAACATAAAGCCAAAGATGCCTCATGCCAAGTCGCCGGCCCTCTGAGAAAACGAATATCCAGAGCACCAGCGAAGACACGATAACATCCATGCCAAAGAATCCAGACACACCGTTGCTGAATAACAAAGTGAAGAAGAGTGTTAGATTCAACCCGTGTGTCTTGAGGAATGGAATGAACTGTGAAAGGGGGAGAGCCGCACCGAGAACGGCGGCTAGTAGGTAAAGCGACTTCATGTAATCACTCTTTGATTTTCTCACACCGCGGAACTGGCAACGTTAACTCAACTTCGTACATGTCTTGCTCGGTTGTAAGTTTGATAACGTTGCTAAGAACAGTGACGCTGCTGCCGTATTCACTCTTCGCAATCAGTTCATCGACTTCAGAACAGTTCTTGTAAATATCCTTCATGAAAAATTGCTCTCCCGACAGCTCACCCCTCAAACCCTTTAAGACCGTCAGAGTGAATCGACCGGCATCATCAGTTTTTTCACCAACATCACCATCAACCTTTTCATTTGGCCTGGCGGCCTTAAACTTCACCGGTTCTTGGGAAACAGGGTTACCATCGGAGTACCGAAAGATGCCCGAAATCGTAACGGTTTCCTCCACCTTCGGAATAAAGATGTCAAGATTAGCTAGTTTCTCGCCGGGGCTGATATCAATTACAGCCGCGCGTTCACGCTCCGTTACGTTTGGATAAAAAATCTTCGAAAACGGCTCGCGCCCGCTTAGCCTTCCATCCGGGTTTGCGACGAGAACGTATTGGCCCTTCGGAATCTGAGTGATTTCGAACTGACCTTGCTCATCCGTGGAAGCTGATGGTCCCGTGTCATGACCGGGTGGCAGCAAGTGAACCCAGACGCGGCTCATTGCTTTGCCCTTCGGATCAAGTACTCTGCCTCGAACGGAGTTTTCAACAGTAAATACAAAGTTAACACTCGCATGTTTCTTTGGTTCGAGCGTAATTGCCACTTGCCTCGGCGACTTCATTTCCGCCTGTCCAGATTCAGCTAGAACAACACTCTCCGAGTGCATGAGAGAGTAAGGATTCATCTTCCAGCCGGGAGGCGTTTCGGGTTCTACAAAATACTTTCCGGGCGGTAAACCGTAAATCTCAAATACACCATCTTTGTTCGTCTTCGTTTCGTAAGTCTTAGTTGGTCCAATGATCTTGATCTTCTTCCCATCGACTTCGAGGTCCGGAAATTCCCAGCTACCTTCGATGGTTCCTGAGATTCGAGTTTTGCCACGAACCTTCGCCATTTTTTCAAGGTAAAGCAGATCTTCAACGGCCCCATCCAGGTACCTTGAGCGGCCACAGGCAGATACGAGCCACGAGCCTGCGTCTTCCGGCGACCGGTAAGAAGAAGAAAATTTCTCCGGACGCGTGAGGTAGAATAGGAATTGCTGGTCCACTGATTCCTCGTCGAACGTCCAAAGGCAATCGGCTCCGTTGCCTTGTCCAAAAACAATCTCATCTCTGACCTTGAGCTTCCCCTTGAATACCTTTTCTACAACCATGGTCGTAGACTTAATACCATCAACGAAATCTTCGGCTTGTGACTCTTCGGCCTTCTCCACAGATTTAGCCCTTAAAATAACGACTTCGTCAGATTGTTCGAATGTTTGGAGCACCGGGGATCGCTGACCACACATGCAGGCGTTAGCAGTTTTTGTGACAGTGAGGAGTAAAGCAACGCAGAACACTGCAAATAGAACGTAGCGTAACGGATTCATTTATTTCTCTCAGGTGAAACTTATTTCGCACTCCCAGCGAACGCGTATAACGCATTGCGCGTGCGGATATAGAGACTGCCACCGGCGATTGCGGGCGTGGCCCACACCTCGTCATCCAGATCGTTCGTGGCGAGAATCTCCCACTGCGCATCAGCTTTAAGCACAGTCACTTTTCCGCTCGCGCTTACCACGAAAATCTTGCCGTCTCCAGCCACAGGCGATGCGTAGTACTCCTCGAGCGCATTCGGCGTACGGCCCTGTTTCAAGACCTGTCCACTCGCCGGATCCAAACTGGAAACAATCCCACCTTCTTTCATCAAATACATCACGCCACGATAAACCAACGGCGCCGGAATACTCGGATAAGCTTTCTTGACCTGCCAGACAATGTTCGACGTTGTGAGATCGCCCTGACCAGTTAAACGAACCGCGGTTAGTCCGTGACCCGATGTCGTTGAGTTGCGAACGAAGTCGTGCTCGGCTCGCTCGATGAATCCGTCGTTATTCGCATCGAGCCAGCCAAAGTGCTCCAAAGCTTCCTTTTGCGACTTCACTTCGTCGCGATGAATTCGTTGATCTTTATTAGCATCGAATTGCTTCAGCATCTCATCGAAAGGCGGCAAAAACGGTTCCTCACCACCTTCGCCGATCACGTAGACCATTTCTGTTCCAAGGACCGGCACACCTTTCGGATACGAGCCGATCTTAGTCACCCACCACAATCGCTCCCCTTTATCCAGCGAATATGCATCGACGCTCTGCGAGCCGAGCACGATCACTTGCGCTGGTCCATCCTTGGGCTTGTAAATCGCCGGAGTAGAATAGGCCTCGAAGTTAGGACGGCTCTTCTTCCAGAGTTCTTTTCCATTGCGCGCATCGACAGCAATGATGAAAGAACGAGCACGCTGATCGCATACCATCACGAGCGTGTTACCAACGAGAACAGGCGATCCACCCATACCGTAGAAGCTGTTGAAAGGTCCTAACGGCACGCGCCAGCGTTCCTTGCCGTCTGGGCCATAAGAGATGAGTCCGAGCTCTGCAAAAAACGCGAACACGTTCTTTCCGTCGCTCACGGGAGTTGGCGAGGCTCCGTCATTGGCCTTATAGATCGTCATGGGTCTCGCGCGTACTGCATCACGGCGCCACAAGACTTTTCCGGTTTTTCGATCGAGGGCGAGCGTCATCAGTTTGTCGCCTTCGGTTGCAGTCAGAAATATGCGATTGGCAGTGATGACTGGTGATGAGCGAGCGAAAGGTACGGGCGTTTTCCAGGCCAGATTTTTTGTCGAGCTAAACTCAGCCGGTAAAGGAAAGCCTTCGGCGACACCGGTGCCGTTTGGTCCACGGAATTGCAGCCATTCATCGGTACGGTTGCCCTGCTGTCCGTATAACGTTGATTCAGCGACGACCAAAAACGTGATTGCGATAAGTAGGAGGGAAAGGGAGCGTTTCATGTTTCTTATCGTGGTTCGGGGCGCTCGAACGCACGTCCTTTCTGGGCAAGGTAGTTCCGGGTTCTGGCTAATTCTCGCTCAGTCTTTGGAGCTACGCAATACTCAACGTCAGCATTAAACTGATCGGCCGTTTAAAGGAGAAAAGATTATGAGTCAGCAGGAACTAGCTGAACCAACTGCCGCAATCGACCGCGCCTGGGCCATTCTGTTTGCGCGCCTGGTTCTTGGTTTGATTTTCTTCATGGCTGGAGTCATGAAGGTTTTTCAACTCGGACCACTCAATCACGCCCGCAAATACTTCCTGCCGTTCGCCGACACGTTTCTGCCGGTGTGGTCGCTTTGGGCCACGGGCGTGGTGATTCCATTCGTCGAGCTGATTGCCGGCGCGTTGGTGATAATCGGGCTTCGTGTTCGTGAGGCATTAGTGGCGCTGGGCTTCGTGCTTGCGGTCGTCACTTTTGGACACCTGCTGCACGAGCCGCTTTACGAGTTTCACACTCACGTGATACCGCGGCTTGCGTTGCTGTTGTTTGTATTTCTCCTGCCGCGGGCCGACGATCGTTTTTCTTTCGACTATGTTTTAGCGAAACGTCGATTTTAAGGTTTGCCAAACGACTATCAGATAAATGGACCCCGAAAAGGAGATAAAAGATGTCGAATAAAGGCTCGCTCTGGGCAGGACGAATCCTCAGCGCACTGCCGGTATTGTTTCTACTTCTCGATGGCATTATGAAACTTGTGAAACCGGCATTTGTCGTCGAGGCTACGGTACAGCTCGGATATCGTGAGAGTGTAATCGTCGGTCTCGGCGTTGTGCTGGTCGCGTGCACGATCCTATACATAATTCCGCGTACGGCCGTGCTCGGCGCGATCCTGTTGACTGGCTACTTGGGTGGTGCGGTGGCTACGCACGTTCGCGTTGGTGGTCCGTTGTTTTCGATCCTTATGCCCATAATCCTCGGAGCGATGCTCTGGGGTGGTCTTTACTTGCGCGACGAGCGCGTCCGATCACTGGTATAAGTAAGCACAAGAGCCAGGCAGCACGACGCTCGTGCCGCGGCGGACCTGCTAAAAGCAATTCCGAAATAATGGAGTTCACCGGTCATGAAGAACAAACTCATTTTGGCGTTGATGAGTGTCGCACTCGTTTCCGCTTCTGTAGCCGCGGGCCAGAAGTCGAGAAGTGGAAACCCGCTTAGCGGCACGTCGTGGCAATTAGTTAAGTTTCAGGGATCCGATGACACGACCTTCTCGCCAGACGACAAATCGAAATACACGATCACGTTTGGCAGCAACGGCCGCGTCACCGCACGAGTCGATTGCAATCGCGCGAGCACGAGTTGGAGAGTGACGGCAAATGATCGACTGGAGTTTGGATCGTGGTCGAGGACGAGTGCGAAGTGTGGTCCCGGATCGCTTCACGACCGGATCGTGACCGAAGGCGCCGCGGTACGAAACTTCGCCATCAAAGATGGACACTTGTTCCTATCAGGGATGGAAGGCGGCGGGTATTACGAACTCGAGCCAATGCCTGGAGGAAAACAGTAACCAAATGAGTGTTCATAATTTCGCCCGTGTCTCGTTAACAGCTCTCCTTCTGCTGGCGTGTTGCGCACCAATCGCGCTGGGTCAGACCGGCAAACGGGAACTCACACTCGAATGGATCTTTGGACCGGAAGGCCGAACGGTGGCGAGTGTTCCTGCGACGGCGTGGCTCGATGATGGCACTCTCGTAATACTCGACGATCGTCGTCCGCCAGCCGCGCGAACGTTTGAAAAGTTGAATCCAGTAACCGGCCAGAGACAGTCGATCGTTGATGCCGCGCGTGCGTTGGCGGATCTCAGACGTGCTGTCGATGGAATGAATGCCGACGCTTTAACGTGGCCAGTCGCTTTCGATGGACCAGGCCGGCAGGCGTTGTACATATTCAAAGGCGATGTTTTTGTTCTCGAATTACAAACTGCGCATTTTCGACGGCTCACTTCAACGCCAGCCGAAGAAACATCCGCGAGCTTCTCTCCGAACGGCCGGCGCGTCGCATACGTGCGCTCCAACAATCTGTATTTCTTCGACCTCGACGCGAATCGTGAAACTCAGATCACGCGCGATGGTTCAGACACGTTGCTCAACGGAACGCTCTCATGGGTCTACTGGGAAGAAGTCTTTGGCCGTCGCGATATTGGTTACTGGTGGGCGCCTGACTCACAAGCAATCGCGTATCTTCAGTCAGACGAATCAGAAGTGGACCTCACTTACTTCGTCGATTTTATTCCGTTCTCACCGCGTGTTGTTCGACAGCGTTACGCGAGAGCAGGTCGTGCGAATCCTCGCGTGCGACTCGGGATAAACGAACTCGGAGTCGACAACACCACGTGGGTTCAGATAACAGACAAACCATTCGAATACATCGTGCGCGCCAAGTGGCTGCCTGATGGTCGCCGGTTGAGTTTGGAGACGATGCCGCGCGTTCAGACCGAGCTGTCTCTCTATTTCGCCGATCGCAAGACCGGGAAAACCACGCATGTACTAACAGAGACTGATCCCGGTTGGGTCAACATGGCTGACGACCTCTACTTCTTCAATGACGGCCAGCATTTTCTTTGGCCATCCGAGCGAGACGGCTACTTGCATCTTTATCGTTATCGGATAGATGGCGCGCTCGAGAATCAGGTGACGAAAGGACAATGGTCGCTCGCGAGCGCGGGAGGGATTGCGTTTTGGGTGCGTCAGGCACTCGTCGGTGTCGATGAAAAGAATGGTTGGGTTTATTTCACTGCGCTCGAGCAGTCGTCGATACAAAGACAGTTGTATCGTATCCGGCCCGATGGATCCGGATTCATGCGCGTTTCGAAAGAGCCGGGCACACATCGCATCTCGATGTCGCCGGACGCGCGATATTTTCTCGATAGATACTCAAACGTTCGTACGCTACCGGCGTTGCGACTGCACGCGAGTGACGGCTCAGTTGTGCAAACAGTTGCTGCTCCGCGAACTGAGGTGCTTTCACCGTATGACTTGCAGGTTCCCGCGTTAATCACAATTCCGGCGGATGATGGTTTTCCGATGCCTGCCGAAGTTTTGAAGCCGAGAAATTTCCGTGGGGATCGAAAGTATCCGGTCGTGATGTTTATCTATGGTGGTGCATCGGCTCCGCAGGTCATCGACGCGTGGCAGGGAGACACTCTGTGGAACCAGTTATTGCTTGACGCGGGTTATGTTGTCGTCAAGGTTGATAATCGATCTGCGACAGGCATTAGCAAGAAGTTGGAGAACACTGTGCTTAAACGTTTGGGCGAAGTAGAGACGCCCGATTTGGTGGCTGCGGCGCGTTGGTTGAAAAAGGAGAGTTGGGTTGATCCGGCGCGTGTGGGTGTGTGGGGCTGGAGCTACGGCGGTTACATGACGCTGAACTTGATGACTCGATCGCAGGAATTCAAAGCCGGCATATCAGTCGCGCCGCTCGTCGACTGGCGCTACTACGACACGAAGTGGACCGAAGGGGCCATGCGCACGCCGCAGGAGAATCCGCAAGGCTACGAAAGTACATCGTTAATCCCGCTTGCAAAACAAATGCACGGACGTGTCTTGATCGTCTTCGGCACTTATGACGACAACGTTCATCCTTATAACGAGTTCGCCTTCATCGACGCCTTGATCGCTGCCGGGAAAAGGTTTGACATGATGGCCTACCCGATGCGCAAGCACGGCATCTCGGACGAAGCAGCGCAAATCCATTTATATCGCCTGATGCTCGATTTCTGGAATACCAATCTTTAGCCACAAAAAGGCACAAAAGGCACAAAAAGAAGTTCAGAGTTCAGCCTTTTAGACTGCGGTCTCGGGCTGCAGGCGAGCAAGCTAAAGCTTGAACTCTAAACTTCTTTTTGTGCCTTTTGTGCCTTTTTGTGGCTCCTCTTGTTTTCCCATATGAGCCGGTGTATTCTCCTATGGCCAAGCCATAGGAGAATTGCCGGTGTCAAATAAAACTGAAATCTGGCAGGGGACGCTTGCCCTGATGATTCTGAAGACGCTCGATACGCTCGGGCCGCTTCATGGGTATGGGATTGCCCGTCGTATCGAGCAGATCAGCGAAGATCGACTCTCACCGAATTACGGAACGCTTTATCCATCCCTGCTTAAACTGGAGCAGGAAGGCTGGATCGCCGCTGAATGGGGCGTTTCTGAAAACAACCGCAAGGCAAAGTTCTACAAGCTCACACGCTCGGGACGTAAACAACTCGAAAGAGAAACCAAAGAGTGGAACCAGACCACCGCGATCGTCGCGCGGTTTTTCGAACCGGTGGAGGACCAGTCATGAAACTTCGTGCCTGGTTGTTGAGATTCAAAGGCTTGTTTCTGAAAGACGCGCGTGAACGCGATCTCGCCGACGAGATCGAGAGTCACCTTCAATTGCATATCGACGACAATATCCACGCCGGAATGTCGCCGCAGGAAGCAAGGCGCGTCGCTATAATGAAGTTAGGTGGCGTCGACCAAACCAAGGAAGCTTATCGCGATCGCGCTACGATTCCATTGCTCGAAAGCGCGGTCCAGGATCTGCGCTTCACGCTCAGACAACTTCGCAAGAATCCGGCTTTCACTCTCACTGCAACGGCGATGGTCGCACTCGGACTCGGCGCAAGCGTCGCGATCTTCGCTTTCGTCGATGCCGCACTCATCAAGCCATTGCCCTATAGAGTTCCTTCGCGTCTCCTCTACGTAACGGAAACGACGCCCGACATACCGCGCGGCGTGATTTCATACCCTGACTATGTCGATTGGAAGAAGCTCAACAGCGTTTTCGACTCGCTGGACGTCTACAATCAACGCGGGTACGTGATCAGCACGCCCGCCGGCGTAAAAATGGTTGATGGCGCTCGCGTGACCGCCGGCTTCTTTCGCACTCTTGGTGTTGGTCCTTTGCTCGGTCGGGATTTTGCCGAGGGCGAAGACTTGCCCGAAGCGCCTCGCACTCTGATGCTCAGCTATGCGTCCTGGCAAAAGCGTTTTGGCGGTAAACCAGAGATCGTCGGCCAGTCGATAACCTCAGATGACATTCCGTACACCGTCATCGGCGTCCTGCCTCAGAACTTTCATTTCGCACCAGTCGAAAATACCGAATTCTGGGTCGCACTTAACCCGATCGGTGCGTGCTTTACGAGACGGAGTTGTCACAGTCTACATGGAATCGCACGTCTCAAAGACGGCGTATCAGAACAGGCGGCGCTCGCTGATGTCACACGGATCGCCAAAGACCTCGAGGCTCAATATCCGGACTCAAATCGAAACCAGGGCGCATTTGTCGCGCCGCTATCTGAAGTAATCGTCGGAGAAGTTAAGCCGATTCTGCTGCTACTACTCTGTGGCGCTGCGTTGTTGCTTCTAATCGCATGCATCAATGTCGCCAGCCTACTGCTCGTGCGCTCGGAAACGCGTCGCCGCGAGTTGTCTGTTCGACGTGCCCTTGGCGCAACGAAAGCGCGATTGATTCGCCAGTTTGTGATTGAGGGTTTAGTGATCGTTGTTATAGGCAGTGTTGCTGGTCTCGTTACTTCTCATTGGGCTATGCAGATCTTAACAGGACTCATTCCCACTGACATGATGGCGGGCATGCCATACCTCAACGATCTGGGACTCAATTCTCGTGTGCTCATCTTTGCGATCGCTCTCGCTGTATTTGCAGCCGCACTCTTTTCACTAACTCCTGCCTTTCGCCTGTCGAGCTTAGACGTTCGCGAAGGCATGGCTGAAGGCGGTCGTGGCAGCGCCGGTAAAGTTTGGACGCGAATCGGTTCCAAGCTGGTGGTCCTGGAATTAACAACCGCGATGGTGTTGCTGGTGGGAGCAGGACTGCTCGGCAAGAGTTTTTATCGCTTGCTGCAAGTGAGTGCAGGTTTTGAAACAAAGCATCTGATCACCATGCGTTCCCGAGCACCGGTTACACCTTACGGAGAAGATTCGCAGGCGCTGGCGCTGCAACGAAAGGTGGTGGCGGAAGTCCAAAATCTTCCGGGCGTAACGTCAGTCGCACTCGCCGATGTACTGCCCTTGTCCTACAACGGCAACACCGACTGGATCAGGTTTGGCCCGCTTACTATTATTCCCTCAATCAACAACCTGACAACGGCCATTCAGTCGTGGTCCGGACTTCGCAGGCAGACGAGGCGCTCATACCAACAGTTGCCGAGGCAATACGCCGAATCGATTCGAGAATCAATATTTCAGGCGAGACAACGATGACTGCAAGGGTTAACAACGCGCAGACAGTTTATTTGCGGCGCTCCTCGACGTGGCTCGTTGGAGGTTTCGCGGCGGTGGCTTTGCTGCTCGGCGTTGTCGGACTCTACGGCGTGATCGCTTATTCAGTGAGTCAACGTACTCGCGAGATCGGAGTGCGAATCGCGCTGGGCGCACAACGCGGGACTGTCTATCGACTCATCATCAAGGAAGCAGGTGTATTGGCACTTGCAGGAATTGTGATTGGAACCGGCTGTGCGATCCTCGCCGCGTCACTGATGCGCAAACTACTCTTCGGCACGCCGCCCTGGGATTTGACGACGCTTGTTTGCGTGGCCGCAGTGTTGGGAGGATCAGCATTGTTGGCGAGCTTCCTCCCCGCACGACGCGCGGCGTCAGTCGATCCGATCTCTGCACTACGCGCCGAATAGATCACAAAAGGCACAAAAGAACAAAAAGCACAAAAAATTCCTTATCCGAAATTCCTTATCCGATTTCTCTTTTTTGTGCCTTTTGTTCTTTTGTGCTTTTTGTGATCCCACCTCCAAAATGTTGTAGCGATCTAAGGGACGTCGATCCATTATGTGCAACTTCCTCACTCGCTAATCCAATTCCAACAATTCCGATTATTTGGTTTGTGCTACGAGTCGGCCTGACGGCGTGACGAACTGGCTTCAGTCAATGCCAGTGTGGAGGGCACAGTCGTTGCACATTTCCAAACTCTCACACGTGGACCAATCCAGCTTTTTGGAAAGGTCATCAAGTCCCGTTACATAAAGGAGAGTAGGAATGAAGTTTACAAAAATCTGTATCCTCCTGGTCATTTGCCTTTGCCTAGCCGGCATTGCTAATGGCCAGGAAACTACGGGCGTCATCGAAGGCACTGTGGTAGACGCACAAGGCGCCAGAGTTGCCGGCGCCACTGTGCTGGTAGAAGGGAATGCGTTCAGCCGCACCGTCACTACTGATGGCGAAGGCTTTTATCGAGTCTTGCAAGTTCCCGCAGGCAAGTATTCGATTACCACCAGCGCTGCTAACTTCGCGACCGAGAAAAGTGAAAACGTAACAGTCACACTCGGCCGTGCAACCACCGCAGACATCACGCTGAATGCCGGACAGGTTTCCGCCAATGTCGTTGTAACGGCCGCTGACGTTGCCGCCATCGACACGACCTCAAACAAAATTCAAACCAATATCACCACGGACATCATCAACGCGGTTCCTCGCGGAACTAAAGTCGATAGTGTATTGAAGCTTTCAGGCGCAACCCGGGAAGAACCTCTGAGCCGTGGCTTTCAGGTAGACGGCGCCAGCGGCGCAGAGAACACTTTCGTCATCGATGGTTCTGAAGTCACAAACTTTCGCACCGGCCAATTACGCGAAACCAATAACTTGCCTTTCCAGTTCGTGCAGGAAGTGCAGGTAAAGACCAGCGGTTTCGATGCTGAGTTTGGCGGCGCGACCGGCGGCGTGATCAACGTTGTCACTAAGAGCGGCGGCAATGAGTTTCACGGCGACTTTGGGATGCAGTTCGAGACGGACGCTCTCAGTGCGCGACAAAATCTCACCGGGAAAGTTAACAACAGCGACCCGCAGTTTCAGGCCAATCCGCTAATTCAGGGAACCAGTGCCGCGGTTTTGAGTTACATCAACCCGCCAGGCGACAACTTTAACAACACCTATCCCAGTGGCACCATCAGTGGACCAGTTGTCAAAGACCGGCTCTGGTTTCTCGTAAGCGCGGCGCCGCAGTTTTATCACAGCCATCGTTCGTTCCTGTTTCCAAATGGACAAACGGTGGACTACACGCGGAACGTGCGAAACGATTATGAGTTTGCGCGTCTCGATTCATCGATCACGAGCAAGCTGCGCTTGTCCGGGACTTTTACATACAGCCCGCAGCGCGAACATGGACAGATTCCTTCGTACACGACGTCTGCGCCGCCTTCGAATGACTTTAGTCAACTCGGCGGACGTGTGGCGGCGACCAATGTCACTGGTAGCGGCACTTGGACGCCCACGGCCAAGCTTGTGATCAGCGGCCGCTTTGGTCGTAACTATCTGAATGAAAAAGACAGTTCTTACGGTGTTCCGGCTGGGCCGCGCATTCGCTGTTTGAACGGCGGCAGTCCTGCCGGCGTGCCGGCGACGAATCCGTGCGCTTCCGGTTTCAACAGCACGTCAGACATTACGAAGACGAGCAAAGATATTTCGATTCGCAACACGATTGAAGCCGACGCCAATTACCTCGTCGATAGTATGGCCGGTCGTCACAACTTCAAGTTTGGCTACCAGCTCAACAAACTATCCAACGATGTGGACCAGGGATACTTTGGTATTGGTGAAGTGCGCTTGTTCTGGGGACAGTCAGATCGCGGCATCGGTCCGGGAGTTTGTCCGAGTGGACCATGTCAGTCCTTCGGTTATGGCTATCTTCAGGATTTCGGTACGGTCGGTCTGGCGAAGAGCACCAACACCGGTCTCTACGTTCAGGATAGCTGGCAACCGAAGCCTCGCCTGACATTGAACCTTGGTCTACGTTTCGAGAATGAGGACGTGCCCTCGTTCACTGAAAACGCGCAGGCGATCCAGTTTGGCTGGGGCTCGAAGATCGCGCCGCGACTGGGTTTTGCTTACGACGTTTTTGGCGATGGCCGGATGAAGGTGTTTGCCAGTTACGGTAAATTCTACGATCGCTTCAAGTATCAACTTCCGCGCGGGTCATTCGGTGGCGACAAACTGTTGCGCTACTTCTTCCCGCTTGCCGATCCAAACTACACCACCTACTCGAGGG
>Ga0134121_10002553_pt1 | contig 15668 bp, 9 predicted proteins | sample KB301_FD_96463 | JGI IMG/M metagenome (GOLD analysis project Ga0134121, IMG submission 96463) | Terrestrial soil microbial communities without Nitrogen fertilizer from Kellogg Biological Station, Michigan, USA - KB3-0-1 | ecosystem: Environmental > Terrestrial > Soil > Unclassified ... | reverse complement strand
CGTACGACGCGGGCGAGCACTGGCAGAGTCTCAAGCTCAACCTTCCACCGGTCAGCGTGCACGACATTGCACTGCGCGATGACGATCTCGTGATCGCGACGATGGGACGCGGGTTCTATGCGCTCGAGAACATCGTGCCGCTGCGCCAGGCCGATCAGGTGAAAGCAGCGGCGGGTGCCTTCCTCTACAAGCCCGGCACGAATTACCGCAGCGCCGGCTCGGTGAAAGTCGAGTACTCGCTCAAGGATGGGGCACAGCCGGTAACGCTCGAGCTCGTTGATCCAAAAGGCAAAGTGCTCACCAAGGCGTCGAGCACGGACACGGCCGCGGCCGGCGGTGGTGGCGGCCGCGGCGGGCGTGGCGGCGGCGGCGGTGGCCGGGGCGGGTTCGGTGGGGCGCCGGCAGGACGCGTGACGACGAACGTCGGACTCAACACGTATAACCTCAGCCTTCGGTATCCCGACGGCACGAATTTCCGCGGCGCCATTTACTGGAGTGGGAACGGGCTCAACGGGCCCGTTGGCGGCCCGGGCAATTACACCGTGCGCCTCACGCAAGGCACCGGTGCGCCGCTCACGGAGATGGCGCGCGTTCGGAAGGATCCACGCACCAGAGCGTCGGATGCGGACGTCAACGAGCAGGTCGCGTTCCTCATGCGCATTCGCGACACGGTGTCAGCCGCGAACAATGCCGTGCGCACCATTCGTAACGTGCGGTACAAGCTCGACAGTCTGGGCAAGATGCTCCAGCCGCAGGCGCGTGCCGCGTTCGACGGTCCTGCGCGCGTGCTGAACGACAGCATGCGCAAGGTGGAGGAGGAGATCTATCAGACGAAGAATGAAGCGGGCCAGGATCCGCTCAACTTCCCGATCCGCCTCAACAATCAGATCGGCGCGCTGTCGGGTTTCGTCGCGAGTGGTGAGCGCCGTCCGCCCCAGCAGGCGTACGACGTGTGGAACACGCTCGTGCCGCAGCTCAACACGCAGCTCCTTCGTCTCAAGCGACAGCTTGCAACGTTGCTGCCCCCTGTGAACGCGGCGTTGAAAGCCGGCGGTCAACCGGAGATCGTCCCATCAACGGACGAGCTCGGCGCGGCGCCCGGCGGTCGAGGTGGGCGCGGGCGCGGCGGCTGAACCGGCCTTTACAGATTTACACCGAACACGCGGAGAACACGGACAACCACTCGGACACAACAAAGGCTTGTTGTGTCCGAGCCTTTTTCAGCGTGTTCCGTGTGCTTGTGAATCAGTTAAGACAGCTCACTTGGGGGTCGGCAGCATCCGCTCAACCTTGCGGCCGTTAACGGGACGCGGTTGATTCTGCCCGGCGCATGACCCAACCGACTGAGCGCTGCAAGGGATGAGCGCGCCTGCCACGACGTGTGCGTCCTGCCATTCGCCGCTTCCCTCGGGCGCGATGTTTTGTCCAACGTGCGGAGTTGCGACGCCCACCGAGATCAGTCTGGCGACCGGAACAGCGCGCACCCCGCTGGGTGAAACGCTCACCGAGACCGAACAGCGCGCGCGCGTCACACGCGCCATTGGAGACGAGTTCGTTTTGGGAAGGCTGCTCGGACGCGGCGGGTTTGCGGAAGTCTACGCCGCAACCGAATCGCGGCTGAAAAGGCAAGTCGCGATCAAGGTCCTGCGAGCTGATCTGATTCTCTCCCAGGATCTGTCCGAACGATTCCGGCGGGAAGCAGAAGCCGTGGCCAAAGTCCGTCACCCAAACATCATCCCGATTTACCAAGTCGGCGAGCACGAAGGACTGTCGTACTATGTGATGCCGCTCGTGGATGGCGGCACGTTGCGCGCTCGCATGGATCAGGGACCGCTGCCGATCGCGGAAGCGCAGCGCATTACTCGCGAAATCGCGAGCGCGCTCGCCGCAGCCCATGCCGCGGGCATCGTCCACCGGGATATCAAACCCGACAACGTCATGCTCGAGGGAGGCGACGCGCGTGTCGTGGTGACCGATTTCGGGATCGCCAAGGCGCTGTCGGCGGACGATACGGCGCTCACCGGCACCGGCATCATCGTCGGGACGCCCCTGTACATGAGTCCCGAGCAGGCGATGGGTGACAAGCTCGTCGACGCACGGTCGGACATCTATTCGCTGGGCGTCGTGGCATACCAGTTGTTCGCCGGCAAGCCGCCCTTCGAAGGCAGCAACGCTCAGGATGTCATCCTCAAGCACATTTCGTCGGCGCCAAGGCCGCTCGACGCCGTGCGCAAGGATGTGCCGCCGGATGTGAGCGACGCCGTAATGAGGTGCCTGCGAAAATCCCCTGCGGATCGCTGGGCCAGCGCCGCCGATTTTGCGGCCGCGTTGCTGCCACCACCACCGCCGAAGGCCGGCGCGCTTGCCGTGCTGTGGCGCCGGATTCGTCCACTGTCACGCCGCGCGCGTGTTCGCGCGAGCTGGTACATCGCCGCGTTCGCCGTGCTCCTGGCCGTCCTCGTGTATGTCGATCCGGGGATCCCGCGCGAGGCTACAACCTGGTGGTATTTCAGAGTGCGGCGGCCGCATGTCTCCACTGCCCCGAGTCCGACCCGGGTGTTCACGACCGTTCCGCACGCCACCGTCTTTCGGGGAATTAATTCGTTTGCAACTTCGCTGGCATCGATCGGAGACACCCTGCTCCTTGTGGCGTCCCCGTTTGGTCACCCAATGTCGTTCGACGGAACAACATGGCGAGCCCTGGAAATCCCGGTTCCGTACACGGTATTCCCTCCGGTGCTGTTCCGTGGCGGACTTGTGGTGGCCGGCTCCGAGCGTGCAAACGTTGGCCCGTCGATTCTCTATCAACTCACTCCTCGGGGCGTGACCCCCATTGACACGATCTCGCGGTTGATTGAGTCCTCGTGGAGCGATGGCCGAACGTTGCTCTTCGGAACGTCGGATGGCGGTCTCCTCAGGGGCGAACCTCGGCATCTGCGCCGCGAACCGACGGGCACGCAAAGTCGCGTCGTTGCGCTGTGGGGCAATACAGAGGAACAACTCGGCCTCGGCGTTTTTGCGAACTCGTCCTCCAACCGGACCGACTCGCTCCTCACGTTCAACGGGCTCAATTGGCGCCTCGTCGATATCCGCGTTGATACCTCGAAGATCGCCGTCTACAACGACGGCATACGATTCCGCGACGGTCCCGTGGCCGTTGTGGGGACTTCATGTGAACGACGTAAGACCGGACCGCAGGTTTGCCACTCGATGACGCTCATGCGCGACTCACCACGCGCGCAATGGCGAGCAGTGGCCGGCGTTGCCGCGCGGAACCTCACGTTGTGGGGCATCTGGGGAGCAACGTCGTCCGGGTATTACGTGTACGGAGCCGACACCGCACGCAAACAGTGCGGGCCGCGTGCTGCGTGCGTACTCGCGGTTTCCGGCGACAGCGTCCGTGCCGTGGACGACCTGCGGGGACACTTCGTGATCGGGATGGCCTCGCTGAGAGGTGCGCCGTACGCCCTCACCGACGAGGGAACGCTGTTCACGGTCCGGAATGGCCAGTGGGGCATCGTTGGAAGCGTACCGGCGGCGAACCTCCGCGGCGTCGCCGCAGGCGGGAGAAATGATATGACCTTCGCGTGGGGCAGCGGCCTGGTGGGCAGCGTCCCCCTCCGCTCCCGCGCAGACGTGCGCGCGATCGCCATCAGTCGCCCGGCAACGGGAGACCCCGTTCCATGGATTCTGTCGGAAGGCGGAAGACTCTCCACAGTGAGGGGTGAGCGTGGGCGCCGTGGCGCTTCATGGAGCGCCTTGGAGGAGGACGTGCGGTTGCCGGATTCACGACGCATCGCCGCCGTTGCTGCCAACGGAGAAGCCGTGATTGTGGGCGGTGAACGCGGTCTCGTCGCCACGCACGACGGACACGAGTGGAAGTTCGAACTCCTCCCGGCTGGATCCGAGAGCGAGAACGTCATCGCCGTTGCGATCGCACCGGACCGTTCGCGCTTCGCTTTGACCGATCGTGGCGTTTTTCGCGCTCGAGCAGGTGACGCGCTTGCCTACTGGCGCGCGACCGATCCTTCAGTGGGGCGGGGACGCACGATCGCGACGCGCGACTCCGGTGTCGTGGTGCTGGGCGATCGAGGCGCGGCCTACATGGGCGAAAGGCGCGACGTCTTGCTGAGGCCCGCCATCACCGGCACTCCGACGTCCGTAGGAGTTCTGCGCGATGGGCGCATCGCGCTGGGATTTGCGAGTGACGACCCTCTGGTCGGCGGTGCGCTCATGATTTCCACGCCGTTCGAGTCAGACTCGTGGCCGGCATGGCAGCGGATCGATTTACCAGGCCGAATGAGCGTGTACGGGCTTGCGGCGGACGACTCGTATCTGAACGTCGTGGGCAGCGGCTGGACGTGGATCCGGTTCTGGTATGCGTGGCTGCCATTCGCACCGCCGCAACCCGCGGCAAGGGCGCCCGCATCGAAGAAATGAGCGATCGTCAGCGGTACACGCAGTGGCGTTCGCGGCGGCCTTGACGGTTCCCTCCCCCTCGCTGGCGCGTGCTTAGCGAAGGAATCGCCGCGCCACCTGCTCGAGCCGTTCGTTCCCGTCGCGAACGGCTTCGGCCAGCACTTCCTCCGCATATGGGCGGAGACGCGGATCTCCCCAGTACAGACCCGTCGCGCGCTCGGCGAGCTGCGTCTCGTTGACGCACGCCGCCTCGAGCAACGCGCGCGCCGCTGCGCGCTCGAACCCGGGATCATCCCGCGGCGGGAGCGCGTAGTTCCGACGCGGCATCTCGCCCTCAGCGTCGTCCCTGAGAAAGGCGCGCGACATCGATGCTAGAACTTTTCCCGCCGCGCCTTCACTGCGTTCCCGCGAATCATCGTACCTCGCAGCGCGGCGATAATCTCGTCGGCATTGTCATCCGGTACTTCGACGAGGCTGAAGTTGTCGCTGATCTCGATGGCGCCGATCGCCTTCGCGCTCAGCCCGGTCTCGCCGGCAATCGCGCCCACCAGATCTGCCGGGCGGATGCCGGCCTTTTTTCCCAGCGGCACGAAGAGGCGCACCACGTCGCCGCCACGCGAGCGCGCGCGCTTGCCTCCCTTGCCCTCGTGTTTCGACCGCTTCTTGTCCCGTGGTCGTGGTTCCTCTCGTTCCTCGCGAACCGGCTGTGCGTCGAGATTGTCCGCGACCGCTGACGCCTCGCCGTCCTCGTCCGCCGCACTCGCAATCCTGATCGCCGCCGCCGCGATGTCCACCACGTCGTAGTCCGTCGCGAGCGCTTCGACGATCACGCGAAACGCCTCGTATTCGGTGCGTTCGAGCTCCGCACGAATCTTTGCGCTCGTGCGCTCCATGCGCCGCGCGCGAATGTCGTGCGCGGTCGGCACACTCTCGATCGGGATGCGCCGCTTGACCGCGTGTTCGACGCTGCGCAGATGCCGCTGTTCCTTGGGCTCGACGAGCGTGATCGCGACGCCCGCGCGCCCCGCGCGCCCCGTGCGTCCGATGCGGTGCACGTACGCATCCGTTGACGCGGGGACATCGAAGTTCACCACGTGTGAGACGTGCTCGATATCGAGTCCGCGCGCGGCGACGTCGGTGGCGACCACCAGCTCGATTGTCGCGTCGCGAAACCTGCGCATCACGCGATCGCGCTGTTCCTGGTCGAGGCCACCGTGCAGCGCCTCCGCGCTGTATCCACGCGCACCGAGCACGTCGGTGAGCTGATCCACCTCGGTGCGCGTCCGGCAGAACACGATCGCCGCTGTTGGGCTCTCCATGTCGAGGAGTCTGCCGAGCGCTTCGATCTTGTGCTGGCGCGCCACGAGGTACGCCACTTCGCGAACGCGCGGTGCCGCGCCCCCAGCCTTCGGCACCTCGCGCTCGATCGTGATCTTGACCGGATCCTTGAGGTGCGCGCGCGCGATTGCCGCGATTCGCGACGCGACGGTCGCCGAGAACAGCGCCGTTTGTCGCTCGGCGGGGAGGGCGCCGAGAATCGCCTCGAGGTCATCGGCGAATCCCATGTCGAGCATTTCGTCAGCTTCGTCGAGCACCGCCATGCGCACGCGGGTGAGGTCGATGCTGCCGCGGGTGATATGATCGACGATGCGCCCGGGGGTGGCCACAACCACGTCGACGCCGCGCCGCAACGCCCGCAGTTGCACCTGCATCGGCTGGCCACCGTACACCGGAAGCACGTTGGCGCTCACCGACTTGCCGTACCGGTGAACAGCTTCCGCCACCTGCATCGCCAGCTCGCGCGTCGGCACGAGAATGAGGGCCGCCGGCGTTCGGCGCTCATCGCGACCGACCCCGCACAGGTGCTGCAGGATCGGCAGCGCGAACGCAGCCGTCTTCCCTGTTCCCGTTCCCGCCTGACCGAGCAGATCGCGGCCTGCGATCAGCGCCGGAATCGCCTCGCGCTGGATGGGCGTCGGTTCTTCGTAGCCCAGCTCGCCGAGGGTGGCAACGAGCGCGGCATCGAGACCCAGCGCGCCGAAACCCTGCGGCGACGCGTGTTCCGTCACCGCCCTCCAGCTTTGCGTCCCGCGTCGATCCCCGCGAAAGCGGAGTCACCGCGAGCCTGAAACACGAACACGCTCCAGCCTTCTTTCATCCGCTGTGCGAGATCGGTCGTGTTGTTGACCGGAAATCCGCACGGCTTCTTGAACTTCTTGCACGCCGCGAGAATCGTCTGCGCGGCCTGCTCACGGCCGTCCGGGTCTCCTCGGAATACCTGCCCGAGCGTGCCGTAACCCGCCCAGATCACTGTCGCCGCGGGTTCCTTCGCGATCTCTTCGACGTTGGCGAGACCCTCTTTGCTCTCGACGATTGCCCAGATGATGATCTCGCCGTTCTTGTTGAGCGGCCACACATCGGCCTTCTTCTTGTAATCCTGCGGCTTCATTCCCCAGTACTGCGCCGCCAGCTCGATCCCCGTGTCAGGCCGCGTGCCGCCGGCCGACTCGAAGCGCGCCGCCTTGGCGACGTCGCGAATCTCCTGCGCCGACGCGACCTCCTGCATCATCACGCCGACCTGACCGAGGTTGAGCTGGTGGATCAGTGCGCGATTCGCAGTCTCCGGGTTCGCGTGCCAGATCGGAATTTTCTCCATGAAGGCGTGCGTTTTCGCGGAACCGCCGGCCTTGATGATCTCGCGCATGTAGTCGGCGTACGGATCGTTCGCCGACGTCGCGTACTGGAAATCGGAAAACTTGTAATCGAGCGTCGCTTTGGCCGCCGCTGCTAGATCGATCGGCGGGGGCGGCGGTGCATCCGGCGCGGCGTTCCCGCGGCCGCGGCCACCAGCCCTGATGGCCGGGTGCGTCACGCCGAACACGGGCAATCCCTTCTCGTGGAGAGGGATCATGGGATTCAAATGCTGCGCTTCGCTCGCCAGGGGGACGACGACGAGTGCAACGGAAAGGAGCGCGTTGAGCAGGGACCGCATGGTGTCTCGCAGCTGAAGGATCGGAAGATTGGAGAAAGCTAAGCAGAGCGACGGCCAAACGGCCCTTACTGACTCACGCGGGACACACGGACACGGACAAGTACACGGACACAACAGAATGGTGTTGTGTCCGTGTAGTTTCCGTGCGTTCTGTGTGGCCCGCGTGATTCTGTGAGAAGGTCGCCTACCGCCGGGACCAGCCTATTTTTTCTTGGCGGCTGCGGGCGCAGGTGCAGGAGGCGCTGGAAGCGGCACGTCAGAGTTGAACACGTCGCGAACGATCTTCCACTTCCCGTCGCTCTGTTTCTTCCACACCTCGATGTACTTCCCCGAGTCGGGCACTTCGGGCGCTCCCGGCGGCATCACGACCCACGAGTAGTGCCCGTAGACGTACGCAAGGTCGCCGCGTCCCTCGACATCGACCTGCTTGAGCGTGAAGTCCTTGTTCGGCGGAATGGTCTTCGCCCAATTCAACATACCTGCTCTGCTGCGGAGCTCGGCGCCGTTTGGCGGACCGAGGACGGCATCGGCCGAGTATGAGTCGGCCCACGCATCCCAGGCGGATGCGCGGACGGCCTTTTGAAAGTCCGCACTGGCGGTGGCAATGGCGGCTTTGTCGGCGTCCGCGAGCGCTGCGGGGGCAGAACTTCCGGCGCACGCGAGAGCCGCTGCGCCGAGGATCGTGAGGGAAATGCCAGTCGTACGCATGGTCGTTCCGGAGATGAGAGGCGCGGCAAAGCTGCACGCGCCTGGCCGGTGTGTCAAACGAAACTAGTCCGCCTGCAGCGCCGTCCTCGGATCCATTTTCGACGCCCTGAGGGCCGGAACGACGCTCGCGAGGACCGCGACGACCAGCAGCAACGCCGCCACGCTGATGAATACGGCGGGATCGCGAGGTGACACGTTGAACAGCAGCGGCGCGACCCACCGGCTTGCAACCAGCGCGATGATCGTTCCCACCACAACGCCCGCGGCCCCAAGCCGGACGCCCGCGCCCACGATCAACCTGAGCACGCTTGTCGTGCGCGCGCCGAGTGCGACGCGCACGGCAATCTCGCGCCGCCGCTGCGTCACGGCATACGCAATGACGCTGTAGAGCCCGAACGCCGCGAGGATCATCGCGAGTGCGCCAAACGCGATGAAGAGCGTCATCCCGAGGTTCCACGTACGCATCTGCGAGTCGACCACGTCGCCAAGCCGCGTGACCGTCACGTACGCCGCGCCCGGCATTTCCCGTTGCAGCGCCGCGCGCAGGGGTTCGGCGAGCCCGGCCGAATTCCCCGACGCGCGCACGAACAGACCGCCTTCTTCGGGATGGAATTGCGCCGCAGGCAAATAATACTGGTAGAACTTCCCTTCATCCTCCAGACTGTGCGCGCGAATGTCTTCGGCCACGCCGACCACATATGTGCACGGCGTCGTGTCGCGTCCAATGCGCACGCATTGCCCGATGGGATCCTGGCCCGGCCAGAGCACGTTTGCCATCGACGCACCGACCACGGCCACGCGCTCAGCTCCGTCGACGTCCGTCGCCTCCACGCCGCGGCCGCGAATCACATGCGTACCCATCGTCTGGAAGTAGTCCGCCGACACGCGGTTGAACTCGAAGAACCCGAACTTCTCCGCCGAATCGACGCCTGCCACGAAGATCGGGTAGCTCGTATAGGCAGCGAAGGGAATCGTTTCCTGCAGGCTCGCGAACCGGACCCCGGGCGTTGATTGCGCCGCGGCGAGCAGTCGCGTTCGCAGCGCGACGGTCGTCGCGCTGTCGAGCCGCACGCCGCGGAAGTTCGGCCGTACGATCAGCACCGGCTCCGCGTCGTACCCAAGCCGGACATCGCGCGCGTTGCGCACGCTTTCCACGAAGAGTCCCGCGCCAACCAACAGGACCAGTGACAGCGCGCCTTGTGCCACGAGCAACCCAACGCGCGCCCGCGACCACCGGGCGCCGCCATCACGCGCGCCCGACTTGAGATCGTCGGTCAGTCCGAGCCGGCGTGTCTGAAGCATGGGCGCTGCACCCGTCCCCAATCCGACGACAACCGCGACGACCCCGCTGAACAGCAAGGTTCGTGCGTCGGTCAGTACCGAGGTCGCCGCCGATCCCGGCAGAAAAAGCTGCTGCAACAAGGCGCTCGCCCAGGCTCCCGTGAGCACGCCGGCGATGCCGCCGGCGATGGCGAGCAGCACGCTTTCGCTCAGTAAATGCGTTGCGAGGCGCACACGACTCACGCCGAGCGCAATGCGCACCGCGATCTCACGTCGTCGAGAGAACGCGCGGGCCAGCAGCAAGTTCGCGATGTTGGCGCAGGCAATGAGCAGCACGATCACGGCCACGCCGGAGAGCCATGTGGCAATGCGGGCGTTGGTGGATCGTTCGGGTCCGCGTTCGGCCAGGACATGTCCCGCGACGGCGTGCGGCTTGAGCGATGCCAGGCGCTCCTCAGCGGCGGGTCCGCTCTCGGCGCGGAAGCTGCTGATGAACGCGGCGGTCAGATCGGCGGACGCAGCGTCGAGAGTGACGCCCGGTTTTCGGCGGACGAGCGTGCTGATGCCGATGAAAGATCCGTAATTCCGCGCCCAGTTCGGACGGCCGGTGCTCGCGCCAAACGCCGTCACCGGGATGTAGGCCACCGGCTGTGAATACGGCCAGATTCCGTTGAATCCCTTCGGCGCGACGCCGATGACTTTGTACGTGGCGGTACCCACCTGAATGTTCGAGCCAAGGACGGTCCCGAGGCCGCCAAACTGCGATTGCCAATACGCGTAGCTGAGCACGACGACAGGCGTTGGACTCTGAAGCGAATCTTCGGCCGCGGTGAAATACCGTCCGAGCGCGGGCGGCGCGTCGAAGAAGCCGAAGAAGTTTGCGCTCACGACGCCAACCCGGAGCTCGCGTGCGTTCTGGCCGCCGCCCACCGCGAGCGGCCGCAGCGAGTAGGCAGCGACATCGGAGAACTGCGTCGTGAATCGCGCGAGGTCCGCGTGGCGGGCATACTGCCCGCCGGTCGTCCCTTGCTTGCCCATTGAGAGGCGATACAGATAGACGCGATTCACGCCGTCCGGATCGCGCATGTACGCCGGCGGTCGGAACAGCAGGCGGTCAATGAGCGAGAACATCGCCGTGTTGGCGCCGATACCCAGCGCAAACGTCACCACAACCGCCGCCGCAAACCCCGGACTCCTGGCGAGCGAGCGCATGGTGGCGCGCATATCCTGCAGCAGACCCTCGAGTCGCTGGCCGACCCACACGCTGCGCGACTGTTCGCGCATCGTCGTCTCGTTTCCCATGCGGCGTCGCGCCTCGGCGTGCGCGTCCTCACGCGACATGCCGCCGCGCACGAGCTCGTCCTCGATCATCGCGCGATGCTCGGCCAGCTCGTCGCGCAGTTCGTCCCCGCTCTTCTGCAAGCGCAGCCAGTGCGCGAGGCGCCGGGACAGCCGCGGCGCGCCCCTCATGCGAGATCCAGCACGAGCTGGATCGCCTGGATGATCCGCTCGAATTCCTTGCGTTCACTCGCAAGCTGCTTCCTGCCAGCCGCTGTAAGCGTGTAGAACCGCGCCCGCCGGTTGTTCTCCGAGGCGCCCCATTCCGCGGTGACGTAGCCGTCGAGCAGGAGCCGTTGCAGCGCCGGATAGAGTGAGCTCTCACCGACCTCTAGAACGTCGCGCGAGACGTCCTTCACGCGCTGGGCGATGCCGTATCCGTGCTGCGGCCCGCGCGTGAGCGTGCGGAGAATCAGGAGATCGAGCGTTCCAGGGAGGAGCTCAGCCGGAGCCTTCATTCACGCTTCCATCGATAGACGATGGGAACATCGGCGTGCATGCCCGGGAAGTCAAGTCCCATCGATAGACGATGGGACGAGCGGTCGGCTACATCGCGATCTTTGGCTTGGGCTTCGTATCGATCTCCGGCAGCTTGTACTTCTTGAGGAGCTCGTTGAATGCCCGTAGATCGAGGCTGTATATCACTTCCATTTTCTTCGTCTGCGCGCCGAGTTTCCCGACGAGCTCGTCGAACACTTCGATTGACTGCGCGGTCGGCTTCCCCGGCGCCGACGACACGACACCGGTCAGCGCCGCGAGCTTGTTGTTCAGCTTGATCGGAAAATTGAGGGGGTCCTGGCTACTCTGGTTCTTGATCTGATACACCTCGGCTTCCACCGTCGTGAGGTTCGTGCCGAGTGACTTCCCAGCGGACGACAGTTCCGCGACCGCTTGCGGCGGTGCCTGCTTGAGCCGCTCATCAATCTCGGATTTCACGTAGCGCATCGAAATCACCGCTTCGTTCGCTTCGGAAACCTTGTCACGGATCTTGATCAGGAAATTGAATTGCGCCAGGAGATCGGCCGCCGTGGCCGGCGAACGCGGATCGTTGAGCAGCTTGAACGTCTGCGTCGTCGGCTGCTGCCCCGCCGGTATGAGCCGCACGGTATACGTCGCCGCCGGCGCGATCGGCCCTCGCGTATTGCCCGCCCAGAGAATCATTCCTGGAAACACGGTTGCGTCGGGGTAACGCATGTCCCACACGAACTGATTGAGCCCCGCCTTGTTCGGCACGACAGGCGGTGGCGGCGGACCCTGCACGTCCGGATCGCCGCCGCCTGCGCGCCCACCGCGACCTGCGGTGGAATCGACGCGCGACGTGAAGGACTTGATCACCTTCCCCGCAGGATCGAGAAACTCCATCGTGAGCTCACTCGCCGGTTTCGCGAGCTGGTAACTCACCACGACACCCGAGGGCGGATTCTGCGCGACGCCGGGTTGTCCGCGGCCGCCGCCACCGCCGCCGCGGCCGCCCCAGTCGACACGATAAGTGTCGCGCGGTTTATAGAGGTGAACCGGCTCGGCGGCGACGGCCGGCGCGAGCTGGCGAAGCACGGAAATGTCGTCGAGCACGTAAAACGAGCGCCCGTGTGTCGCGGCGAGCAGATCGCCTTCCTTGATCATGAGATCGTGCACCGCCACGGGCGGCATGTTGAGCCGCATCGGCTGCCAGTTCGCGCCGTCGTTGAACGAGACGTACACGCCGTGTTCCGTACCGGCATAGAGCAGTCCTTTTCGTGCGGGATCTTCACGAATCGCGCGCGCAAAGTCGCTCGGCCCGATGCCGTTCACGATCCTGGTCCATGTCGCGCCGAAATCCGTCGTCTTGTAGAAGATCGGCGCGAAATCATCCTGCTGATACCTGTTCGCCGCGACATATGCCGCGCCCGCCGCGAACGGGCTCGGTTCGATGATCGAGATGCGCGAGAAATCACCGATGTCCTTCGGCGTCACGTTCTTCCATGTCTTGCCCGCGTCGCGACTGAGTTGAATGAGACCGTCATCCGTGCCGGCCCACAGCACGCCCTTCAGTACCGGAGATTCGGCGAACGCGAACACCACGCCATACGTCTCGACGCCGGTCTGGTCCTTGGTGATCGGGCCGCCGGACGCGCCGAGCGTTTTCGGGTCGTTGCGCGCGAGCGGCGGACTGATGATCTGGTAGCTGTCGCCGCCGTTCCGCGTCATGAAAAGGTTGCTGCCGCCCACGTACATCGTGTTCGGATCGTGCGGCGAGAACGTGATCGGGAACGTCCATTGGAACTTGTACTTGATGTCCTCCGATGACATGCCCATCGGATTGTCGGGCCAGGGATTCACGTTCCACTCGAGCCCCGTGCGCATGTCCTTCCGCGTGAGCAGGCCGCCGTACGATCCCGCGAACACGATGTCGGGATTGGTCGGGCTCGCGGCGATGTAACCCGATTCGCCTCCGCCAGCGTCCATCCAGTCGGCGATGGTGATGCCGCCCACCTTCTTGCTGGGCCCGCAGAGCGTGCTGTTGTCCTGTTGCGCGCCGCAGATCTTGTACGGGAAGTGATTCGTGGCGGTCACGTGATACATCTGCGCCGTCGCAAACGACTGGTCGGTCCACGTTGCGCCCTTGTCGAGCGACACGTTTGCGCCGCCGTCATTTGATTCGATCATGCGGTTGGCGTCGTTCGGTGCGATCCACAGATCGTGGTTGTCGCCGTGCGGCACCTGCATGTTTTCGGGAAACGTCTTGCCGCCGTCCTTCGACCGGAACCACGAGACGTTGAGCGCGTACACGATGTTCGTGTCTTTCGGATCCGCGTAGATGCGCGAGTAGTACCACGCGCGCTGGCGGAGCTTGCGTTCGTCGTTGAGCCTGGTCCACGTGTCGCCGCCGTTGTCGGAGCGATAGACGCCGCCTGAATCGGCTTCAACCAGCGCCCAGATCCGGCTCGACTTCGCGCCCGACACTGCGAGCCCGATCTTGCCGAGCGGCGGCTTCGGCAGTCCGGTGTTGGCGGAAATCTCTTTCCATGTTTCGCCGCCGTCGGTGGATTTGAAAATCCCGCCTCCCGCGCCGCCCGAATTGAGAGACCACGGCGTGCGGAATGCGTGCCAGAACGCGGCATAGAGCACATTCGGATTGTTCGGATCGACAGCGAGGTCGGAGATGCCTGTCGTTGCGTCTCTGAAGAGCACGCGGCGCCAGGTCGTGCCGCCGTCCGTCGTCTTGAACACGCCGCGCTGGTCGTTCGGGCCGAATGCGTGCCCGAGCACACCAATCCAGACGATGTTCGGATTCGTCGGATGAATGCGAATCCGGTTCACGTGATTCTTGACGTCGAAATAGTCGATCTTCGTCCATGTCTTGCCGGCGTCCGTCGTCTTCCACACACCGTCGCCTGGTGCGGTGTTGCCGCGGATGTCGGTCTCGCCGCCGCCGGCCCATACGATGTCGGGATTGGATTCGCTCACCTGCACCGCGCCGATCGTGCCGCCGAAGTATTTGTCGGTCATCGGGAGCCAGACTCGTCCGCCGTCGACGGTCTTGAACACGCCGCCGCCGGTGGTGCCCATCCAGTACTCGTTGGGTCGCGCGGCGCTGCCCGCAACCGCAACCGAACGGCCACCGCGGTATGGACCAACCTCGCGCCACCTGAGTCCGGCGAAGGCCAGCGTGTCGATGGTTTGCGCGCTGGCCACGACCGCGAACGCAAACGGAAGTGCGACAGGAAGCGCGAAGAAAACGAGCGAGCGAAGGCGGACGGCAGGGCGCATCGGTTTAGCCGGGAACAGGTCTGACAAAAGCTATCGCTCGCGGTAGGTTGTCCGCATGTCATCTCTTCGATTTCTCGTGACCGGCGGGAGCCAGGGCATCGGCGCCGCGGTCGTCAAGCAGGCACGCGCGGCGGGGCATCAGGCGGTCTTTACCGGCCGGGACGCCAAACGGATTGCGGAGACAGCAGCCGCCACCGGGGCGCATGGAATCAGCGCCGACGTCGCCAATCCCGCGGATAACGAGCGCACGGTCGCCGAGGCGCGCGCGAAAATGGGCGGCATCGACGTCCTGATCAACAACGCCGGCTACGCGTATCGAGGCGACATCGGCGCGATCGACATGGATCAGATGCGGGCGATGTTCGACGTGAACGTCTTCGGCCTCGTCGACATCACGAACCGCGTGGTCGGCGAGATGAAGCAGCGGACGTCGGGCGACATCGTGAACATCGCGTCGACGTCGGGCATGAAAGGCGCGGCGAGCAGCACGCCCTACGCTGGCAGCAAGTGGGCCGTGCGCGGCATCACCCAGTGCTGGCAGGCCGATCTCCGCCCGCACGGCATCCGCGTGACGTGCATCTGTCCATCGGAAGTGCAGACGAACTTCGGCGGCAAGACCGGGCGCAACAATCCGAACAAGCTCTACGCCGACGACATCGCCGCGACGATCATGGCTGGCCTCGCGCTCCCCCACCGCGTGCTGTGGACCGAGCTCGCGATCTTCGCGAATAATCCGTGGAAGGAAGACTGAGAGACGCGATTCCGGTCGAAGACTTCAAGCGCGCCGTACATCGGCGCGACGCGGGTGCGTTGCGGCACGTGCTCGCCACCGAGCCCTCGGTCCGCGCCGCGATCAACGAACCACTGTTCGGCTTCGAATCGCCGGCGCTCGTCAGTGTCGCCGGCGATTCCGACACGGCACTCCTCGACGTGCTCCTCGAGTTCGGGGCCGACCCTGATCGGAAGAGCAGCTGGTGGGCCGGCGGCTTTCATCCGCTCTATGGCGCGTCCGACCCCGCCGCAGCAAGACTGATCGCCGCCGGAGCCACGATCGACGCCTGCGCGGCGGCGCGTCTGGGACGCGTCGATATTCTCGAACAACTCGTCGCGGAAGAGCCGGCGCGCGTGCAGGAGCGCGGTGGCGATGGACAGATGCCGCTGCACTTTGCACGGTCACGCG
>Ga0134121_10002550_pt1 | contig 15680 bp, 22 predicted proteins | sample KB301_FD_96463 | JGI IMG/M metagenome (GOLD analysis project Ga0134121, IMG submission 96463) | Terrestrial soil microbial communities without Nitrogen fertilizer from Kellogg Biological Station, Michigan, USA - KB3-0-1 | ecosystem: Environmental > Terrestrial > Soil > Unclassified ... | reverse complement strand
GACGCGCTCGGGCGGTAGTGCCTTCACGCTCGCCGACGCCGCCGGCATGCTGGGCCGCTTGATGCCGGGTTGGAACGCCAACAACACGGTGTGGGCCATTCATCCGACGGTGATCGTTAAGCTCTACACCATGACCGGCAACACCGGCACCAGCGCCAATGCCATCTTCCTCGACAACGCCCGGCAAAAGCCGACCATGACGCTCTTCGGCATTCCGATTGTCGTCAGCGAAAAGCTGCCGGCACTGGGCACGCTCGGCGACGTGCTGCTCATGGATTTGCGGCATTACCTCGTCGGCGACCGGCAAATGGTTGAGATCGCGTATTCGGAACATTTCAAGTTCCAGAACAATCAGTCGGCCTGGCGTTTCGTGGCCCGCGTGGACGGGCAACCTTGGATTCGTAGCGCCGTCACGTTGTCGGACGCTTCTTCGACGCTGTCGCCGTTTGTGGGTCTGGCGGCGTGATTTGCAGTGGCTTGTAGGGTGGGTGAAGCGGAGCGAAGCGAAGCGGAACCCACCATTGATTTGAACACTCCAGGTTGGTTGCGCTGCGCTTCGCTCCGCTTCACCCACCCTACTTCTAACACCTTTGAGGCATCCATGATTACGCAACCGTATGAACGTGCCGCCGTCGTGGCGACGACGGACCCGGCCAACATCAACAACTCGACCGTGACCTCGGACGCGGTGGACATGAGCAAGTTCCACGAGGCGCTGTTCATCATCATTCTCGGCGCCGTGGACGCGGCCATTACCGCCAAGCTGCAAGAGTCCGCGACTGCGGGTGGATCTTACTCGGATATTTCCGGCAAAGCGATCACGGCACTGGGCGGCACCGATGACAACAAGCAGGTGGTCATCAATCTCAAGTCGTCCGAGATGACGCCTTCCAAATCGTTTGTCAAGCTGTCGATCACGTGTGCTAACGGGACCACAAACATTGTGGGCAGCGTGGCGATCGGCATGAAGCCGCGGTTTGGACCGGCGTCGGATGATGACCTGTCGAGCGTCGCGGAAATTGTGACGTAATGGTGTAAATCCGAATTTGTTCTCGTTCCCAGGCTCTGCCTGGGAACGCACTGCTCTGGAGGCTCTGCCTCGTCGGACTGGTGACGCCAGGCAGAGCCTGGCGGGCAGTGCGTTCCCAGGCGGAGCCTGGGAACGAGGTTACCTTTACTCTTATTGGGCAATCATCATGCAACCCATTCCCTTTTCAACTGCCGATGTGCACGCTCCCTCGTCCAACACCGCGGCGGTGGTGACCTATGCTGCCGTCAGCGACCGTCGGCACGTCATCAGCGGCGTGGCCTGGTCGTATTCCGCCGCTCCCACCGGTGGTCAGCTCACCATCGAAGACGGCAGTGGCAATACGGTTTTTCAGATCGACATCACGGCGGCCGGCCCAGGTGTCGTGTATTTCACGCCGCCCAAGAATGGCACGCTCAACACGGCCCTGATCGCCACACTCGCCGCAGGCGGTTCGAGCGTCAGCGGCAAAATCTCCATCGTCGGTCATTGGAAGGAGTAGCCATGTACGGCACTTTGCCTGCCTTGACCGGCTTGTCGGGGATGCTCGACGTGGCCGGGCCGACCGTGCTGTTGCTCGACAACTTCACGGACGCCGATGCGACGTTGTTGACGGACCACACCATGGACATCGGGCCGGGATGGAGCGTCGGGAGCGGCGTCTTTGAAATCCAGAGCGGCCAGGCGACCTGGGATTCCGGCGGCCGGTTTCTGGCGGCGGATGCCGGCAACGCCGATGTCGATCTGCAATGCCATCTGGGCGACAGCAGCAGCTATGGCGTGGTAGTCCGGTGCACGGACGATGACAACGGCTGGGTGGTCTACGTCGAGGCCATCCAGTTTTACCTCTTTGAGATTAACGGCGGCAGTTTCGTGGTACGAGCGGCGGACACGCTGGATAGCGACCCGGGCGCCCACACACTGGAATTGCAGGCTGACGGAGCGAGTATCGTGGCCACCGTTGCGGGGACCGGCCACAGCCTGCTGTACGCCTTCGCTGCGCTCAACCAAACTGTCACGACGCACGGCCTCTACAGCACTACCGCAGTCGGCGGCCACTGGGACAATTTCCTTGTTACCGAACTGGCGTGAAAACCATGACACAAGCGATCGTTCAAAGCCCGTGGATTGGCATGGGCAGCAGACAGAATCCGTACCGACCACAACTGCATGACGATTTTCCGGGGTTGAAATGGAGTGACGCCACGGGGTTGCCGGTCGCTCAGATTGCCCAGGGAGGGGCGGTGGGGAACATTCAAGTGACTTGCACGGACGCGGTGCTGAATGCGATCAAGGCGCATCCGCGCTACAGCGGGCATGTGGTGGTGATGGTGTAAACAGCTTTCCCAGGCTCTGCCTGGGAACGCAATGCACACGAGGCTCAGCCTCGAATTGGCGGAGAATGCCAGGCAGAGCCTGGCGGGCAGTGCGTTCCCAGGCAGAGCCTGGGAACGAGGGGGTATGAGAGGGAAAATCATGGCAGCGAAAGATCTCATCAACGTGACTCGGGCGAAGAATAATTTGCCGCAAATTACCGACAGTTCACAGGACACGCGGCTTGGCATCTTGATCACGGCGGCATCGGATGCGATTGCCAAGTACTGCCGGCGCGATTTTTACGCGCGCAGTTATGACGAGCTTTACAGCGCCGCGGGCGCCGGGCGGTTGTTGCTGCGGCAGTATCCGGTGCAGGCGGTGACCAGCGTGCGCTACGGGCCGGTAGGCGTTCTCAAAATTCAGAACACCGACACGGCCACGCATCAGCAGGCGCGCGTGCGCGTGACCAGCACCGGCCTGACACTGACGCGGGTGGCGAGTGGCGTCACGACAACCTCGACGTTGACGTTTGCCGGCAATGTCACGCTGCAGGCGCTGGCGACGGCAATCATTGCCCTGGGCAATGGCTGGACGGCGACGGTCCTGGGCGATGCCAACGACTATGGCAAATGGCCGTCGACCGATTTGTACATTGCACCTTCTTTTGGCGACGGCGTTTCCTCGCAGGGCAACATCAATGTTCGCGGCATATATGGCGAGTTGCAGTTGCATGTTAACGAGCTGACGGATTTCGAATTCGATCCGCGCGGCTGGCTGGTGAGGTGTGAGGAACTGGGTTGGCCGTGCGGCGTTAATAGCCTCCGTGTGCAGTACACGGCGGGGTACACGACGATTCCCGAGGCTGTGCAGGAAGCGTGTGCGGAGTGGGTTAGCGAGATGTACTGGCAAACGCTGCGCGATCCGTCGGCGGTGGCGGTGGAACAGCCAGGAGTGACCACGACGCACTGGCGGCCGATGGCGGGCAAGCCGAGCGCGGTGGTGCAGAGGTTGTTGGCGCCGTATCGGCGGTTTGTGGTGGGAAGTCATTGATTGAGCGAGCCCGAAACCGCAAGCGGGGAAGAACCATGTCATTACCATTTTTGCCGAACACGACCTGCGACATTTATCACACGGGCAATGCACCGCCGGCGGCGCCGGATGTTCCTGGCGTGCAGTGTTATCTGATCGGCGATTTTTATCGCCGCACCGAATCGGGCGAAGGCGATGCCGCGGATGGGCGTTTCACGCACACGATGCTGGTGGCGCTGGCAACCGACGTGCGCGACGATTACGACTCGGGCGTGTTTGGCACTGGCCAGGACACCGTATTTGTGCCCGACAAGAATGGGACGGAATTTGATGTGCGTTTTGTGGAGGTGAAGAGCCGCAATACACCGGGGGCGCACAAGAAGGTTTATTTGGATAGGTGTTTGCCGCCGAGTTGGCCGACGAGCGATTTGTAAGTGTCCGGCGTCCGATGTCGAAAACCAGAGCCGTAGGGTGGGTGGAGTCTTCGGAACCCACCAAGCGACTTGGTGGGTTCCGAAGACTCCACCCACCCTACAGGGTCCGGAATCAAACACATTTTTTTGGAGGTGTGGAACATGAGTCAGTTGCATCCTGCGATGGGTCGGGTTGGGGTTTGGGGGTGTTCGGTTTTGGTCGTGTTTTACGGGATTTTGTTGGCGATGGCGTTGTTGATTGTGTTGCCGGGGTGTGTGGTGCAGCCGCCGACGCCGCGGATTCAGCCGGCGCCGGTGCCGGTGCCGATTCCGTATCCGGTGCCGCAACCGTGTCCGGGGCCTGGGCCGTGTCCGGTGCCGCGGCCGCCGCATCAATTTGTTGTCATGTGACGCGTAGGGTGGGTGGAGTCTTCGGAACCCACCTAGTCGCTAGGTGGGTTCCGAAGACTCCACCCACCCTACAAGAAAAGAGGTAGAAGCGATGAAACGATTGCTCATCAGTTCGTTGTTGGTTTTGGTTTTAGCCTTCCATTGCCAGGCGGCGCCAACGTTGGGCGGGCCGATTGCGCCGGACGGCAAGACGAAGGTGATGATCGATTTTCCGCTGTCCTTGCGCAAGGAGAATGTCGGCGGCCGCGATGGGGCGGGGTTGTGCGTTTTCACGTCGATCATGCACAGTGCGCGCTGGCAGAAGGAGACGCCGCTGGAGGATTTTCAGACGCTCATGCGCAAGGAGCTTGGCGGCGGTTGGCCGGAGAAGGTTGACAAGATGATCGGCAAATATGCCGGCGGCGTCGATTATTTCCAGTATGAGGGGCGTGATTTGCTGGTGTTGCAGATGGCGCTTCAGAGCGGGCGATTGCCGTCGGTGACGTATTCTGGGCGCGACCCGCATTACAAGGGTTCCGTGTCGCACATGGTGAACCTGGTTCATCTCGACGAGCAGTGGGCTTGCATTCTGGACAACAATTTCATCGGCGCCGATCAACTGGTGTGGATGACGCCCAAGGAGTTTGTGGACCGCTGGGGCGGGAAAGGGAGCGGATGGACTGTGATTCTGCTCAAGGAGCCGCCGGACATTCCGGTCACGGGCGGCAATGTCACGCACCAGATTATCAAGGATCACAAGCCGCTGTTTGGCGTGCAACGCAATAGTGACAAGGGTGGCGACGGCGAGAAGCCGTGGCTTGTGAAATACATCTGGTATTACTGGGACGGCGATCCGGACCGCATTTATCTGAATTGCGAAACGCTCGACCATGAGACGCAGGTTGGGGCGTTCGACATCAAGCACAACTATTTCTGCTATTACCACGCGGAATACAAGGAATGGCTCAGCACGAAGTGTGAACCGCCGTTTCCGCCGCCGAGCGTGACGCCGGGACAGGCGTCGGGGATCGTCGGTTATGCGGAGGATGAGGGGCCGCCGCTGTGCTGGTGTCCGCCGCGGGTTGGCGTTGATGAGCGCTGGACACGCAAGGGAGTGCCGGCGAAGCGCGAGGATTTGTTGAAACTTTTGCAGCCGAAACCGGCGCCGGGGCCGTTGCCGATTGGGCCGAACGGGGGCGGCACGGGGCCGGCGCTGGTGACGAGTTTGTTGTTGTTGGCGGCGTTTGTGATTCACCTATTGCCAAAGGAGAGTGTGTGATGAACACGACGGTGACGTTGGACATTGTGCAGGCCGTGATTTACGCGGGGGTGGCCATTGGGGGCTACTTTGTCAGTCATTCGGGGATCTTGAAGCGGTTGACGGGAGGCGGGGCGGCGAGTCCGACGCCTTCACCGCAACCGGCGCTGCCGGGAGTGCAGCCGGCGTTGTCGAACATTTTGAAGGTGGTGGAGGATCAGTTGCTGGAGGTGTTGACGGATGCGGTGAAACGGATGGTGCAGCCGTCGGCGGGGAGTGAGCAGGCGAAGAAATAGGTGAAGGCCCCTCACCCCCGGCCCCTCTCCCCGAAGCGGGGAGAGGGGTGACCGGGTGAAGCGCTTGGGATGGAGATGGAGGATTTGCAATGCGGAATCGCATCAAAGGGCATCGGCGTGTTCGGGCGGGCGACATTGTGCCGCATGAATTGAATCCGCGTGTTCATACGGATGTGCAACGGGCGGCGCTGACGGCGCTTTATGACGAGATCGGTTTCGCGCGTTCGTTGCTCGCGTACGAGCTCCCCGATGGCCGCTTGAAACTGATCGACGGGCATCTGCGGCGGGATCTGACGCCTGACGAGATGCTTGACGTGGAAGTATTGGATGTCTCCGATGCCGAGGCGCGGGCACTGCTGTTGGCGATTGATCCGCTGGCCCAGTTGGCGGGGTACGACGATAGGATGTTGCAAGAGTTGCGTGAGAAAACGGAGCGCGATTCGGCGGCGATCAGGACGCTGTGGCAAACGTTGGCGGATGCGGACAAGAAAATGCGCCAGCGGCTCAAGCGCGACATGAAGACGGAGCTGCCGGAACCTCGGTTTTTCGTGTTGATTGCTTGCGAGGATGAGGAGCAACAGATCGAGTTGCTGGAGCGGTTTCACGACGAAGGTTTGAATTGCGAAGCGAAGATGGGGTAATGATGCAAACCACCGTAACTGTGGAATCACCGATTGTCGAGACGTCGCGTGTCGCCCAGGTGCGCGGGTTATTTGACTTGCCCCGCGCGGAACGGAGCTCATTGACGTGGAGCGTCGCTCTGCCATTGGAAGAACGACCGTGGCAGATCGGGTTGATGGTTGGACCGTCGGGGTGTGGCAAGAGCACTATTGCACGGCGGTTGTGGCCTGAGGCGCTCGATCACGGGTCGGCATTACAACGGTTGAATCGCGGCTGCGTCGTTGATGCGTTTCCTGACCATTGGCCCATTGCGGACATTACGGAATTGTTGTGCTCCGTGGGCTTGGCGTCACCGCCGTGCTGGTTGCGGCCTTTTCGGGTGTTGTCCACGGGCCAACAATTTCGCGTGATGCTGGCGTTGCTAATGGCCAACGCGCAAGCAGGCGGGTTGGTCGTGTGCGATGAATACAGCAGCGTGGTGGATCGCACGGTGGCGCAGATTGGTTCCCATGCGCTGGCGCGGACCGTGCGCAAACGCGGCCTGCATTTTATCGCGGTCACTTGTCATGAGGATGTCGAGCAATGGCTGCAACCCGACTGGGTTTATCGGCCGGCGGAGAACCTGTTTGCCTGGAGGTGTCTTCGGCGACGGCCGCCAATCGAAATCGACATCGTTCGTTGCCAGGCATCGGCGTGGGCGTTGTTCGCACCGCATCACTATTTGAACCAGGCGCATGCAAAAACGGCGGTTTGCTTTTTGGCGAGCTGGCGGCAGCGGCCGGTGAGCTTTTCGTCGTGGCTGCCGTTGTTCGGTTCGGGGCCGCGGGCGCGGCGCGAGCATCGCACGGTGACACTGCCTGATTATCAAGGCGTCGGCATTGGCAATGCGCTATCGGCTTTTGTGGCGTCGCTGTGGAAGGGTCTGGGCTGGCGGGCGCTGTCCACGACGACACACCCGGCGATGATCGCGGCGCGGTGTCGCAATCCACTGTGGCGCATGACGCGCAAGCCTTCGTTCGCTCAACCGGGCGACAGCATTGGGCATGCCACGACGAGATTGACGGCGGGTTTTGAATATGTCGGGCCGGCGTTAGCGCCACTGCTGGCGAGAGCTCTGTTGTAGGACCGGATTCCGATCCTGTCCAATTACGGGACAGGATCGGCATCCTGTCCTACGAAACACGAGGCAAATACATGGCCGCAACGGAACCTGCCTTGACATTGAAATTGATCGAAGAAGTCGGCCATCGCATTCGCGGTGGGGCGTTTGAGCAGATCGCGGTGGAAACGATGGGAGTGCCGTTTGCCATTTACCAGAAATGGCTGCAAGCGGCCGAGAATCCGGACAGCCCGGAGTTGTACCGCATGCTGGCCACGGAGGTGCGTCAGGCGATTGGCTGGGCTCGCCTCAAGGCAGAGATGGAATTGCACGAGAACGACGCCAAGACGTGGCTGCTTTACGGGCCCGGCAAGGAAACGGCGGTGCGCGAGGGTTGGGGGCGTGGCGGCAAAACAGCAGGCGCGGAAACGGAGAGCGATGACTGGATGGAAGTTTGTGCGTTACTTGTTGAGGCGCTGGCGCCGTTTCCTGAGGCGCGAATGGCGGCGGCAGAAGCGTTGGCAAAACGGAGCGAATCAAATTTACAACGAGGTGTTGACAACGGGAGGGGACAACCATGAATGACAACGAAGAAGGGTCGGTGCGATTGGGGAGCGGGTGTGGGCTGCCGTCGGCGATGCTGGACATTGTGCGCTGTCCGAAGTGCCGAGGGCCGCTAGTGGCGCGCGTGGGGCGGGGCGGGCCGTATTATCATTGTTTGTGCATCGGGGATGCGGAGCCGGTGGCGATTGTGGAGGCGACGAAGGTCTTGAATCCGGCGCGGCAGGCGGGGTGAGGAATTGAACCACGGATCACACTGATGACACGGATAAAAGCAGCCAATTGCCTTTGACCCGTGTTATTCGTGTGATCCGTGGTTTTCATGTTTTTACAGGCATTGGCGTTGTTGGCGATGCTTGTTAAAAATAAAGCGGAGCATGGCGACTTGGCCGTTTTGAAACCATGAGGTCGCTTATCGATGAGCACCACAACTGTCAGAAGGCGTTCCTCCGTGCTGGCCGAAAACGTGCCGGTGGACGGAGTGCTGCGCCTATCATGCGTCGATTGGAAATCGTATGTCCGGTTCTTGCGTATGTTCGAGGAACGGCCAACATTCCGGCTAACTTATGACGACGGGGAGTTGGAAATCAGGTCGCCAACGCTGAAGCATGACGATGACTCGCGTTTTATGGGTCGGTTGGTCCATGTGCTAACCGAAGAATTGGAGATGCCCATCAAGGGCGGCGGGTCGGTCACGATGAAGCGCCGGCTCAAGCTCAAAGGGATCGAAGCCGACGAGTGTTTCTGGATCGCCAATGCCAAGCGGATGAAGGGACGCCGCGATCTCGATTTTCGCCGCGATCCGCCGCCGGACCTGGCGATAGAAGTGGACGTAACACATAGCTCCATGGATCGCATGGGAATTTATGCTGCATTGCGTGTTCCCGAGGTGTGGCAACTTGAGGGCAACTTGCTGACCTTTCACGTTTTGGGCAGTCGCGGCAAATACGCTGCGGCGGAAACCAGTCTTTCCTTTCCTTTGGTCAAGCCGGCGGACATCATGCGTTTTGTGCGTTTTGCCCGCAATGCCGATGATCAGAATCTGGTCACGCGTGATTTCAGAGATTGGATTCGCAAGCGTCTCGCCAAACAATCATAAAACGTTCGGAGCCGGATTGTAGGATTGTAGGGTGGGTGGAGGCTTCGGAACCCACCAAGCGACTTGGTGGGTTCCGAAGACTCCACCCACCCTACTTCAACTTTCTTCTTGAGATTTCAACATGGCCATTTCGACCGCAGACCCCACTAAAACACGCATTGGCTGGATAGGCACCGGCGTCATGGGACGCTGGATGTGCCAGCATCTCATGACCAAGGGCTACAAGGCCACGGTTTACAATCGCACCAAGGCGAAAGCGCAGCCGTTGATCGAGGCCGGCGCTGCCTGGGCGGACACGCCGAAACAGCTTGCGGAAAAGTCGGATATTGTCTTCGCTATCGTGGGTTTTCCCAAGGATGTGCGTGAGGTTTTCTTGGGGGCGGACGGAGCCTTGGCCGGGGCCAAAGCGGGCACGATCTTTGTGGACATGACGACCAGTGAGCCGTCGCTGGCCCGCGAGATTCACGCGGCGGCCAAGGCCAAGGGGGTTTACAGCGTTGACGCGCCGGTCTCCGGCGGCGATGTCGGGGCCAAGAATGCGGCGCTGTCGGTCATGGTTGGCGGTGATGCGGAGGTGATCGAGGCGGTGAAGCCGTGCTTTGAGTGCATGGGCAAAACGATCATTCATCAGGGCGGGCCGGGGGCGGGACAGCATACCAAGATGGTCAATCAGATTTTGATTTCGACGTGCCTGGTCGGCGTTTGCGAGGCGTTGCTCTACGCTCACAAGTCGGGGCTGGACGCCAAGACGGTGTTGCAATCGGTGGGCGTTGGGGCCGCGGGAAGCTGGCAGCTCAACACGCTGGGGCCGCGGATCATCGACCGCAACTTTGAGCCGGGGTTTTTTGTCGAGCATTTCATCAAGGATCTGGGGATTGCGCTCGATGAGGCGAAGAAGATGGGGATCGTGGTGCCGGGGCTGGCGCTGGCGAATCAGTTGTTTTTGGCGGTGCAGGCGCAGGGGTATGGGCGGAAGGGGACGCATGCGTTGATGATGGCGCTGGAGGGGTTGGCGAATGTGAAGCGGTGAGGCGTATGATTCAGCGTCAGTATCAAGCAGGAGCGGCATCTGGTGGAGTGGAAATGATACTTGACGGCGTCAAGACGTTGATTCCTGCAAAGCGCAGAAAGTCACTTTCGTTGAGGGTCAAAACTTCAGTTATCCCGTGAGTTTTCATCAAGGCAACCAACCGTGCGTCGTGGGCTTTGGTCCCTTTGACACCATTTGCAAGGACGAGATTTTTCCATACTGCGTAGCTTGCAGCCGTCTCGGACAGCACCGGAAACGCACGCTCCAGCAACCGCAGGCGTTGGTAGGTTGGTTCAATGGACAGGCCGTAACCGCCACGAGCGCTGGCAGGTCTGGTGCAAACATTCCAGAATTCGGCGACGTTTTGCGGAGAGGTCACCAAAGCATCACCGCGAGCCGTCAACGCGCGAACCGCACGTCGAATTATCACGTGTTCGGGTTCAGCGCGGTTGACAAACCGCAACAGGATGCCGGTATCGACGAGAACAACCATTAGTCGTGATCGCTGTAAATGTCGTCGCGCGAAAAGTTGACGGGGAGCACCGGTGAAGGCGGGCTCGCTTCGGCAAGCGCATCAAGATCGCGCTCGACTTCCTCGAGAATCGCCAGGGCCGACGGATTCATGGCCGCAGAGGACGCCGGCAAATTGCACCGCAGCGTGAGAATCAAACGCTGAATATCATCAATGACAGGCCCAGGCAACCCCGAGACGTCAACGGTTTGTGGCATGGCGAAACCTCCTAAACGACTGAGATGGTATTGTAGCAAGCGGATGGCGTTAGGCGGAAGGGGGCGCATGCGCTAATGATGGCGCTGGAGGGGTTGGCGAATGTGAAGCGGTGATGAGAAGCGGCCTCAAAGAAGGCGAAATAAAATGCAAAGCCAGGATTCGTTTCACAGGCATGGGTGGGGGGGTGTGAAATGAAGCGAATACATAATCATATTGTTACGCCAGCCGGCGCACCCACAGCCGGCTCAAATGCCGTTTCCGTTCCGCCTCCGCGAAATCCTCAAATCCCGTGCGGTTGTGCAGAATCCAACGGTTATTGATAAACAGCATTTCTCCCGGATTGAGCGTGAACTCCACGCGCAAGGCTGGTTCGCTGGCCACGCGGTCGAGGGTGTTGAGTGCGTCGATCTGAGCGGCGGTCAGCGGCTGGCCGACTTTTTCTTGGCCGACTTCGATCCAGTAACGCAGATAGCGGATCACCAACGCCGGGCCGTCGCCTTCCAGGATGGGGACGTGGGCGGTGGGGCCTTCGCCGGGGCGGATGCCGCCGCGGCGGTCGATGTGGAAAGGTTGCCGCAATAATTCCCAGGCGGAGCGGTGGTGGGTTTGCAGTTCTTGTTGGACGGTTTGGCCGCTGACGAGTTGGCTGTGGCCGCCGGATTTGGCGCCGTGCAGGCAGAGCAGGCCTACGTAGTCGCAGACTTCTGAGCCGAAGGAGTTGTCGGTGTGGAAGCTGCTTTCGCTGTTGGTCAGGGAAAAACGGGCGCCGTAACGCACGTCCTGGCCGGTGTCGCGGACGTCGTAGAGCAGGGTGCTTTGCGTGTTTTGTTCGATCGGCTGACCCAGGAGTTGGCCGATGAGCCAGTAGGCGATTTGCCACTGGCGTGTGGAATAGCGGTCGGCCTGGCCGGCGGTGAGGATGATGAAGCCACGGCCAGTTTCCAGGGCAGCGAGGATGGGGGCGACATCGTCGGCGCAGGCGGCGGCCACATCCTTGTTGATTTGCATTGCGGTTACAGTTTGGTCGGCATGCGCGGTGCGCACCAGAGAATCGAGGGCGGTCAAGGCGCGCGCGGATAATGGATGATGCCAGGCGGCTGGCTTGTCGATGGAGTTTGCACGCCAGGCGTTGAGGTTTTCTGTAGTTGGGGTTCGCATGGCGGCTCTCAATGTGCAGTTTTGTGGGCCTTCTCCTGCTTTAGGCCCCAGCGCGCACGGCGGCTAGATTGTGTTGCCGCGTGAACCGCGCTACTGTCCGCCTTGCTTTTGCGAATGCCACATTTGATTGAACTCATTGGCGTCATAGGGACTGGCGGGTTCTGCAGTAGCAGGGTCCGGCGCAAGCACACGCGCCGGACCGGCCGGGCTCACGGGCGAGGGTGCGGTTGCTACTTGTCTAGGGGCCGGAGTGGCGCCGGCGCCTGGCAGCGGAGCAAGTTCCGCGGGCACTTCGCGGGCGATGGGCGTTTCCGCCGGCGGATGAGGTGGTTGATTGGTGAGGACGAATGGCGATGGCGCTGGAGTTTTCTCAATGGCGGCAGGCGCAGGCAGCGTTGCAGTGGCTTTGGCAGTCACATTGCCTTGTGGTTTCAGGTGCGCATTGCGGGTCACCACCATTTCGATCCAGCTTTGTAGCGTCGCAAACGGCACGGCCTGGCGATTGGTGATTGCCGCAATTGCGGACCCGCCGTGGGCCGTGGACGCTTTGCTCAGCAGAGGGCTGGCGCCGGGTTGCTCGAAGCTGATCTGCTTGATCGTGGCGGCAAGGTTGTTTTGCGTGGTTCGGTTGACGCCAATATCGCCGGCGCGGCTGAGCACAAACGCGCCGCCCTTGCCGGTGGCGTGACAGTTGGCGCAGGTATTCATCAAGATTGGCTGAATTTTGTTGGCAAACACTGCCAGGCAATCGCTGGTCACTTCGACGGGCGCCGTGTCGATAGGCGCCTGGACCGTTTCGGTGGGCGGCGTCGGCGGCGCAGGGGCCGGAGGGCCGGTGTGTTCCAGCATGGCCAGGTATTGTTTCGACTCGGCATGCTCGGGGCGCATTTGCGCTGCGGTGCGGGCCTCGGCGATGGCTTGCTCGTACAGGCCATGGGATTGGCACCAACGGGCGAGCCGCAGGTGTTCGTCGGGGTCGCGGAGGTTGGTCCGGCTGCACAGGAATTTGTAGGCGTCCTCCAGGCTGGCGCAGACTTTGGCCGCGTTGCCGAGCGGCACTTTCAGTTCGCCGAGCGGGCGGCGGATGACATACATGTCGCCCTGGCGCTCGACTTCGCCTTCGAGGACGTTGCCGTTGTCGAGGACCAAAACGCGGCCGCCGGCTTGCGGCGTTTGGGCCGCAACTGTCAAATGGGCGGCGGCGACAAGCGCAACGGCCCATGTTAATAAGTAGACCGATGGTTTCATGGGGCGGTGGGTATACGATGGGACGCCAGACGGGTCAAGTGCAATTGAGCTTTGGAGTGCGGCGACGAGTCGCCGCACTCCAAATTATTGAGCGGTGTAGCCGCCATCGACCATCAGGGTGTGGCCGGTGACGAAAGATGCTTTGTCCGAACAGAGCCACAGGACAGCCTCGGCGATTTCGTGGGGTTGGGCGATGCGGCCCAAAGGGTGAAGATTGGCGAAATGGGTCAGCACGTCAGAGTTGCCGCCGGCGAGGCGGTCGATCATCTCGGTCTGCACGGCGCCGGGGGCGACGGCGTTGACGCGAATGTTGGACTTGGCGAACTCCACCGCCGTCGATTTGGTCATGCCGATAACGGCGTGCTTGGAGGCGACGTAGATTTGTATTTGGCCCATAGCAACATTGCCGAAAATAGAGGTCATGTTGACGATGGCCCCGCCGCCGGTTTTGAGCATCGCGGGGATTTCGTGCTTCATCGATAACCAGACGCCCTTGATGTTGGTGGCGATCAGGCGGTCGAAGAACTCCTCGGTTTGTGACGGCAGCGGCTGGAATTCTTGCTCCAGGCCGGCGTTGTTGCAGGCGACGTCGAGACGGCCGTAAGTATTGAGCGTGGTGTCGATCAGGTTTTTGACATCGGTTTCCTTGGTGATGTCGGTGCGGACGAAGATGGCTTCGCCGCCGGCTGCTTTGGCGAGGCGGACGGTTTCCTGGCCGGCGTCAGTGCCGCGGCCGGCGACTACGACCTTGGCGCCTTCTCTGGCAAAAGCGACGGCAGTGGTGCGGCCGATGCCTTGGGTGGCGCCGGTGACGAGGGCGACTTTGTTGGGGTAGAGGGGCATAGGCAATCCTGCAAAAACTCAAAATCAGCTTTCGCTAGTAAACTCCACCGTCAGCGGTTCGGCGACGACGCGCGTGTTTTGGAAGCGATAAGTGGCTTGAATCGTATGAGTACCCGGAACACGATTTTTGCGTGGGACCGTCGCCAGTAAGGACACGGTAGCCGTGAATTTCTCACCGGGCAGCAACCGCAAAATGGCTGGGTCTCTGGTAGGCGAAAACCGGTCGCTGAAATGTCCTTCTGACACCAAGCCACCATGAGGTCCAACTACGGCCAAGTCTAGAAATTGCAAAGGTGTCATGGTGTACTCGATTTCGATTACTGAGGTAGAGCAGTTTTCCAACTCGATTTCACCCATGTTGGGTAACGGACCGTAGCGGGACGTTGCCTGAATGGCCCGCAGACGACATGTTAGTTTCTGTTGACTCCGAGATTTAATGCTCGTTGCCGTGAGTGCTTCGTTCATGATTACGGTCCTCCGTTTTCAATTCTTGCGGAACAATCGAAATGAATCACCGTACGAAAACTCGTCACCAATCAGTCGTTCAAGGGTCATCTCTTCTTCTGGAAGTCGTCCGTTTTTGGTCAGGATTTTGGATGAATAACTCAAGTAGCTTTTGCCTTGCTCAACGGTTGGTCCAGTTAGGATCGCGGAATGCGGCGCGTCATTGTCTAAACCGCTCCAAACCAGGATGTCCCCCTCCCTTGCCGCAGCGTCCGGAACCACAGCGGCGTAGCTGCATCGGAGGATGGTTCGAACATCGTTGCCAGAAAACGGCGATACGGCGCCTCCCGGCGCCGCTTTACCGCCGAAAGTCAGACCGTGACAGAAGTAGAACACGCCGTCCTCGGCGCGGAAAACCTCAATCTTGGGGCCGCCGATTAACTCAACCTCCAAGATTTTGCCGTGAATCGGTTGCTCGTAAAGGAGCGTCCATGGTGTCAACTCTCGCAAGGTCTGCCAATTGAACAGCGGGCTTTGCGCCATTAACTGGGATTTCATGACGCTAACCCACCACAACGGCAAAGGCAGAATCTCTCGTTTGAGTCCGCATTGAAAATAATACCGCCCGATCCACGCGAATGCCAGTCTGACAATGCGAGGCGGAACGCTCACCAAGAATGAGGCGGTGCAGCCGATGGCCGTTTTGGCATTGCAATTTTTGTAATCGCATCGTATCCACCGCGTGGTGACGGGACTTGGTCTGCTCCAAAACACAGGAAATTGCCATGACTTCTTTGCGAATCGCTGTGGTTTGCTGCTTGGGAGTAGCGGTGGTGAGTAGTTTCGCCTTCGCTCAGAGCGGCTCCGCCAGCCCATATTTGGCAAAGGACGGATCTCTCGCGCAGCCATTGATAATTCGTAAGAACCAGTGGGGCCATAGAATGGGAAGCTCATCGTGTGTCGCTATCGAAGCCAACGGCAATTGGACCTCGACCCTATCTCACAGTGATCAACATATTGAGCCGTCGACAAAAACAGGCTCGCTCAACCTGAATGAACTTGTCGAGCTTGCCAAAGTCTTGGAAAAATATGATCTGGCCAATCTACAAAGTGCAGG
>Ga0134121_10002546_pt1 | contig 15684 bp, 16 predicted proteins | sample KB301_FD_96463 | JGI IMG/M metagenome (GOLD analysis project Ga0134121, IMG submission 96463) | Terrestrial soil microbial communities without Nitrogen fertilizer from Kellogg Biological Station, Michigan, USA - KB3-0-1 | ecosystem: Environmental > Terrestrial > Soil > Unclassified ... | reverse complement strand
TCGCAAACACTTCAGGAGAAGGCGAAGGCCCGGGGGGCGGCGGTGGCGGCGGATTTGTTTCCATCACAAGCCCCAGCTCAATTGCCGTTTCTGTGACAGGCGGAGCAAACGGAACTACCAACTCTCCGACTTTCGTGAGCTTCCTTCCCAATGGTGCTACGATGGGTGCAAGCGGCCTCTCAACTCTCAATCCTTCCGATCCTTATTCAGGAGGCGGCTCATTACCCGTTACCATCATCGGCTTTTCCGGAAAAAGAAATAACAACACCGTTGTGCTGTCGTGGACTACCGCTGCAGAAATCAACAATGATTATTTCACGGTTGAGAAACTGATGACAGACAATGAATTTTCATTCCTTGGAAACATGGATGGGAATGGCAACAGCACTTCCCTTCATGAATATGTTTTTGAAGACGCCAATCCTGCTGAGGGCATAAATTATTACCGCCTTTTGCAAACTGATTTTGACGGCCATCATACAACGTATGGACCTGTTGCAGTTACATTCAGGAAAAACATATTTCCCGCATCTGTCTTCCCGAATCCATTCACCAGGGGATTCACCCTTGAACTTTTCTCAGAAGATGAGTTGTCCTCTGTTGCTTTGGAATTGATGAATTCAACGGGACAGGTTATCAGCACCAGGAATGTTCACTTGAGTAAAGGCGCCAATGACATCCTGATGAATGAAGCAGGCGACTTTGGACCCGGAACTTTTTTCATTCGTCTTGCCGGTGCCGGTTTCCCGCCTCAGATTATTCCATTAGTGCACCGTTCAGAAAATTAATCAGCCTTCCCTCCTTCTATATTATTCCTGAAAACCGGATTACTTGTTTCCGTTTTAACCGACTGGCATATCTTTTTCTTTCCCATGTAAAAATGAATTAATGAAAAAGGAAAAGGATAAAGAGAATATCAAATCCTCCGGGCAAAATCTTCCTGGCTATCCGCATTACCCGGACGCAGAAGATGAGATGGGCCCGAATGGTGAGCAGCGAGTTGATGTGGATATAGACGATCTTTCAGGAAAACCTCTCACAGCCGGTCTGAAGCAGAACATTCCCGCACCCCTTGAAAAAGATCCTTCCCCCGAAATTGTACCGGGCAACGAAGCGGACCTGACACCTGATGACCTGCAGGCTTTGGGTCCCAAGGACAGAAACAATGATGGTGGTGATGACCAGGTATTATTGCCGGAATTAGATTCAGGCCCTGATCTCACGGGCGATGACCTTGATACTCCCGGTGCCGAACTGGATGACGATATGGAAGAAACAGGTTCCGAAGACGAAGAAAATAATTATTACAGCCGCGGCCAGGAATAATATTTTCCCTCTTCTCCCTATTCAAAAAGGCATATTTTTTTATTCCTGCGTTTTGAAATATATGTCTGAAATTAAAATGTTATTAAAATGAAAACCATCCTTCTTGCAGCCACTGCACTTCTTACAAGTGCATTTACCTTCGCACAGCATAATGAAATCGATTCTCAAACAAAAAGTTCCTCTGATAAAGCCATGTTGGATGGACAGGCCTTTGTTGTTATGCTAACTGATAATTCATCGGCATCCACAGGCAAAATTGGAAATATGGACAGCGACCGTTATATGGATAATCCCAATGTGACGCAGCCCAACAAGAATAACCAGGGAATGAACCCTACGTCCAAGGCTCCAGGCACGAATGAAAAAAAAGAAGCAGGCAGTGCAAAAAAAATGGTGCTGCGATTTGAAAACGGAATGGTAAGAACTTCAGGCAAGGGTGATCTGAAGGTTTCTAATTGTTCATATAAAAGCTGGGGAATGGAGAGTACCGGCATCTCATTCACTGCTGATTGCAATAATACAACGGGCTCTTCGTCAGAAGTAATTGGAAAAGAAAACCAGGGCGGACAACCTCAACCACCTGCAGGATCAGCGATCGGAACCACAACGAAAACGTATGAACCGAACCAGGGTTCTGTGCAGGCTGAAAACAATTCAGTAACAACTGTCAGTGCTTCAAACAGCACACAATTGTCAGGCACGGTAAACGGCGATACGATTCACGGTACTATTACCTGTAATAAAAGTGATGGCAGTGTAAAAACTTATTCTTACACCGGAACCAAGGCAGGCAAGAATGACCTTGACATGGAGAATGAAATGGGTATGAAATAACCCGGTTGTTGAATATCCCTGGGTTTAGATTTCCATGATGGCAGTCCAGAAATCAAGGTTTTTTCCCGGCCTCAGATTTTTTTGGAGAAACAATTCTACTTCTGCTGTGCAATTTCCGATTTTCCCGAGAGCATTCACCAGTTCACTTTCAGTGCATCCAAAATAATTGCACCAGGAATTCAGGTGCGTTTGGTCCGGAATTAAAACATGATAAGGAAGATTCTCGGGATTTATTAAACCGGCCATTTAGCCGGTGCCCGCTTAAAAATATATGCCACCTAAAATCCTTGTGAAATCAGGCTGGATTTATCCTATTGGAAAGGTATACATTTTTATATGAGCAGGTTCCGCGCTCATGAGTAAAACTCGCGATAATAGAATTATGAACATCCTCATCGTTGACGATGACGAGGATGACAGGTCAATCATTGTTGAAATCCTTGGCGAACTTGACAAGAGCATCCAACATGTAAGTTATGAGGAGGGTAAGGATGCACTTGATTTTCTCAAAGGAAATCATGATGCCCTGCCTGATCTCATTTTTCTTGATCTCAACATGCCGATGATGGATGGAAAGGAATTTCTGAAAATATTAAAACGCGACCCCGTGCTGATGCATATTCCTGTGGCCATCTACACGACATCAAAACTGCCGCAAGACGTAGAAGAAACAAGAATTCTGGGGGCATCGCATTTTATTGTCAAGCCCTCCAACTTCCAGGAACTCAAGAACGAAATAAGTGATTTGCTCGCTGACCTCTCCGCATCGATTGCCACTTGATGCCATGCCCGGACTCATGGGTGCTATTTGAAAATGCATTTTCATTCCAACTCCTGGAAGGCGCGGCACGACTTTTTAATTTTATATTAAAAAAAATTGTATGATGAAAAATTATAAATCCATACGCAACTTCTATGAAGCGATGCAGCAAAAGCCGCATCCACAGGAGCCAAAGAGCCGGCCACGTAACCGGGAGCATCATGAAAAACCTGATGCAGAACTATCTTTCAAAAAAGTACTTGACTTCTTTAAGGGCATCCGTCCCTGAAGTGCTGAGCTAACCAAAAAAATCTCATTCAAAATGAACTACCAAAGAATTCTCAAAGGTGCCGCCATCGGCTCAGCCGCAGGCGGACTTGCATTTCTTGCGTTTCATCCTGCAGGAAAAAGGATCCGCAAGAAAGTTATGGACTTAGGCCTCGACGTTGCTGATACGCTCATCGATCTGATGAGAACGACCATTCCTTTGCAAGAAGAAGGAGAAAACGGGTTGAGCGACCATAAAAGTCAAAGCCGTTCTGCAGCTGCAGAGCTTTGAACAACGCATCACACTTTTTATAAAGGGCTCAATTCACGCAGGGAGAATTACAGTGAACGTTGCGCCCACCTGCGGTTCACCCTGGGCATAAATCACCCCGTCGTGGTTCTCGACAATTTTTTTGCAGATAGCCAAACCGATGCCTGTGCCGCTATAGGTTTGTTTGCCGTGCAGGCGCTGAAAAACATTAAAGATTCTTTCGCTGAATTCCTGCTCAAAGCCTATTCCGTTGTCGGCAATTGTGAACTTCACATAGGAGTTCTCCGGATTCAGCCTGGGATAAAGTTCAATTTCAGATGCCGGCAACTTCTCCGCTGAAATATTAATGACAGGATTTTTATCGTTGTACTTCAACGAATTGCTGATCAGGTTAGAAAACAACTGAAATAACTGCAACGGTATTCCCCTCACCGAAGGCATCAACGGGTGATTGATCACTGCATGCTTTTCACGGATGATCAATTCAAAATCACTTTTAATATTTTCCAGTATTTTATTCAGGTCAGTCGTTACAAAAGCTTCCTCCGTTCTTGATATCCTGGAAAAACTGAGTACGTCCCTGATCAGGTTCTGCATCCTGTACGCTGCCTGCGCGATCTTTTGCTGGTAATTCCTTTGCTTTGCGATGTCATTGAGGCTTCCTTCCATTAACTGCGCAAAGGTTTGAATCTTACGCAAGGGCTCCTGCAAATCATGGCTGGCTACATAAGCAAACTGTTCCAGGTCGCGGTTGGATTTTATCAGCTCTGAATTTAAATTTTCCAGCTGCTCATTCGCCTCCATGATGTTTGAAATATTGTGGCCGATGACAAGCACACCATATATTTTCTCATCGTTGTCCTTGAGCGGGATATAGTAATTTTCAAACCATAAGTTCAGGATCGGCGAACGGTATTTAGGGTCGTGAATGTATGTACCTTCCAGCGACTTTCTTAAATCATAATACATCGCTGTGCCGGCCATCCCGGGAAATACCTCGAGAATATTTTTCCCGATGATCTCTTCTCTTTTTTTTCCATAATAATCATCGGCGCGCTTATTCAGCATGAGGTAATTCAGGTCCTTGTCAAATACGGCCACAAGGTCGACCGATGAGTTGATGATCGTCTCTACGAAATCCTTTTGTTCCTGCAACGCATGTGTGCGTTCTTTGATTTTTCGTTCGAGGTTCTGGTTGAAAGACATGATTTCATGGTTTTGATCCTGGATCTCGGTAAGCATCCCGTTGAATGCTTTGGTAAGTGATCCCATTTCGTCGTTTCCGAATTGCGTCGCCCTAACGGAGTAATCCCTGTTCTCTGTAATAGCCTTGGCCGTCTGCTCAAGGGCCAGGATAGGCTCTGAAATTGATTTTTGCAAAAGCCTGGAAAGCATGTAAGCTACTGCCAGGGTACCCATGAGCAGAAGTAAACCGATCGCCGCATAGTGCCGCAACTGCTCATACATGTCTTCAAGATCTGATTTTAAGAAAAGTGTTCCAAGCTTTTTATTTTCCTGAACGATGTCCGTAAACCCTTCAATATTTCCATTGACAAATCCATATCCATCCGGTCCCGGTGATGCCGGAAATTTTCCTGAAGATAGATTCGCAGGGTAGGTCACAAAAAGTTTTCCGTCTTTATTAAAAAGACATGCTGCCACGATGTGGGGATTCGCTTTCAGCGCACTCAGGATTTCATTGGCATCTTTTTCACTGTCAAAGGCAAGCGCCGCCGAGCTGTTGGATGCGATAACCTTTCCGAGCGTAATCACAGTGTTACGTTCCGTCCTCCGAAAAGAGTAGTATTCGAGCACCAGGTATGCCGAAACCATCAGGAGCAGCACTGTCACACAGGTGAGCAATATTACATTCCTCAACTTCCGCTGTATGGGAGCGTCTTTCAGTTTCATACGCGCGGGTCAGTTTGTTTTTGCAAGACTCAGTAATTTTGAACTGATAGTAAGCCGTGCGGCTTTCGAACGGGCCACGTTTATCTCAAAATGTATTTTACTTTCTTCATTAAAAAAACGAATGATCCCGCCCAACTGGTTAAACGAAACAGCATCTCCTACGGTGAGAATATTTTTGCCATCCACTGACGAGAGGATGTTTGACACCCACTCCTGGTCTTTTGAATTGATGTAAAGCATCTGGCAATCGTAACTGGTTCTCAATCCGATGTATCGCTTTACGCGGATCGGATGCGTGCCGATCTTTTCACCAGCAACGGCTTCGTCGAGGTATGAACCGAAAGGATCGTCCCCGATGATGCCTATCACAAACGGATCATCACTGTTTTTAAATGCCGATTCAGGCCAATCAATGAACTGGGTAAAGTTATAAAGGAAGATCGCTTTCACCTGGTATTCGGACGCCGATTTATCCTGCGCAAATGCAAAACCCGTCGCTCCAAAACAAAGCAATAACAGGATGCACTTCAGGTTCGCTGAAATGAAAAATAAATACCTGATATGAAGGATCCTGTTTTTCAAAATTTGAATGTTAGCCTCGCAAAAGCGCTTCTTGGTATGCGGATACTTCCCGAAGAACCATGATTTTTATTCGCAAGATTTGATCCGACAACTGACACAGTAGCCCATTTGTAATGCCATGCCACACGTGCATCGAAAGTGAAATAGGACGGAACAGAAGGAAGGCCGATCGCTGCAGGCAGCACGTCCACGTACCTGAAAGTAAGATCGAGCTGGAAATACCTTGCAATGTCCATCAGTGACTGAATCAAAAACTGGTTTTGAGGATCAATCGCTTCAAAGGAACTCGTCTGCGGAAAAGTAGATTCACCGGTAATCGTAAATTTTTCATGCAGCCAGGTATAGCCCCCGCGCAGTTTCCACCAGCGTGTAGCAATCACGTTGGAAGAAAGTTCAATGCCGTAAGTATTTGCTTCCAGGTTATTGCCAAAATAAAACGAAGGCGGAGGAGTATGATTGGTATCAACACTCCTCAGGTCCATGTATTGGTTGTAAAAGGTGGCTATCGAAAAATAAATATTTTCTTTCGGGCGGATCCTGTACCCGAGTTCATAGGCAATCACTTTTTCTGACTTAAAATCCCCGTATGAACCCAGCGTCGGTGAAGGGTGATCCGTTTCGAAACGCGTCGGTGTCCGGACGCCTTGAGAGACCGCGGCCCATAAAGTATGCATGTCATTTGGCATCCAGGCCAGGCGGACTGTGGGGTGGAACTCGACGTTAACATAATCGTTGTGCAATACTTTGGTGCCCAGGGTCAGCTCCAGGTGCTCCGGTATCAGCGTCACCTGGTCCTGCACAAATCCGCTCACCAGCTTCAGCGCCCTGTCGGCAGGAACAAAATCATTCAGGATTGTATTGATCTTGTCATCAGCCACCCTGTATCCAAGTCCCCATACAATTTTGTTTCTTTTTCCAATGAAAAAATTGTGTGTCAGGTCTATATCATAGGTGTTCAACTCGTCGATGAAACCCTGGCTCTTGATATTTCTGTATGTCCTGTCAAAATAAGCCTGCACAGCTAACCCGGAGGTTCCGGAGAATGAATGCGTCCAACGTGCAATTAAATTCTGTCCGTTCACCAGCGTGCTGCCTGTATCATCTTCAGTTCCTGCATAAAGATCTCCCTGGAAGGTAAAGTTGCTGTGCGAAGATGGAATGTAATCGGCACGGAAACCTCCCTGTGTAATATTCCATGCATCCATGGCATCAATGCCTCCGTTCAAAGTAGTGCTGTTGTAATCGTAACGCTGCGCATATATCCTGTAATAGAAAGTCGTATCGATGTGCGATCCGTAACGCGCGGCGAAATAGTCACGCAATGAAGTTCCTGCCGCAACTGAAGCGTAAACGCCCTGGGTTTCCCGGGCACTTTTATTAATGACATTGATGATCCCGTTCACAGCATTGGCTCCCCAAAGCGCACCGCCCGGTCCACTGATCACTTCAACCTGCTTGATGTCTTCCTGCATGACATTTTGGACATCCCAAAAAACTCCGCCGAACAGGGGCGTATAGACTGAACGCCCATCGATGAGGACGAGCAGTTTATTTGAGAGCGAACTGTTGGAAACAGGAAATCCACTGAAACCCCTGGAAGAAATCCTGACATCATGCGCGCCGGAAGAAGAAACCTGCAGGTTGGTTGCAAGCCGCAATGCCCCGGGCAACCTTAGCGTTCCAGATCTGCGGATTTCATCCCCGCTGATGACCTGGATGGCGGAAGCAACTTCTGAAAGCTTCTCAGGGGTTTTCGAGACAGAGGTCACTACGATATTCATCAGCTCTTCCACGGAAAGCTTTTTCAACGCGCTCGCAGTCCGTATGGAATCAGAAGGCGCTTGCGCTTTGGCTTTCATTGGCACCAGGCTGACCGACAGCATGAACATCATCAGCGGCATTATGTTTTTGCGAACGATTTTCCCGAGGATGGTGGTAAGGTCATTCACGTCGGATGGCTTCAGGATAAAATCCGTTGCACCCAGTTTAAGGTTTTCATCAATTTCGCCGGGGTCGGCAGAAGTTGAATACATAAAAACAGGTGTGCTCCTAAGCCGTTCAATTTTCTTGAGTTCCCGCAGGCACTGCTGACCATTCATTCGGGGCATGTTCATGTCAATAAAAATGTAGTCAGGAACGAAAGACTCTTCAGCCTTTATTTTTTCAAGCGCATGAATTCCGTCATTTGCAAAAACGCATTGCACTGAATCATCCGCTTTCTCCATCGCATAGCTGAAAATCTCGTGGTCATCGGTGTCATCATCGATAAGAAATGCTGTCGTCCGCTTCATAAGAAATGTATTTGAAGCCAAAATAGGAATAAGTTACAGCAGAAAATAAATGCATTTTCATTTATTTTAAATGAGGAAAAAATACCACACGGTTATCAACAACCAGCTATTTATACGAAGCCGCGTTATAGGCAGATCAGCCCATGGGATCCATGGCATGCCTTTAGCGGGGCCGCCGCCGGAGATTTTTTCGTCATACTTTTTTCATTTCCCGGGAAATGCGACAGTGTCACCGAAATTTTTACGCAGCTTATGGCCTGTACTGCTTGGCGTAAGTATAATTGTAAATCTGCCAGCCATAAATTCTTATTCCCGATTTGCCGGTGAATGACGCAGACGTATACTGCGACACAATCGACTGGTAAGCATCATTGAAACTATTGGAGACATAATAAGGTCCCATGAAAGACGATTCGGCGCTGAAGAGCACGACGATCTTTTTTGTTTTTCCCTGGTTCAGTGCAGCCTGCCCGAAATAATCAAGCCGGCTCTTCATGTAGTTTACGTCGGGAGAAGTCCGGTAGTCGTGCAAAACAATACGGTCGCAGTAAGTGACCATTTCATTGGCCATGGTCGATTGAATGTTGCTGGGATTGTTGAACCATCCGAAATAAACTTCATTGGAGAGATTTGGCGATACTGATCGTGTCCAGTTGTAATAGGTCTTCATCGTAGCCAGGTAGGTCGCCCATGTAGTTGCACCATTCCACCACTCCCACTCCATATTTACGCCCGAAAATTTTTCTGATGTACTCGTGCGCGAATTATTATACTTCCTGATGTATGTCGTATCCAGTCCGTTTACCGAGCCCTGATAATAAACGATCACATATACGAAGTTCGTAATTCCGCTTTGCGAGCACCTGGAAAGGAAGCTTCCTATTTTAGAATAATTGGCTGAACTGGCGATTACGTTTTTCAAGCCATAAAAAGCAAACGCATTTATTCCTTTGTTGACAGCATAAGTAATCAGGCTGTTTTCCTTTGTCGCATTGCCGATGATATTGTTGGCACCATCAATATACATACACTTGTAGGATGCCGGGTTGTCAATGTTCGTACTCGTTAAAAGGTCTCCCTGGCGCGCTCCCGAATAAGAACCCGGTGTGTGATGACCGGGATCCGCAGGAATTGCCGTTGGGGTAACTTCGGTGTCTTCTTTTTCGCAAGAAGTAATCGCAACGGCGCATAGCAATGCCGCGGCCAGCATACATTTCTCAAGCATGTTTTAAATTTTTAAGAGGGTTAACACCGGCGCATAACTATCAAAGCAAACGCTCTCATATCGCGTCTGACAGCAGGTCCAGTTATTGATTCCAGAAAGTTGGTGGTAAAGACGCGCGAATGTATCAGTAAAATATGTAGCAAATCTGTACAGGATTATCTAACGTAGTGGGCGAGTTTCAATTGCTGAGATTCCTCATTTTGCTTCGCTACATTCGGAATTACAACAAGAGAAGAATCTTATTCGGAGCGGAAGTGCGAATTGAGGCGGAGAGGAATCTTTTAAACTGACCCATTAATCTATAAAAATGAAAGTACTATTGCTGGCATATATTTTTAAACCGGTTTTTAAATCTAACCTTTAAAAATATTTATCTCATGCTTAAATGGTCAGCTATTTTCCTTGTAATCGCAATTGTAGCTGCGATATTCGGGTTCACGGGCATTGCATCCAGTGCTGCAGGAATTGCCAAAGTATTATTTTTTATTTTCATTGTTTTATGCCTGCTGGGATTTATCCTCGGTAGCACATTATTCCGAAAAAAGGTTTAATTCAATTTGAACCGTGCAAGTGTCTCAACGGGACTCACAGTGATTCCGGGCATTTGCACTTAACTTAAATCTTTCACCTTCTTAAATAAAGGCATTATGAAACAATCCAGAAGTTCTATGACCAGACAAAGTAAACAGGGAATGTCTCACAAGCCACGCCCTGAAATCCGTGATGACCTGGACAGCCGGAAAGAAAAGGAGATTTCCTTCAAAGGAGACAGGAGCAAAAAGGGAGACAGGAAACGCAAGACTTCATGAGCTGTTGATGCTGGCATAGATTTTTAAAAGCAGCAACAATCTATTCCATTAAAAAATGCTATGAAAAAATTTACTCTGCTGCTGATTTCTGCCTTAATCGTTGGTGCTCCGCACCATTCTTCTGCAAATTTTTCTGCAAATCTTCTCTTCGCTGCCAAACTAACGGGCGACCAGGAAACGCCACCTGTCTCAACAAGCGCGTATGGAGTCGCTACTTTCATGTTGAATGCAACGCGCGATACACTTTGCATTTCAGTTACTTTCCGTGATTTAAGTTCAGCCGTTACGGGGGCGCACGTGCATAACGGCAGCTATGGGTTGGCAGGACCTGTGGTATTTGACCTCACTCCGTATATCAACGGCAACAGAATAGCTGCCACCCTTTCGGGTGGAATGATCACACCGGAAATTGTAGGAGCACTTGTGGCCCGCCAGTTTTATATCAACGTTCACACAGCAAATAATACCAATGGTGAGATCCGCGGACAGATTGAACTTGAAACTGATTTTCATTTTAAAGCATTCCTGAGCGGCGCCGAAATTGTACCGCCGGCCAATACGCCTGCAGTCGGCGTGGCCACATTTGACTTGCATAAGGATTACATGTACTTGAATTTAAAAGTACAGATCACAGGTCTCAGTGGTCCGATCACTACTGCTCAGCTTCACTACGGTGCGCCGGGTGTGAACGGACCTGAAGTAGCGTGGCTGGATTCATTCGTTAACGGCAACACCATCATCGCTGAAATACCTGATACATTGTTCATTTATGATTTACTGGCAGGAAATATTTACCTGAATGTGAACACTTCGGCAAACCCGATCGGGGAAGTGCGCGGACAAATTTACCTGCAGAGTGATTTTGCATTCGACCTCTGGATGAACGGCTCGCAGGAAGTCCCTCCTACCCCGTCTTCCAGCAGCGCGGCAGGTTCCGTCACGTTCAGTCCGGGCATGGACACAGTTTTTTATGATATAGTATTTGATTCACTCACCTCTGCGCCAGTGGCTGCTCATTTTCACGACGGCGTTGAGGGATCATCAGGACCCGTCTTGGTTGACCTGTCCTCTTCTCTCAACGGCAATCATCTCGTTGGCATGGCCAGTTCACTTCCTCCCGACTTTGTTGCTAAATGCCTGCTGGGTTCGATTTACCTGAATGTCCATTCAACGTCTTTCCCTTCAGGTGAAATACGCGGACAGGTAAGGCGTTATGCATACGAAGGCTTTACAGTTTCCATTGACGGTTCCCAGGAAATTCCGCCAAATCCTGCTTCGGCTACCGGTTCCGGTTTTGTATCTATTGATCAGCGGGAGCGGAGCGCGCATTACAGGATGGTAGTAAACGGTCTTAGCGGGCCGCTCACTCAGGTGCAATTCCAAAATGGTTTGCCGGGTGTTACCGGACCTCCCGTATTTGACCTGACACCGCATTTCACTTCAGGCGCTACCAATGTTTCGGCTTCAAACTACTGGACAGATTTCGATTTCTCTGTTCCGTTTGATGCGGCTCATGCGGATATGTTCATGAACAACGAAATGTATATCAACTTCTATACAGCATTAAATCCGGCAGGAGAAGTTCGCGGCAATATTCACCAGGGCGGAGAATGTTTCCTGACCACATCAGTTGCAGGTAATGAAATGATAGCCGGGGATTGGTCCATTTATCCCGTGCCCGCAATGGAGAATGCCCGCATTTCATTCACCGGATTGCGTAATGCGGAAGCAATGCTTGAGGTAAATGATGTGGCCGGAAAAGTTGTTGCTGAACGTGCTGTGAATATCGTCCCCGGAGAAAATAATATTGACCTGGATGTTTCATCACTTCAGGGTGGAGTATATATTGTCAGGCTTACAGCGACCGGTGTGTCGCCAAGCGTGGGCAAACTGGTCAAAAACTAAAATGGTTCTGAAGAATTGAATGAATTGCCGTTGTCAGCCTGCGGAGTATTTCATGAAGGGTATGCAAAACAGGCGAGGCAGCCAAAGCAGTGAAGTGCACTTTTTCACCCTTTCGGTGCATGGAGCCAGGTAGCGTTCATTCAGTTCTTCTTTTTTAAAATTAAAACGGGACGGCCTATTTATTCTCCAGCTTCTTTTCTTCCACCTTCGCTTCCAGGCCTTCCTTTTTCAAGTCAGTCCTCAGCAGTGCAAACAAGCTCATGTAGACATTCGCAATCCACACAATGGCAAATCCGGAAATAAGGTATCCGCGCCAGTCCTCAAAAAGTAATTTATAATCCGTAATAACCAGCATCAGTGCAGTAACATAATGACTGAAGCAATATTCACAGGTAAATACATAGAAAAACTTTTTTCGAAAAACACTTCCTTTTTGCTTTGATTTCCTGATGCAATATTCTCTGGGTTCACGGAATATCTCTTCATGCGTCACCGTCCAGGCAACCGTTGCTACAGGGAGCGCAATGATAAAAAGGCTGAAGAGCTGGTTTGTAATGTCCACCCCTGTGAAATAAATAAATTGTGCCAACCTTGCTGGAATACTTTTTTATCTCTTGATTTTTTCCCAAAAGCAAAAATCGATATCATTGGATCCTGAATGCAGGCTTCATGAAAGAATATAATTTCATCACTTACTGGAAAGTTAATGCGCCGGTTCAGGACACGTGGGAGATTATCATGAACACAGGCCGCTGGCATGAATGGTGGAAAGGCGTCCTGGATGTTCATGAAATAAAAAAAGGAAATGACGGTTACACAGGTGCTTGTTTTTCCCATACATGGCGAAGTTTTATTCCGTACAAATTAAAATTTGTGACTGAAATAACAGAGGTCAATTTTAATCGCACCATCAAAGCCAACGTAACTGGCGAACTGGAAGGCACCGGTGAATGGAAATTTAAAGACGATGGAAGCGGGAACACCACTGTAATTTATTATTGGCACGTGCGTACGACGATGGCATGGATGAATATAACCGCTCCTTTATTAAGCGGCATTTTCAGGTGGAACCATGATACCGTCATGCGTTGGGGAGGAATGGGCCTGGGAAAGAAATTAAACTGCAAGGTTGAGTTCAGCAGCGAATGGATTCATTGACCCGCTATTTCCCTCACCACCCTGAAGCCGTCGCTGAGAGCCGCTTCTACTGTTCCCTGGTTTTCTCCTGTATGCAAACCTTCTCCCGCCAGGAATAAGGTGTCTTCAACAGGTTCACGAAGTTTTTCCAGGATCATATTTCCGTTTACAACCTGGTACGAATACGCGCCCATCGAAAAGGGATCCGTTACCCAGTCAAAAATTTTGTGCGCAATCAGTTTTTGTTTAACCGCGCCTTCAGTCAATTTAAAAATCAACGCAAGCGATCGAATGGATTTTTCAACCAGTTCACTTTCCTGGATTCCTTCCAGCATCTTCGCAGGAGGCCCGGCCAGCCATCCCGTAAGTACCGGGGATTCATCAGGATAATGTGTCCACCAGGTTGGTATCGGTGCGTCTGAGAAAACAAATCCCAGTTTTTGCAAATCCTCACCGGTAGACTTTTTAATTTCTTCTTCCTTCCAGAATGCAGTTTTAAAAAGAAAGATAATTTTAAATACGCCGCCGTAACCGGGTTTTTCTGCAAGCTTGATCTTGTCAGGGATCGGCGGCGAAAAGGAAATGCCTGCCACTGACTCCGGCGCGGTAAGGATGCCGAGCGGAACTGTGATGATTACTTGAGAGGCATAAAAATGTTCATCATTTTGGGTGATGACTTCAGTCGAATGGTGCGACCAATTAATTTTCTTCACGAGAGAAGACAGGTGGAGGCTGCATTTTTTCCGGAGACATTCATCTGTTATGGCCTCAAGCAATTTACTATACCCGCCGGGGATCCGGTACTGGTTTTCATTTCCGGTGTCCAGCCATTCCTCACGGAAGGCATACACACTTGCCCGTGAGGTATCGGCAGCATCGTAGCCTTGTACAAATCCCCTGACAGATTTTTTAAGTCCTTCATATTCGCCGCCTTTAAATTGTGTCTCAAGAAATTGCTCCACACTCATGTCATGCGTCAAGGCGTTTAATTTTTTTGCAAGAAGCCGGTAATGATCTGCTATAAAATTATTTTGCCTGTCCACGTCCCCGGTTCTTGTCTGCCAGAAAGTTCCTTCCATGGGTAGATAATCGATTCCATACTCCCTCAGCAGACTCAATGTTACAGGCAACTCACCATGGATGAATTCCGCGCCGGCTTCTACCGGCTTCAGGAATTTATGGTCACTGATCGTGAAGATCCTTCCCCCGATACGGTTACGCGCTTCAAGTATGGTTACAGTTTTTCCGTGCCTGAGCAGTTCGCGCGCCGCCACCAGTCCTGAAGCTCCGGCGCCGATAATCAAGACATCACAATTTTCCATACTTTATTATTCGATGATGAAAATAAATATTTGCTTTCATCGCCACGACAGCGCCACTTTCCCTGTTGCCTTCCTGTCCTGCAGGTAACGGTGCGCAGCTGCGATCTCGCCTGCCGGAAATAGTTTTCCTTCTGCAGGTTTAAAAATTCCCTTGTTGAATAACTCTATGACTTCTGTCAGGCAATGCTGAACCATTTCCGGCTTTTGATCAGCAAGATGAAGCATGTTTACGCCGATCAATGATTTAGAGTTCATCATAAAAATTGCAGGGTGGTAGATGCCAAACTGCAATGCAGCCTTGATGCGCCTGAAGAAATTTGTTCCTGTCATCTGGGAAGCGCCATACGTTACAATTCTTCCTCCAGGCGTGAGCAGTTGAATACCCTGGCGGACGAACTTTCCACCAAGCGCATCGAAAATTACATCAAGGCCCCGTGAAGGATAAAGGGATTTTACAGTCCTGAAAAAACTTCCTTTAGAAGTATTGATAACGTGAGTTGCACCCGCACTTTTCAGAAGATCAACCTTGGAGGCAGATCCTGTGGTCGCAATGATTTCGCAATGTTTATACAAAGCATATTGCATAATAGCGCTTCCAACACCGCCGGCTGCAGAATGAATAATTACCAGCTCTCCCTGACGGAGGTTGGCCGCAACGGCCGCACTGTAATAAGCAGTGCAATATTGGGTAGTCAACGCACTTGCTGCTACAATATCAGTAGAAGATGGTATATGCACTGCAGCGCGCGCATCGGTAACCGCATATTCAGCATAACCGCCGAAACGGGTCAAAGCAGTTACGCGGTCTCCTTTCTTCAATCCGCGAACATCTGTACCGCAAGCTTCTATTGTTCCTACCACGTCATAGCCCGGGATAAAAGGCATGGGCGGTGCGTCGCGGTACATGCCTTCACGGGCTACGATATCAGCGAAGTTCAATCCGAATCCTTCCACCCTGATCAATACCTGTCCATCCGTATAGGCAGGCATTTCCACATCACGGAACTCAAATGCTTTTTCAGGAGGACCTTTGCGAACAAGGTA
>Ga0134121_10002545_pt1 | contig 15685 bp, 26 predicted proteins | sample KB301_FD_96463 | JGI IMG/M metagenome (GOLD analysis project Ga0134121, IMG submission 96463) | Terrestrial soil microbial communities without Nitrogen fertilizer from Kellogg Biological Station, Michigan, USA - KB3-0-1 | ecosystem: Environmental > Terrestrial > Soil > Unclassified ... | reverse complement strand
TTCTAGTCCTGTTGATACTAAATTTCGTGTCAAACGATAATTATCATCATCAGAACTTGAGGGAAATTTTTTGCGAAGAACCGCTTCCATTAAATCAACCCTTATATCATCCCAATTTTCTGGAAGTGGCGATATTGTTTTTCCAAAACGCTTCGCTTTACCAGCAGTGCTCAAGTCGGCAATTTCCTGACGCCTCTCAACATCATTTGTTTTAAGTGCTTGATATGCATGTTCTGCAGTCGGGTAAGTAATATCGTCCCATTCAATAGGAGACTTGTAAAAATTGCTCAGCCAACGATATTCACCTTCAAACCGGTCGATTGCCATAGTTGATTATGTCGAACGATTCTGAAAAATCAAGTCGCTCTGAAATCCATGATATTGCATCATAAGGTGGATTCCATCCCGTAGTATTACTGCACCCTGTGAACAACAACTCAAAAATAGCAATTGGCATCGTGGCAATAATCCAAGCAATTCCAACAATGAGAAGCGGAATAATCACCGGTATGAAAATCACAGTCCAAATTAGTCTGTTTCGTATCAATTTGCTCTTTATCATTCTCCTGCCAGATTAAATAGAATTGATAGTGTTGTACTTCGTTTTAACATGTCCTTTTGCAATTTTATCTATATGACGTTGCAGTTCATGGTCCAGTGGTTGTGGAACATAATCAATCAGCAACTCGCCTTGAAGATGTCCAATTTCATGTTGAATTACTCGGGACAACAACGTATCTGCCGGATTAAGTTTCGGTTCTTCCGTTCCACTATTTTCATCCCATGAAAAATATGGTTCATTAGTGGTATACGCTTGTTCATCGAAATTTTCATCTCGATACTTCACTGTAATATTTCTGGACCGTTTGACTTCAACAGATACTCCGGGGAAACTCAAGCAACCTTCATTACCATAAACAGAAATATCATCAGACCACGTTATTTCAGGATTGATAAGAATGATGCCTCGTTTTGTTCGATTGTCTGTATAAACATCGGCGGCAATAATGGAATAAGGATTGCCTATCTGATTGGCCGCAAGACCAACACCATTACATTGAAACATGGTGTAAAGAAGGTTTACACAAAACTGCTTCAGTTCTGGCGTAAGTTCTTCAACAGGAATAGATTTTTGACGTAATACGGGATGATTGTATGTGTAAATGGGAAGTAACTTTGGAACCATATCAATACGCTTTATATATTTGAAACCGTCTTTCTTCGTTTATGCTAATACAAATCATGTGCTGTATTAGACGCTTTACTTTTTTCTTTTTGTGTTTTGCGGAAAATACAATGGACAAAATAAAAGTGTTTTCCCTATCAACATTGTAATGTGCCACACCCCCAGAAAAAAAGTCCTCATGGTCATTTAGTACGGCATGTATCCGCTTTCCAATATCTTTCAATTCGTTGTCGGTAGTCCATTGATATGGATGGCCTCCAAGTGGAGGAAATTCATCGTATCGTTCAACTAATTCATACAACAAATCCTGCAATTGCTTTAACTCTTTTGCATTAACCCATTCGTTTGCTTCCTGCTTATCTAATAGAGTGAATTTAAATTCGGTCTTATGTTTCAATCCGTTAATGTTTAATCCATCTGTTCTAACTATCTGTATTAAATCGGATTCGACTCCTTTGAAAGTTCTTCAATTTTAAAAAGAGCTTCAGCAATCTCTTGTGGTCTATGGCCATAATTTCGACAAGCTTCCAGTTCTTTAACAGCAATTTCCAATTGCATCTTTAACCGGCTCATAGGATGCTCAGAACACATTTCAACATGAGCCTTTAATACATCAGCCATTGACACTGGAGTCGTTTCATTCGGACCATAACGATGTCCACAATAGACACAATTAACATAAGTGCCCTTTTGAAGGTCCGCAATCCATGACTTTAATTTTTCAATCTTAGAACTCATAGGTTTCGCTTTCTATTTCATCATCTAAATACCTATCACTATAACACGGTTTGCAAAGTTCTCTAGAGATGGAACTGCATTTCGCACACATCAAGCTGCTACAATTCATACATTCCAAATCCTCTGGATTCAGTCGATGGCAATTGTAACAAACACGAATTTCTTCGTCTCCACCGTAATAACTCCCCTCGTCATCGTCTTCGTAAGGCATACTAATTTTTCGTAAATCATAAATCGTTTGTGTTTTACATTGTTCCGGAAAAGGTATTGGTCTATTATAAATTCAGTCTATCGAAAGTTCAAGATTGGGCTTCTCGACTGAGAGGTTTGGCCCTCAATTCTTTGTCAAATTCTTCATATTCCTTATTGATGTCACTAAATTTTTTGGAAAAGAACATTGCAAGTTCAAGAGTTGGTATATGCAACAAACTAACGCCCAATTCTTCGTCGTAAAGAACCGAATCAACATTATCTCTCAATTGGAAATATAATATTTTGTAGGTCTCGCGAAGACCACCAAACGAAACAGGATAAACGTTTTCGCTACATGGCAAAACAATTCTTGCATCGTAATAATCGGTAGTTATTTTTCGATACGCCCTAACGTAAATTGGATAGAGGTCCGGAATATTGAGTTTCAAGAATTCCTTTTTTAAAGGAGGCCGATTGAATTTATTGGGACATTCAAGAAATTGAGCAAGCTCATTCGGAAGGCACTTTTTAGTACGCTCTAAAAATTCCATCCATTGAAACTTGTATTCCTTTTCTTTGTCAAGAGTTGCATTTTCCACCAATTGACTATACGATTCCTTTTGCTTCTCGCCTTCACGGATAAGTTCCAATTTCTTTGCAAAGAAGTCGATATGAATTTTGTTATCCTTTGACATGTTTCGTCATCTCCAATGCTTTTAAAATTACAGGCAGTTCTCTTTCATTCGAAAAAATTGGAAGGTCTTTCTCTTTAATCCAAAGAAAGTAATCACACTCCCAATCAGGTTCTTGAATTTTCTCTATTGGGTCCATAATAAAGAAGACCAAAGTCTTCATTGCCGGACTCTTTATTTGAGTCTCTTCGTCAACGTAGTAAGCCTTGTATGGTTCAATATCAACAGGAACACGCTCACGCACGAAACAAGAATAACCCGTCTCTTCAAGAACTTCTCGATAGGCAACTTCCAAATAAGATTCATCTGGTTTTGCTTGTCCTTTTGGAAGACTCCATTTGCCGGAAGGATTTCCGGATGGATGACACAAAAGAACTCGACCGTCTTGAATTAAAATTCCTCCAACCGATATACACGTTATCATCGTTTCGAAAGCTCCATTCCAATAGTAATACCAACCAAGAGTGGAATAATACCAATAGCAGGAATAGAACTATTCAAAATGTTCTTACCGTCAATCTCGATAAAGTTTCTATTGTTCGCTTGTTCGATATTTATCTTAACGCCAGTATAATCATATATTTGCTGACGCAACGACTGAATTTTTCCAATTCTATCATCCATTCTTATGTCCCTTTCTATGTTCTAGCGTAGGCATCAACTTCGGAAGCTTCAACCACAATTCGGATTCAAAAACTTTATTTCGTAAAACAGGAAAACGCTCAAGCATTTTCAAAGTAAGAAGAGTATCGTGACCAAAACATTTTCGAAGTTCTTCATACCAACGTTCTACTTTGGCATTATCCAATGTTTTAACCGTTCCATAGTCATTCAAACATCGAGCAATGGAGTATTCAATGTCAAAACCTTTGGTTATCGAAAATCGTATAGCACGCAATAACCTGAGAGAATCCTCTCCAAAACGCTCTTGAGCATCACCAACACAACGTATGAGCTTGTTCTTGATGTCCTGTCGTCCATTGTGAGGGTCGATGTATTCACCAGTTTCAATGTCAATGGCAATAGCATTTACTGTGAAATCACGTCGCGATAATTCTTCATAAATACCACAAGGTTCAACACTATTTGGCCTTCTTCCATCAAAATAAATTCCATCCTTTCGACAAAGCGTTAAATCTACTGGACCAAGTTTTGGAATATTGCATCGGATACATAGATATTCAGGACGTTCTTGATAAATTTCTCCACCTATTCTAAGAACGTAATGTTTCATTTCATCATAGGATTCAGCTTCTACGGCATAATCAATATCATGTGGATGCAATCCTAAAAGCTCGTCTCTAACGGCGCCCCCAACTTTATATAGTTTCACAAGTAGTATTCCATAGATGTAAGATTTTCTGTTTTCTGTATAGTTACAGATATGAAACAGTGTATTAAATGCAAACAATCAAAAGCAGACAAAGAGTTCTATAAAGACTACACTCAATGTAAAGTTTGTTGGGCAGATTACGTAAAATCGTATCGACTCAAAAATACGGACAAGATAAAAAAATATCATTCCAAACATTATCAGAAAAGCAAAGAAAAAATCAATGCTCGTAACAGACGTAATTGGAAGCTCCGACAAAATGATTATGCTAAAACGAAAAAGAAATATCGAGAAGCCAATCATGAAAAAATAAAAACATATAGAAGGGCATATCAAAACAATCGTCTGAGAACAGATATGGATTTTAAACTTCGAAAAAATCTTCGTAATCGTATTCGCGGCCTAATGCGTTATGATATCAAAAAATCAGCCCATACTATGGAACTATTGGGTTGTACAATACAAGCATTCAAAGTACACATTGAAAATCAATTTAAAAATGGCATGTCGTGGAATAATTATGGGGAGTGGCAGATTGACCATATTAAACCATGTGCTGCATTTGACTTATCAAGTCCCGAAGAACAAAAGATTTGTTTTCATTTCTCAAACATGCAACCTTTGTGGAAAGAAGAAAATCGAAAAAAGGGTGCTACTTATCCTCCAACTTTATAAAGCTTCATTTCTTACTTTCCAATTCTTTCTCAAGCCGTTCAATTTCTTGATATAAATTCTCGTTACTAGATTGAAGTTCTCTGACATAACTTTCGATATATGGAGATTTCATCAGTCGTTCTTTCATTTCCTCTTCCGATATTCCCGGTTCTTCGGGACATCCTTTGGCATGACAACCGGGACCGTCATTACATGTATCGCACAAACAGTTTCTATTGCAACCATCACGACCACAGATGTCGCAATTTACAATGTAGTAATCAATCATATCGGTTTATGTAAAAAAAAAAGAAATGCTGGTTTCGAAGATTTTGTTGCAATAAGTCTTATTTTGTCTTCATCTCCATATCGAATTTGTAGTGGTAGCTTTAAAAGCGGAAGAATAAACTTATTCACACACTTTTGACAAACGTCGCCAGAGACTGAGTTGTGACCTTTTTCTCCATCCTCATCATATCCATCGAGAGCGCCTTTAATTGTAATGCCTCCATCGTCATTGGATATGTCTCTTTCACAAATATTGCAAAGTGAAGTTTCGTATACCGTTTTTTCCGCAATTATCGTTTCTGTTCTTTCGACTCGCATAGAAATTGTATCCAATTTGTTGACATCTTACTGCTATTGCATCTCATACATGAAATGGCAAGGTTCCAAAGTAAGCGGCTTCCATTCTCTGACCGTGGAACCAAATGGTCGATGGTCGTTTCTTCTATCGTCAATGGTCGTTCACAAAATGCACACTCCAATTTATCTCCACGCAACAAGCATCTAATAACATCGAGCTTGCTTTTTACTTTACTTTTTGAAACACCAATTCCACATTTGATGTATAGAATACGCTTGATAACTTTTTTGTTGTAGCGAGTAAAATGACCACAAATCACACAAACGAGATTGAACCGGTATTTGTGCTCCCTACATCGACGCGGGACTTCAATTGATTCTGCTCTGTTTGATTGCGTTTCCAATTGTGTGGTGCTGTTTTAAGATGCCCTTCTCTACGATATTTTCCAACACATTTGCGATATTTTGAAAACGAAAATGCGTCAGCAATTCTCATTACGTAACCTTCGCATTCATGTTCCCCTCGAACTGATTTGTGAAGAGATTTTACAAGCTTTTCATCATAAAGACCGCGATACAACAAGGGAACTATTTCAAGGTCCAACAATTTCGCCCACGTTACAGTATCATCCCACGACAAACATTCATTTCTATCGTTCCAAATGGAATGAACGTAGAAATAAGACTCTAAATCGTGGTACAGAATACTATGCTTCGCATACATGTTTTCACCGCACACCCGCCAGTTCTCAGGGATATTATAACCTATCCTGCTATGCAATTGACGAACATAAGATTGAGAAGGATGACTTTCACCATCAACTGAACGAGCATGAATGTGGTCGTCATACATTGTTGTTTGTTCTCCATCCATCTTTTCAGTTACAACAATCTCGCAATCAACGAATTGTTCTGTCGAATCAAGAAATCTATCATCTGGGTCCGCATCAGCAGACCAAGGAACATGATGTATTCGAGGATGCTTAACGTATTTAGAAAATAACGATAGAACTCCTCCATCCGTCAATATCTTCTGAACAGATTCATCATAAAACAACTCGCCCTTAATGCGAGTGTTGTTTGGCATGATGATATTACCCCATTTATCATAAGCATATTCCTCATACAAATGAGGAGGTAGAACAACATTTGAAATACCTGTTGCCTCTCGAATAATATCACAACTAAGCGTTGTACGCTCAGCTTCAATATGATGTTGACCGCACAACGAAGCGGCATTCTCAAGATAATATCCTCCATCATCAAACAGTCGTCGTTCGATAATGTGATGAACATCTTGAGCGGGAGCTTTGCAAATAACACAACGATTATTGTCGCGTTTCAAAGCTCCCGCTCGGAATTCATTGCGAGTCAACAGCATTTGTTTATCTGCGCCCAGAAGAACGCGATGAACTCATAGAAGGACGTGATGAACTCGTAGAAGGACGTGATGAACTCGTAGAAGTCATTCCTGATGACCGAGAATTCGAACTCATCGAGGGTCTTGGCTGAGATTGTCCAATAGGCGAACGATTTACCGACTGACTATTCATTGATGGTCTAGTGCCAGAACCGTTTTGCTGTGCATTACTTGTTTGACTATTCATTGAAGGACGGCCCACAGAACTTTGCTGTGCATTACTTGTCTGGCTGCTCATTGAAGGACGATTACCAACAGAGCCATTGTTTTGTGTACTTGCAGAACGAGCAGTCGAATAATCGCTGTGATATTGTGTTTGATATCGTTGCTGCGATTGCAATACGATTGTCGAGCGATACGATTGTGGTATCATCACTCTAACGTGTGCTGGAGAAGAGTAGTAATGTATTCCAAAACCATCATTCCAATAACCATAACCGTAGTTGTATGTATCATCGTAATACCCATTTGGGTCCACGTAAATCGGGGCCGTCAATTGACCCATATTGCCAGAGGCCACAGGTATAACTGCTACAGGTCTACTGCAGGTACAACTAAAGCCAATCCAACAGAGCATTATAATAACAATTGCTCCAAATCCCCACCGAATACTATTTGTGTTCATGTTTATGTTTTGTTGTGTGTTAAAAATCATTCTGTCGTCAATAAACCGTTTGTCAATCAGAATGGTTCAATTCAAAAGTGCTTGAAGTCTGTAGAATGCGTCTTTTGCTAATGTATAATTTGGTTCAATATCAAGAGATGTTTTGTATTCATCTAGTGCTTCAAACCACATTCCACGACGCTCTAAGATACGTCCATAATTGTAATGTGGGAAATGAGGAGTAGCATAACGGGTCGCAATCATTGCCTTTTCCAAATATGGAATTGCCTCATCTAATTCACCCTGTTGAATCAAGTAAGCTCCAATATCATTGTAAGCGTTACCGAAATCAGGGTCCAAGTCAATCGACATTTTACAATTCTCGATTGCTTTTTCATAATCTCCTAAGAAACTATATGCCCACCCAAGGAATGTATAAGCTTCTGCAGTTGGTAAAACATCAATGGATTTTTTGTAATGTTCGATTGCCTCGTTCAAATGACCGGACATTTGCAACCTATAAGCACGTTGCAACAGTTCTTGCGATTTTTCTTTTGGGGAATTTGAGTCAGACATGTGTGTATATCGTTTGTGTGAAATCAATTCAAAAGTGCCGTCATTCTGTAAAACTGTTCTTTGATTGGAATAGAAAATATTGGCGGTGCCAAATCCAACGCAATTTTATAATCTCTTAAAGCCGAAAACCAATCTCCTGTACGCTCTTCAATCTGACCAATATAAAAATGAGTCATACACGATACCGTCAAACCATCGGAAACAATAGCCTTTTGAAGCATGGACATCGCCAAATCCAAATCACCAAGCTTGATAAGGATACTGCCGTAAGCAGAATAAATATCGCCAACGCGTTCCGAGCAAGAAAGTCCTCGCTTGCACATTTCTATAGCATCGTCTAAACGTCCCTGCATTTCGTACAGAGATATTAAATTCAAAATTGCCGGAACGTTTTGTTCATCAATGTGCAACGCTGCTTTGAATTGTGTTTCTGCAAGCTCAATGTCATGTTTGGAATTAGCAATAGCCAAATAACATGATGCTAGACCACTATGACCATCAACAGTTGGTTCAAGATTGTTAGCCATTTTGAATACTTTTATTGCAGAGTCAAATTCGCTCTTTTTAAGAAAAGAATAACCCTCAGATAGCAACGCCTTAATTTGGTCAGTCATTGTCTTTTAGTAAGTTGATTCGTAATCCTCACCAACAATTTCTCTCATTATCTCATCATGCTCTGTTTGTCCACCAAAGTCTGCACAGATTCCTCGTTCAATGAGGAACGTACTGCTTCTTTGCGGACCTCCACGGCCTTGTGAACCTCTTCCGATTCTCCCAAATACTTTAGCTTTTTTAGAAAGCGTTCTTGAAGATTATTCAATTCGACCGCCATCTCATTTGAATTTGCATTGAGAATCTTTTTGGATAACGCTATTGCTACTATCTGGCGGTATTCTTTTTCAACAATACCCAATTGTTTGCACCATATAGCAGCACGCGGAGCCTGTGCAAGCTCAATAATAAGCTCTGCAACTGTTAGATTATCGTTGTAATATTCGATAAGTCTAGTGAAGCGAAACGAGATGTCACCCATATACAATTGTTTCTGCTGCTAACGTTTCCAACAAACGAAATGAAGCATCTCTTAAAATAAGCTGACGCTCTATTAATGTGTCGCGGTTCTCTTGAGCGTCTGTCATAGATTGCATGTACATACGCATATCGGCAGCGGCATCCATATAATTCTTAACAATACCGCGCCGACCGTTCCACGTCAAATACTCCATGGAATCCAGCGGCACAATGAGAGACGTTCTATCTCCACCAGCATTACACAACATACGGTTAGAACCTTGAAGTTTTATTCCTCCAGCGGTTGTTCGCCATACCTTCGCTCGGTGAAAGACGACAATATCATTGTTTCCACCAAGCAACTTACTGTTGCAAATAGGGTCATCTGTAACCACGAGTACGTCATCATCATAACGTAGATTGTCAATCCAATCACGCGCACTTATTTGATGCCCGTCCGACATTGTAAAAATCCTGCTCGTTTCGTTTGTTGTGATATTCATGTTTTATTGTAACGCATCTACACAGGTGTCCGTTTCAACATACTCCGGATGTTTGTTGAATACGAGAAAAGACAGGTCCATCACACCACACTGAATGGAATTGTGGTTTAATAAACTGAACGCTCGACGCGTTAAATCAAATCGTAATGTATTTGTCAAAGCCATCATGTCGTTGCATCGAACAAAAATGGAAGTGTCTTTTCCAAAAAGCTTGATGATTTTGCCAAGATATTTTCTATTGCTCGTGGCACACGTCATTAATGTGTCGCTATAACATTCTCCAGACGCCGTCATTCGACCGTTATAACGGGGCGCATAATATGTAACCTTTGCTTTTGGCACGTACTCCAATTTTTTCGGTCGAGCCATCACGCAACACAATGATAGGACAGCAATTTTGCAAAAAGAAATAAGCGTCATCGGTTCCTCCTTGAATTCATACACGTTAATGCCAATCCATTATTGTTGGTTATGTACAAATATTCAGAACCAGTAACAGAATCATAAATTATCCCAACGTATGAATCCGGATTCGTACACGTCTGTTCAATAAGCCGAAGCCTCCCCGTTGACAAATCATCCTTGTGATTTGCTTTGGGTGGATTAGATGATGTATCAGAATCATCATTGATTTGTTTTGAACAACCAAAACAACCAACCAGCAATGACGCAATCAAAATGTTTTTAAGTCTGTTTTTCATAATTTAAGTTTGGCCCCTCTTATGCTTTTCTGAAAATCTTCATTCTCTTTAAAGGCCATCTGCATCTTATCTGCCGAGTCATCAATAAGTTTCTTGAGTGTCTTTATTCCTGCACCGTTCAAAAGATACCATGCTCGACCAAGTGTAAGCTTGTATTCATTTTTATCCACACTAAAAACCTCAAGCGACATTTCATCTATTGAAAAAGTCTCAGTATAGTGAATATCCAAATGAAGGCTTTGTGACCTGTTTTTTGTGCCCGTTCGGTCGCCTCCTTGTGATGCTGTCGCCATGTGTTTATACTAATTCTTTTCGTCGCTCGTTAATTTTCTGCTTCTGTTTTGTGGTCCTCTTAAGACCCTCAGAAAATAGGAACTGTTTTACAACATGTAGTGGAACGCCAAATTGAGTAGAAAGTTCTCCATTAGAAAGATGACGATAATTCTGACGAATGGAAGTGGCTATGCTGTCGGTAATATGAATCGGTCGTGTCTCTAATCCGAGTTTGCGAGACCGATTCCGAACCGCCTCAACAGAACGAGACAGAACGTTTGCAATTTCTGGATATGTTTTACCCTTTTTCCGAAAAGTTCGAATTTTCTTATCATCAACCACAGTCCACTTTTGAAATTTTCTCAATCCAAGTTGATGAAGCCTTGTTTTAATGGACCCTTCCGTTCGTCCGATTTTATCCGCAATAACAGCATTAATCGTTGACTGATAGGATGATTTTAATGTCTTTTCCTCTTGCTTGGTCCACGGTCTTTTTTCCATAACTATCCGTTTATATTGTTTATTAACTCTAAAATATTAACATCATCTTCTGTAAGGAAGGTTCAAAACGTTCCATATTTCTTTTCTCGTTGCCTCAAGGCTTCCAGAAACTCATCCACCTCTGCAATAAATAAGAGAATTTAGTTAAAGCTCCCATCATTCCTCGTTTGTATCGAGTGTTCCATGCATCTTCAGACTCTTCGATTGTCCGAGATAACGTTGTTGCTGGCCCTGTCGCACCACATTTGCCGCAAATAATATAGCTGGATAGCCGCGCAAGTTCATCAGAACATCCGCAAAACGGACATTCTTGAATTTTTCTTGTGCCGATACTTTTGTGTTTTCTCATGTCAATAAAACACTAACCGGAACAATCGAAGTTCAAAAACAGCAAAAGAAAAAGCTATCGAGATTTCTCCCGATAGCTTTCTTAAAAAATTATATTTCAATAAAACTTGATTGTCTGAGATATCGTCTCTTGTGTGGCCAACCTGTACAATACGTTTTTCCATATCTCTGGATTTTTCTTGTAAATTTCTTCCCTGATTCTAATCAACTTATAGCCATTCTCCTTACACCATTTTTCCAGAGCGGCATCCTTTTCTTGCTTCTTTTTTAATTGACCGTGAATTTCTTTAAAGTGCCAAGCACCATCATATTCAATACAAACGCGAAGTTTATTTGAATAGACATCCCTAACGAGTCCTATTCCATCTTGTCTAACGTGTCCGCCAAATGTCCAATTATCATTTGGATGTTCAGCTATCAACCATGTTCTTAATTCCACCTCTCCCTTAGAAGTAAACCTAATTTTAGAATTTCCTTTTAAACATTTCTTTCTATAATCCTCATCATTCGCCCATTTATCCTTGATGGATTTACTAACAGCACTTGACCGTTTTATGTTTGTATCCTTTGACCAAACCCTACTATTTTGACATTTGACCGAACAGCATTTTACGTAACGGCGTGAAGACTCTGATAAAAACTCTGTCTCAGTTACTTTAAATATTTTCCCACATGATTTGCAGTTTCGATTCTTGACAATTGATTTGCTAAATATTTTATCATTACTTGCGCTTCTTCCAACAGATAAAATTGCTGTTATTCGTTCTCGTTTCTCTGAAGTATCCTTATGCTTCCATCTGACATGATTTGATTTTACTCGACCACTCCGGAACTCTTCTCCACACAATTCACAAATTTTACTCATGAGCTAAATAGCTCAATTTCAAATTTTGTTTGTTTGAAGCGTCTTAACAAAGAGACCCCAGAAGAGAATTACTTCTGGGGTCTTGTGGACACGCGGGGGCTTTTTTCTTTATGTTTCCATAAAGTATGGACTATCTCTTCATCTTTTGTAAAGATGCTGGATGCTCTTGCCTGTACTCAGGTAGTCTCTACACGTTCCGAATTACTTCGGCTCCGCTCGGTATTGGCTTGCTCAAATAGAGTTTAGCGTTCACCGAATTCTTCCAGTTTTCATTTTGTCATTTCTGACAAACGCGACCATTAGTTAATCGAACCCCGGTCCAAAATACCGCGATAAAACACAGTTACATTCATAGCTCGAAGTTTTCATCTCAGGAAAAGCTAAGCCGTCGAACATCAGCACTCTTCCCTTGAGCCATATTAACAGACCGTTTCAATTGCAATGACTCGATGCAATCGAATGGACCTGAATGTTTAACGACTCTTCAGCGTCGTGAAAGAGGAGCGCAAGCGCATCAACTCTTCCAAGTTTTTAGTCTTCTCTGACCGTTAGGCCAAAACCGACTTGTTTACACCAAGGCTCAGAACATTGCTCATTGCTGGCGCAAAGCCCATTGCTGGTACATTGCTTGTTGCTCGTGCAACGCTTGATACTGGTGCGAAACGGTTACTGTTTGTTGCAGTTAGTTTTTAGTCGATTGATAACGGAGGCTACAACTATCTCCGGAATGAGTATCTTACCACTGCCGCACTCTGTCGATACCAGTTCGTGCCCATGATAATGTTGCAATAAATACAACCAATTTCCTCAAATCATAGTTCCAAGAATGCCTATCTTTATCTCGTGAATAAGCTCCTCAACGCTTTCCTGCTCTTTCACGACCTTGTTTTTGTGTTTCTTGGACTTATGACCTTTACCCTTCAAAACCTTACTACGAAGCTTACAATTCTCCAAATTAGACGTAGTACCAACAACGGTCCCAGATGGTGATGTAATATTCCATTTACCCGGACCAACTTTCTTGCAACGCTCCTGAAGTAATTCTTTGAATTTAAGGGGTCGATTCATGCTATAATTAGCAGCCATAAAAAGAAAACGACCTGCTTTCGCAAGTCGCCTTCTAGCCTACAAGTAATGAATCACTCAATAAATCGAAATCTTCGAAATATTGTTCCCAAGAACAACAAAATAAATCCCGGCGTGCAAATTCAATTGTGTTGACGTTGATTCCCGAGGAACCAATGACCGCTTTAACTCTCGACCGTCGATTGAATACACTTTAAGATTCCGGTCGAACGTCTCAGCAGTGAAATTGAATTTAACGTCATTTCCTGAACTGTAAAACGTAAATGAAGATGGTTGAACTGATTGCCCCAATTTTACGTCATCAGTTGGCAATGCTATAAGATATGACCATTGATTTGTCGCTGGATGGAATGCTAACCATTGTGAAGAAAATTGCCATTGATGTTCATAAACTGTATCCCAATTATTACCGCCAATATTTACGCGATGTCCGATACTATCATCCGATTCTGATGTAACATGGACGACTACATAATCCTGTATTGAATGATTTGTTTGCGTCACGGTTACAGTAATTGTATCACCGTGCTGTAGATTGTCAGGAGAAGATGGATTAATTGAAACTATGAAATTTGATGGAGCAAGAAATCCATAATCAGCAGGGGTCTTACCAGAAGGTAAGTTTGTTGGTGCGTGACCGTGCCATCTCATATCCCATACGGTATCATAGGTGGTCCCACGCCAAACAACTTGACCGTCAGAATCATCATTCCATTCAGTAACAATACTCTTTACTGTCCAAGAAGAAGACGTATCACAAAATTTAATCGTGACAGAATAATCTTGAGAAGTATCCATTGAAACAACGTGCAACCCTGATTGCGCAAAAACACCAACAGGTAATGCCAAGAAAAATACCAACCAAATCAAAAAACGCTTTAACTTCATCATAATCAACTCCATTATTTATTACAATATTACAACCAACTATTCAGGTTCAAAGTTCAAAATCTAACTTTCAACAAGAAAGTCATTGTAAATTTCTCGCATGACCTTCCAGTTTCCTATCAAATTTTGTTTTTCTGTCTCAGTAAGTTCTCTTTTCAACATCTGTTTATCGACCCCATAACTTATATGTTTCAACTCATGAATTTCGTCGTCATCTGGAATGGTCAGCACTGTCTTGAATTTATCATCTAATTCCTGTTGCATAAAAATCAATTCACAAGTTTTTGAAGGGTTTTGTGATAATGCACATGCTCCGCAAACTCCAATGGGAATTCCGGGAAACACACTACCCATTTTGACAGAATCATTGGGGTCAAAGTCTTGTCGATAGCTACAACTAGGACATACCCACGTCGGCAGCAAATATTTTTTCATTACGTTGGAAATCTTTCATAAGTATAAGCCGTAAGATAGAGTTGTGTGTTAGAACCTGCACCGGTTGCTGTATTGCCGGGAGGTGTAAAATTACTATTGGAAGCTCCCGCAATTGCTTGGTCGTTTGTAACCATTGCACACATCAATCCTACAGTTGATGTAAAAAGTATTCCGTTTGGAAGTGTTTGAATTGTATCGCTTGCAGTATGCGTGATAACAAGTACGCCTTCTTCATAATATTTAACACTTGTACCATCCCATACAGCTTCTAAATTTTTACCTTGATATTGATTAAAAGATGCTGAATATGGTTGGATGTAAGGTGTTGCACTTGGAGCAGCACTTACAACTCTATTAAATGAACCAGTATTATCTTTACCCCAATAAAACCCAAAAAAGTTTTGGTCAAACTTCAATGCTCCGGGTGAAGCATCAATATATCCAATTCCTACTGCTGCTTCCCCATATACAGCAGGAGTTCCAACAATTGATGATGCGATACAACCAAATTTTACAGTTGCATTTGCAGCACTACCAAATAAATCGAATGCACTTGCTGAACCAGTTTCAGGTGTTTTCCAAACCAATCTTTCCCAACCCGGAATTCCACCAATAGCTGCAATATTTCCAGAGTCTAATAATACTCCACCATCATTAAATGTAGCAGAACCTGTACTATTGTTTGTTGATTGAAATCTTCCTGCAGATTCAAAAGTAGTTGAAAATATTGCATGTGGAACTGTATTCCCATTACCACTGATACCACTCCAACCGCTATTACCCGAAATGCCAGACCATCCGGAATTCCCACTAATACCGGAACGTCCTGAGTTTCCGGAAATGCCAGACCATCCGGACTGAAAATTACCACTAACACCGCTCCAACCACTCTGAAAGTTGCCACTAATACCGGACCAACCACTCTGAAAGTTACCACTGATACCGGACCAACCGCTTTGGAAGTTGCCGCTGATACCGGATGCGCCACTAACACCGGACCAACCGCTTTGGAAGTTGCCGCTGATACCGCTCCAGCCAGACTGGAAAGTTCCACTGATGCCGGACCAACCGGAATCTGCTTTACCCGAAATGCC
>Ga0134121_10002544_pt1 | contig 15693 bp, 16 predicted proteins | sample KB301_FD_96463 | JGI IMG/M metagenome (GOLD analysis project Ga0134121, IMG submission 96463) | Terrestrial soil microbial communities without Nitrogen fertilizer from Kellogg Biological Station, Michigan, USA - KB3-0-1 | ecosystem: Environmental > Terrestrial > Soil > Unclassified ... | reverse complement strand
TATCACTACCGGGGGCGGCAGCTTTTCCTCGAGGATCTCCGGATGGCGAACGAACCAGTCACGGGCGCGCAGCCGGGTCGTGAGGGTATTCAGCAGGCGCGCATGCCACGTGTGCACCCCGACTTCGTTAAGGCGTGCCTCGGTGCGCAGCGCCCGCGTCAGGCGCTCCAGGGGTTCCTCGATCGCAGGTCCGTCGAACTGGCTCAGCCCGGTCTCGCGTCGCGCCTGCGCGAGCAGCTGCTCCGGTGCCAAGAGCTCCTCGGCGCTCACGGGGTGACCCCCGCGAAGTGCTTCGCGGCCTGCCACGCGAAGGTCATCGCCGGCCCCAGCGTCGAGCCCGGACCCGGATAGGTCGGCAGGATCGCCGCCGCGCAGTTACCGATCGCATAGAGGCCGGGAATCGGCGCACCGTCGTTGCGTAGCACCTGAGCATCGGTGTTCGTCACCAGCCCGCCGTGCGTTCCAAAATCACCCGGGTCGATCCGCATGGCGTAGAACGGTGGCTCCACGATGGGTGCCAGACACGGATTGGGCTTGATGCGCGGGTCGGCATAATAACGATCGTACTCCGCGTCACCGCGCCCGTGCTCCAGATCCTTGCCGGTGCGTGCGTAGTCGTTCATGGCGCTCACCGTCTTGGCCAGGCCGTCGGCGTCGATGCCGGCCTGCCTGGCAAGCTCACGGATCGAGTCGGCGCGCGTCAGAAAGCCGGAGCTGAAGTAACTGCGCGGCAAGCGCTTGTCCGGGCGGTAGCGCACGGGCCACAACGGGCCATTGAAGTACATCCGCCGCGAGCGCGCATCGAAAATCATCCACGAGGGCGCCTGCGGATCCTGCGCCGTGTGCCGACGGTAGAATTCCAGCTGGTAGGTGATGTAGTTCTGTGACTCGTTGGCGATGCGCCGCCCGCGGCGCGTCACGACGATGTTGCCGGGGTAGGACTTGTCCATGATGGCGAGCCTGGGAACCGGGTCATCGGGCGCGCGAATGGACGAGCACCACCAGCCACCGTCCATGAGGCGAGTCGCGGCCCCGAGTGCCATCGCGGCGCGGTGCGCATCCCCGGTATTGGTGCCGGCGGCGGCGCTCCAGCGTGCGTCGGTCGGCTGCGGCAGGTACTGTTCGCGCATCTGCTGGTTGTGCTCGAAGCCGCCCGCCGCCAGCACCACGGCGCGGCGTGCGTGCACGATCACGGTCGCCCCCTGGTGCAGCACCCTGACGCCCGTGACGCGGCCGGTATCGTCGGCGAGCAGCTCCGTCATCGGGGCCTCGAGCCACAGCGGTAGCTTCCGGTCATGCATCGACCAGCGCAGCCGGGCAATCCCGGCGCAACCGCAGGCGATACGGCGCGAGCGCCGGTTGCGCAGCGCCCAGGCAACATCGCTCACGTGATCCCAAATACGCCGCGCCGCGAGGCGCTTCCAGCCCGGCAGCTGTGCCATCAGCACCTGGGCATCGACCTGTGTCATGGCAATGCGGTCAAACATCCACATCATGTGGTGCGTGTCACGCAGCTGCCCGGCCTCGGCCCCCAGCACGCTGCGCGCCACCGGCGCGGGCTCCAGTGAGCGGTGTCCGTGCTTGGCGCCGGGCAGCGAGGACCAGTAATCCGGGTAGTGGGCGAGGGACTCGTAGCGCACCCGGGTGCGCTCGTGCAGAAAGTCGAGCATGCGCGGCCCTTCCCGCAGGTAGGTTTCCTGCAGCTCGGGGGGCACCGCGCCGGCGGGGGTGGAACCGCGTACGTACTCGAGCGCCTCCTCGTAGCTGTCCGTGGCCCCCGCCGCCCGCGCATAGCGGCTGCACGGTATCCAGATGCCACCGCCCGAGGTGGCGCTGGTGCCGCCATACAGTGGGCTCTTTTCGATGACCAGCACGTCCCGCACGCCGAGCTCGTAGGCACACAGCGCCGCGGTCAGTGCACCGTTGCCGGAGCCCACGACCAATACATCGACGCTCAGCTCGCGTGCCTCACCCAAAGTGCCCCCTCGCGCGTGTTGTAATCCAGGCAAGTGTGCCCTGCAGGACTCGTGGCCACGTCGCCCAAATGAACGATCACGAGGGGCGCACGCGTTTAGGTATGCTGTCGCGCCCCTTCACGACGGAGTCGCCCGATGCCGAGTCAGGAAGCCATGAAGGCCGCCATGCAGGCCTATATCGACGCCTTTAACAGCGGCAGCGTGGAGGCGGTCCTCGCCCTGTACGCCGAGGGGGCCACCGTCGAGGACCCGGTGGGATCGCCCCTGAAGCGCGGCAAGGCGCAGATTCAGGCCTTCTACGCGCATTCGATCGCCACGGGCGCCAAGCTCTCGCTCGATGCCCCGATTCGCGGTTCGCATGCCAATTCGGCGGCGATGGCCTTCAGCGCCCGCATCGGCGCGCTGACGGTGCGGGTCATCGACGTCATGGAATTCGATGAAGCCGGCAAGTTCACCAGCATGAAGGCCTATTTCGGCCCCGGCGACCTGCTGCAGGGCTAAGTTCACAGCGGCGCCCGCGCCGCGTCCCGCGCCGGCCGCCGCTCGGCGAGCAGCAGCTGCAGCGCCACGTTCACGAGGCAGCCGGTGCGGCATTGAGCGCAGCGTCTCCGGGCTCGCCGAGCACGCAGGAGGTGCCGCCGGGGGTGTACATCATCGCCACGCAGCGATTGCAGGAAGTACAGCCGGACTCAGTGAGCCGCCCGCTGGCGAAGGCATTCACCAGGTCCGCCTGATGGATCAGCACGCGCCCGAGCGCAACGGCATCAAACCCTTCGGCCAGCACCTGCTCCGCATTGGCAAGGCTCTTGACACCGCCGAGGTAGGCCAGCGGCAGCCGCGTGGCTGCGCGCACCAGGCGGGAATTCTCCAACTGATACAGCTCACGGAATTTCACGTTCTTAGGCTCCGTGAACTGCTGCACGAACATGGCGGCGGCGACGATCGGGTTGCCCACCCGCGTGCGGTTCTCCTTGGGAAACGAGGAGCCGAACATGGTGGTGATGGATTCGATATTGAGCCCGCCGCTGAGCACCAGCAGATGCGCGCCGGCGCGCTCGAGCGCCTTGGCGATCTGGGCACCGTCCGCGGCGCTGTTGCCGCGGCGATGCCCGTCGGTGACGCTGAGCTTGCACACCACCGCCATGTGCTTGCCGACGGCATCGAGCACCCGCTGCAGCACCATGACCGGAAAGCGGGTGCGACGGTCAAGGCTGCCGCCATAGGCATCGCGCCTGCGGTTGTAGAGCGGCGTCAGGAACTGGCTGAGCAGGTAGCCGTGACCCATGTGGATCTCGACCGCATCGAAGCCGGCGGCGCGCGCCAGCTGCGCACCGCGCACGAATTCAGCGGCGACCCGCTCCATGTCCTGCGGCCCCATGCGCTGGCGCAACCACTGCCCGCTCATGATGCCGACCTTGTTGAATCCGCCGCTCGCCGACAGCGGCCGCGGCGTCGACGCCGGGGGCACAAAGGTGAAACAGCCCCCGTGGGTGATCTGGGCGCAGGCGGCGGCACCCTGGCGGTGCACGGCCTCCGTCAGCACGCCCAGGTGTCGCACGGCTTCGTCATCGAGGGTGATCTGATCAACGAAGGTGCGTCCATCCGGTGCCACGGCACAGTACGCCACCGTCGTCATGCCCACGCCGCCGGCCGCGATGGCCTCGTGGAACCTCACCAGGCGTTTGGAAGGCACCCCACCGCGGGCACCGCCTTCGTTGGTGGCGGATTTTATGAAGCGGTTGCGCAGTCTGAGCGGTCCGATCTGCAGCGGCGTGAAGGCGGGCGAGCTGCTGGCCGGGACCTGGTTCATGAGTGTCACTTCCTTGTCCCGGAACCCTGGCTCAGGCCGGCCGCGTCTTGGCTGCTGGCCGTCGCACCGGCGTGATCTTGGCGGCGCGGTAGTCGTACTTGAGCGTCTTCACGGCGATCGAGGTCTCCACGTGCCGCACGCCCGGGAGCGACAGAATGCGGTTATTGGCCACCTCGACGATGTCCTCGAGCGCGGCGAAGAGGCCGATCGCGAGGATGTCAAACCGCCCCAGCATCACGATGACGCAGCCGATCTCGGGCATGGCAGCGATCTTCTGGGCGACCGTTTTCAGCTCCCCGTGCTGCGCCTGGATGCCGATCAGGACCACCTTTGGGGAGCCGGCGAACGCGATGTTGGTGACGGCCGTGAGGCGGATGGCGCCGCCTTGCTCAAGACGGTTGATCCGACCGCGGATCGTGCCCTCGGTAACCCCGAGTTGCGCGGCAATCTGCCGGTTGCTGACGCGCGCATCGACGGTCAGCAGGTCAACGATGCGGCGATCGAGCGCGTCGAGTGAGGGCAGCGCGGTCTTCATGCGATCTGCGCCCGGTCGAAGTCGTACTTGATGACATCGGCAGCGATCCCTGCAGCCAGGGTGCGGATGCCACGGATCTTGGCGACATCGCGCAACAGGAATGTCTCCAGCTCCTCCAGGTCATGCAGCGCAACCAGGATCTCGATATCTCGCGCGCCGGTGACCAGGTGCACGGCGAACACTTCCTCCAGGGCGGCCAGCTCTTTGGCGACTTCCTCCGCCGCCCGCCCCTGCACCTCGATGCCGACGGCCAGCAATACCTTGTAGCCGAGCGCGGCGAAGTCGGTGACCGCCACCACCCTGATGGCGTTGATGTTCTCCAGGCGGCGGATGCGCGCGCCGACCGTCGCCGGTGAAATGCGCAGGCTGCGCGCCATCTTCTGGTTGGTCGCCCGCCCGTCCGCCTTGAGGGCGGCAATAATGTGACGGTCGATGTCATCGAGCTCGTATTCCTGGGGACTGCTCATCGCGCTTCCTCCCGGAGGAGCGTGCTACGCATAGTCATTTCAGTAAACCTCGAACAGCCCCGCGGCCCCCATGCCACCGGCGACACACATGGTGACCACCACCCAGCGCACCCCGCGGCGCCGCCCCTCGATCAGAGCGTGGCCCACCAGGCGCGCGCCACTCATGCCGTAGGGATGGCCGACCGCGATCGCGCCGCCGTCGACGTTGAACTTCTCGTTGTCGATTCCGAGACGATCGCGGCAATACAGCGCCTGCACCGCGAACGCCTCATTGAGCTCCCACAGGCCGACGTCCTCGACCTTCAGACCGTGGCGTGCAAGCAGCTTCGGCACGGCGAATACCGGGCCGATACCCATCTCATCAGGTGCGCAGCCGGCGACCGCCATGCCACGGTAGGCCCCGAGGGGCTGCAGGTTGCGCTTGGCCGCCAGTTGCGCCTCCATCAGCACGGCAGCCGCCGCGCCATCGGAGAGCTGCGAGGCGTTGCCGGCGGTCACGTGGGCGCCCTTAGCAATGACCTTGCCGCCGGACCACACCGGTTCAAGCTTGGCGAGTCCCGCAAGGCTCGTGTCAGCCCGATAGCCCTCGTCCTGTTTCAACAGGACCTCCTCGGAATGGGTCGCCCCGGTCACCTTGTCGGTGACCAGCTTGCGGCTGGCGAGCGGAACGATCTCCGCGTCGAAGCGGCCGGCCGCATAGGCCGCAGCGACGCGCTGCTGGCTCTGTAGCGCGTAGCGGTCCTGCGCCTCGCGGGAGATCCCGTAGCGGCGCGCAACCACCTCCGCGGTTTCGATCATCGCCATGTACATGTTGGGCGAGGCCGCCAGCACCGCCTCGGACTGCGCCCGATAGCTGTTCAGGTGCTTGTTCTGCGTCAGGCTGATCGATTCCACGCCACCGGCGACCACGACGGCCATGCCATCGCCCACGACCTGCTTGGCCGCGGTCGCGATCGCCATTAGTCCGGAGGCACACTTGCGATCAATCGTCATGCCGGCCACGCTCTCGGGCAGCCCGCCGGTAACCACTGTCAGACGCGCAATGTTGTATCCCTGCGTGCCCTGCTGCGTGGCGCAGCCGAGCACCACGTCCTCGACCTCCGCGCCCTCGATGCCGGCGCGCCGCACCGCCTCGCGCACCGCGTGCCCGGCAAGCACCGGCGCCTCGGTATCGTTGAACGCGCCGCGATACGCCTTGCCGATGGGCGTTCGCGCGACAGAGACAATGACCGCTTCCCGCACGGGCTTCTCCTAGAAATAAAGGCGACTGAGGGTGTCGGCGACGCACACCGGCTTCTCGACCCCTTCGGCTTCGAGCGTCACGCGTATCTTTGCCTGCAGCGCGCCACCGCCGAGGTCCTCGACCGCGAGCAGCTGCGCCCGCCCGCGCAACCGCGAGCCGCTGCGCAGCGCCGCCGGGAAGCGCACGCGATCGCAGCCGTAGTTGATGCCGTGGCGCATGCCTTCGGCCCGTACCAGCTGCGGCAGGAACAGATTCACCAGCGCCAGCGACAGGTAGCCGTGGGCAATCGTGCCCCCGAAGGGCCCGTCAGCCGCCCGCTCGGGATCGACGTGGATCCACTGGTGATCACCGGTCGCCTCGGCAAACAGGTTGATACGATTCTGGTCCACCAGCAGCCAGTCGGTCGGACCGTAGCTCTGACCCACGGCCGCCTGATACTCCTGCACTGATCGAAACACGGCGCTGCTCATGCGATGCCCTACCCGCCAACCTCAGGCGCGCTGACTCGAGACCGACAGGACCTCACCGGTCATGTAACTGGCAAGATCACTCGCCAGGAACACGATGACATTGGCGACCTCCCACACTTCCGCAGTGCGACCGAAGGCCTCGCGCTGCCGGAGTTCGCTCAGCAGCTCATCGCTCGTGACCCGGTTAAGGAAGGCATGCATGGCGATGCTGGGCGACACCGCGTTGATGCGCACGCCGTGTTCGGCCGCCTCGAGCGCCGCACAGCGCGTGAAGGCCATGACCCCGGCCTTGGCGGCAGCATAGTGGGCCTGCAGCGCCTGCGCCCGCCAACCCAGCACCGAGGCATTGTTGACGATTGCCCCGCTGCGCCGCGCGTACATATGCGGCAGCACCGCCCGGGTCATGCGAAACACGCTCGTGAGGGAGACATCGAGCACCTTGTTCCATTGCTCGTCGGTCATGTCGGTGACCGCGGCAGAGCCGCCGAGGCCGGCGTTGTTGACGAGCACGTCGACGCCGCCCAGGTTCTCGATGGCCGCCGCCACCAGCGCACGCACGTCAGACTCGCAGGTCACGTCGCACAAGCTTCCCGCGACCCGGTCCGGCGCGACGGCCCGCAGGCGTTCCACGGCCTCCGTAAGCCGCCGCTCGTGCAGGTCGCTCACCATGACACGCGCCCCCTCCTCCAGGCAGCGCTTGGCAGTCGCGAAACCGATACCGGTGCCGGCCGCGGCGGTGACCAGCACGCTCTTGCCGGCAAGCAGATTGCGCGCCGCCGGGTAGGGGGGCGCCTGGTTCGGGGTGCTCATGTGCCGTAGACCTTCTTCGGGGTGCGCCGCTCGGCGAGCAGCCGCGCGACCGCCGCCGCCACCTCGGCTGGCTGCCAGCGGGCCTGCTTGTCGATCTGCGGACCGTCACGCCAGCCGTCCGCGATCATGATCTTGCCGCCCTCGAGCTCAAAGATGCACCCCGTCACCGCGCGCGACTGCGCGCTGCCCAGCCACACGACGACCGGCGCTATGTTGTCCGGATCCTGTGCGTCGAAGCCGGCCTCCGGGCGTTTCATCCGCTCGGCAAACACCTGCTCGGTCATGCGCGTACGCGCCGCCGGCGCCAGCGCATTGGCCGTGATCCCGTAGCGCTGCAACTCGGCCGCCTGCACCAGCGTCAAAGTGGCGATGCCCCCCTTCGCGGCGGCATAGGCGCTTTGCGCGATGCTGCCATTCAGGCCCGCGCCGGAGGAGGTGTTGATGATGCGCGCATCGACCGGCTTGCCCTGCTTGGCGCAGCCGCGCCAGAAGTCCACCGCGTGGCGTGCGACGCAGAAGTGCCCGCGCAGGTGCACCTTCATCGTAGCATCCCACTCTTCCACGGTGGCGCTCACGAACATACGGTCGCGCACGAAGCCGGCGTTGTTGACCACCACGTCCAGGCCCCCGAAGTGCTCGATCGCCGTGGCGATGATGCGGCCGGCGCCGTCCCAGTCCGAAACATCCTCCCCGTTGGCGACCGCCTCGCCGCCGGCGGCGCGGATTTCATCGACGACGGCCTGCGCGGTGGCCGTGTCGCGGCCCACGCCGGCGAGGCTGGTGCCAAGGTCATTCACGACCACCCGGGCACCTTCGCGCGCGAACCCCAGCGCGTAGGAGCGCCCGAGGCCGCGCCCCGCCCCGGTGACGATCACGACCCGTCCTGCGCACAGTCCTGGCATGTCAGAGCCTCTCGATAATGGTGACGTTGGCCTGCCCGCCGCCCTCGCACATGGTCTGCAGCCCGTAGCGGCCGCCGCGGCGCTCGAGTTCGTGCAGCAGCGTCGTCATGAGCTTCGCCCCCGTGGCACCGAGCGGATGCCCGAGTGCGATCGCCCCGCCATTGACGTTGACCCGATCGAGGTCCGCCTTAAGCTCGCGTTGCCAGGCGAGCACCACGGAGGCGAAGGCTTCGTTGATTTCCACCAGATCGATGTCGGCAAGCGCAAGGCCGCTCCGGGCCAGTGCGTGCTGGGTCGCCGGGATCGGCGCGGTGAGCATCCACACCGGGTCGGCACCGCGTACCGAGAGGTGGTGGATGCGTGCGCGCGGCTTCAGTCCGTGGCGGCTCACCGCCGCCGCCGAGGCGATCAGCAGCGCCGCCGCGCCGTCGGCGATCTGACTGGAGACGGCCGCCGTTATCCGGCCACCCGGCGCGAGCGGTTGCAGCTGGGCCATCTTCTCCAGCGTGGTGCCGACCCGCGGGGTTTCGTCGGTCGCCAGGCCGTTGAGGGGGGCAATCTCGCGGTTGTAGTAACCGCGCTCGATGGCCTCGAGGGCGCGCCGATTGCTCTCCAGTGCAAACTCCTCCATCTCGCGGCGGCTGATCTGCCATTTGTCCGCAATCATCTCCGCGGCACGGAACTGCGACACTTCCTGGGTCCCGTAGCGCTCCCGCCAGCCGCGCGAGCCGCTGAATGGGTCGGGCTGCCCGAACGGCTGGCCGGCGAGCATCGCCGCCCCGATCGGGATCTGGTTCATCGTCTGCACGCCGCCCGCCACCACCAGCTCCTGCGTGCCGCTCATGACGCCCTGGGCGGCGAAGTGCACGGCCTGTTGTGAGGAGCCGCACTGCCGGTCGACGGTGGTGCCGGGCACGTGGTCCGGCAACCCGGCAGCGAGCCAGCAGGTGCGCGCGATGTCACCGGCCTGCGCCCCAAGCTGGTCCACGCAGCCGAACACCACGTCGTCGACTTCGTTCGGATCGATGCCGGTGCGCTCGATGAGCGCCTTGATCGCGTGCGCGCCAAGGTCCGCGGCGTGGATGCCGGCCAGCGTGCCCTTCTTCTTGCCGGTCGGGCTGCGCACGGCGCCGACGATGTAGGCCTCGTTACTCATGGCTTGTCCTCAAGCGGTTCGTTCAAACATCTGATCCGGCCCGAGTGCCAGATCGCCGCCGCACACCAGCTGCTGCAGACGGCGGGCGTGAAAATTGCGATCACCCCAGGCACCGCTGAGTGCCCAGGCGCGCTTCATGAAGAAGTGCAGATCGACCTCCCACGAGTATCCCATCGCCCCATGCACCTGCATCGCGGTGCGCGCGGCAAGGTCCGCGGCCTCCGTGGCGGCAAGCTTCGCATGCGAGGCCGCCGCGGTGGCGCGCACGTCCGTCTGCGCCAGGCGCGTCACTGCCGCGTACACCACGGGACGCGCGAACTCGAGCTTCACCTGCGCGCTGGCGAGGTGGTGCTTGATGGCCTGATAGGAGCCGATGGCGCGGCCGAACTGCGTGCGCTCCTTGGCGTAGTCCACCGCCAGCGCCAGCATGCGCTCCGCGAGACCGAGGCACTGGGCGGCACTGAAGCTGGCGCCGCGGTTGAGCAGGCGCGCGCCCAGGGCGGTGGCGGTCACCCCGCGCGCCAGGGGCGCCGCTGCCGCGGCGGGCGCCGGGAAGTACAAAGGACGGGCGGCATCGATCGAGTCGGCCCTCACCGCGCGGACGGCGCCGGCCTCTGCCAGCGTCACGCTGTCGGTCCCGCACAGCAGCCAGTGCGTCAGCCCCGGTGGCGCAGGCGCGCCCGGATTCTGCGGGTGCGCCACTGCGATGCGCATCCTGCCGCTGGCCAGTTCGGGCAGCAGCGCCGCGACGGCGGGCGCGCCTGCCAACTCCCCGAGCGCCGGCGCCGCCAGCGCCGCCTGCTCGATGAGGGGCTCCGGCAGCGCCGCGCGGCCGGCCTCTTCGGCGAGCAGGACAAAGTCCGCATCCTCCAGACCCATACCCCCGTGCTCTGACGGCACCCGGACGCCAAAGAGCCCCAGCTCCGCAAGGCGGCTCCAGCGCTCCTCGCTGTGCTGGTCGCGGGCTTCGAACACCGCACGCAGCACCGAAGGGGGACAGATCTCGGTGGCAAGCTCCCGAAAGGCGGCGGCCATCATCTGCTGCTCTTCGCTAAAGGTGAAATCCATGCGGCTACCCGCGCGGCAGCCCGAGCAGGCGCTCGGCGATGAGGTTGCGCTGGATCTCGTTGCTGCCCGCGTAGATGGGGCCCGCCAGCGAGAAGATGAATCCCTCGAGCCAGGCATCCGCGTCCGTCCCGGCCTGCGGCAGGAGTGCGGCCCGCGCGCCCAGGAGACTCATGGCGGTCCGATGCAGGTCCAGATCCAGCTCCGACCAGAAGATCTTGTTGAGGCTCGCCTCGACGCCGATGCTGCCCCCGGCCATGAGGCGACTCGCCGTGCGGTAGGTATTCAGGGCATAGGCCTCGGCGTCCATCCAGGCCTGCAACACGCGTCCGACCAGGGCCGGATCCGCCTCGTCCTTGCGGGACCGCCACAGGCTCACCAGGCGCTGCGCCGCCACCTGGAAGCGTGCCGGGCTTCTCAGCATCAGCCCGCGCTCGAAGCCCGCGGTGGCCATGGCGATCTGCCAGCCCTGGCCTTCATCACCGAGCCGGTGATCGAGGGGCACGCGCGCATCCTCGAAGAAAATCTCCGCGAAGCCCGGCTCGCCCTGTATCTGCCGGATCCCCCGTACGCGCACGCCCGGATGGCGCAGCGGCACGAGGATGAAGCTCAGTCCCTGGTGGCGTTCGGAGGCAGCCCCGGTGCGAAAGATGCCGAAGCACCAGTCGGCAAAGGCCGCGCGCGAGGACCAGATCTTGTGTCCCCTGAGGAGGTAGCTGTCACCGTCGCGGACCGCGGTCGCACGCAGCGCCGCCAGGTCCGACCCGGCCTGCGGCTCTGACCAGGCCTGCGCCCACATCTCCTCGCCCGCCGCCATCGGCGGCAGGAAGCGCGCCTTCTGCGCGGCGGTGCCGAACTCCATGAGCGTCGGCCCGAGGAGAAAGATGCCGTTCTGGTTCACGCGCAGCGGCGCACCGGCGCGGTAGTACTCCTCCTCGAAGATCAGCCAGTCGATCAGGCTCGCCCCGCGTCCACCGTATTGCTTCGGCCAGGTGATCATGGCCCAGTTGCCGCCAGCGAGCGTGCGCTCCCAGGCGCGGTGAGCTGCGAAGCCCGCCTCGCTTTCGAGCGTCGGCAGTGGCGTGCGTGGCACGTGTGCGCTCAGCCAGGTGCGCACCTCGGTGCGGAAGCGCCGCTGCGCGGGGGTGAATTGCAGGTCGAGCGCCATGGCAGCCGTGCTCAGTACTTCGCGCGCTTCTTGCCCTTGACGAAGGCATCGCGGGCTTTCTGGGAATCCTTGTGCAGGTACATCTCGAGCGTGAATCCTTGCTCGAAGCGGTATCCATGATCGACGTCGCGCGCCTCGATGCCGTTCAGGGCCTCCTTGGCGAGCACCAGCGCGCGGCGACTCTTTGCGGCGATGACGGCGGCGAAGGCGCGCGCCTCCTTGACGAGCTTCGCGGCCGGCACCACGCGCTCGACCGCCCCCAGACGGTAGGCCTCGGCGGCCGGGATGCGGCCGCCGGTGAAGAACGCGGCGCGCACCTTGTGCAATGGCAGCATGCGCGAGAGGTGCGACGCGCCTCCCATGGCGCCGCGGTCGATCTCCGGCAAGGAGAAGAAGGCGTCATCCGCGGCGATCACGACGTCGCTTGCGCCGCAGATGCCGATGCCGCCGCCGATCACAAAGGCGTGCACGGCGCTGACGACGGGCACGTCGCAGGCGCGAATGGCGCGGAAGGTACGGAAATTGCCCCGGTTCAGTTCCACGATCCGCTCGGGGTGCTGCTGCATTTCCTTGATGTCGACGCCGGCGCAGAATCCCTTGCCCGCGGCGCGCACCAGCAGGCAGCGCACTTCGGCGCGGGCACCCAGGGCGCTGATGACGTCGGCCAGCTCGTTCCAGCTCTTGCTGTCGAGCGCGTTGACCGGCGGCTGATCGAGTACCACCTCGCCGATGTGCCCCTGGATGTCAGTGCGGATAGCCACGATTCCTCCTCGCGTTTGCGGCCGGTGCGCCGGCGAAAATCAGCGGACCGTGGCGGCTGCGCCGCCGAGTGCCGTGAGCCGCTCGCGCGCCTCGCGCACCATGCCCTCGATGAGCTCCTCGCATCCGGGCAGATCGGCGAGCCGGCCGGCCACCATGCCGGTCGCGAGCAGCCCGCGCTGCGGTTCACCGGCGATCATCGAGCGCTGAAACATCACCGGCGCGATGGCCGCCATCAACGAGGTGCCCAGACTCTGCTCGCTGCCGTGTCCCATCTTGCGCGCGGCGGCGAGCAGCTCCATGAGGCTCGCGCCGGTGAGGCGCTTGAGCTGCCACGCACTGGCGAGCGCCAGCATCAGCATGCGCAGCCGCCCGGCCTTCTCGAGGCGCGCCAGCGTCTCGTTGCGGATCATTCGCTGCGGCAGGCCGTCGATCTTGGTGGTCAGCAGGATGTCATCGGTGCTGGCGCGCGTATAGCGCTCCTTGGTGGCCTGCGGCACCGGGCAGTCGCGGGTCATGAGGAAGCGCGTCCCCATGGCAATACCCTGCGCACCGTAAGCGAGCGCGGCTGCCAGGCCGCGGCCGTCGGCGAAACCGCCGGCGGCGATCACGGGCACCTTGACCGTGTCCAGCACCTGCGGGAGCAACACCGTGCTCGCCACCGAACCGGTATGACCGCCACCCTCGCCGCCCTGCACCACCAGCATGTCGACCCCGAGCTCCACCATTTTCTTCGCATGCTTGAGGGCACCGACGGTGGGGATGCAGGCGATGCCGGCCTCACGGAAACGCGCGATCATCTTGCGGTCCGGCCCGCGCCCGAAGCTCACCGCGGTGACTTTGCGCTCGATGAGGATCTCGACGATGCGTGCGGCGCCCGGCTGGAACATGTGGAAGTTGACCCCGAACGGCGCATCCGTGAGCGCACGCACCTCATCGATCGCGGGTCCGACTTGCTCCGGGCTCAAGACCGCCGCGGCGAGGAAGCCGAAGGCGCCCGCGTTGCAGGAGGCCCCCACGAGCTGCGGCCGCGCCACCCAACCCATGGCGGTCTGGATGATCGGATAGCGACAGCCGAGACGCTGGCACAGCAGCGTATGCAGCGGATCGTTCATGCGCTCTTGGGCACGCGCACGCCGGGCGGGTTGCCCTTGAGCACCCCGGCACGCAGCTCGTGCGGATCAAGACGACGGATGATCTTCAGCTGCTCGGACGTCGGCGGCGGCGTGGTGGGCAGCCCCGCGGCGGCTTCCAGCGCAAAGCCGGTCGCCGCCTGCACCTCGGCAAGGCTGACGCCCGGATGCAGCGAACGCACGCGGATCGCGTGCGCCGCGCCGCTGAAGTCCATGACACAAAGGTCGGTCACGATGAGGCGCAGGTCCACGTGCGCCGCGCTCGCGCCCGCGGGCCAGCGCGCCGGGTTGTAGCCCACGCCTCCCACGATGTCGACTTCGCCCGGGACAAACACGCGCGGCGAGTGAGCGGGCACGAACATGGAACTCGGGTGGCTGATGCTGTTGCCGGGCAAGCCGCGCATCCCGAGCATCTGCACCTTGGGCTTGCGCACCTCGCCGATGCCGGAGAGATTGGTCTGACCGAAGCGGTCGATCTGGATCGGCCCGATCATCACGTGCCGTTTGCCGCCCCAGACGCAGTCGAAAACGCGCGCGAAGGACATGTAGCCGGAGTGCTTCGGCCGGTAGTCGCCGCGCGGGCCGAGTGGTACCGGCTCCTCCACCAGGTACGCCTCGGCGTCGGTCATCATCAGTTCCGGGGAATGCGTGAGTTTGGCGAGGCTCGCCGCCAGGCGCGGCACCACGCCGATACCGGACGCCAGCACCTCGCCGTTGCCGCGCCAGGCTTCCGCGGCGGCGACTATCAGTAGCTCGGCCAGAGTGTAGGCGTGCGCCGGCATGCTTTTAGAACACCGGCACCGGCAGGGAAGTCAGGCGCGTGACGCCGCCCACGCTTGCCAGATACTCGCTCTCGCGCGACTGCACGAATTCGCTGAAGTAGCGCTGCCAGCCGCCGCTCTCGGTGGCGAGCGCGCAATACGCCTTCAGGTGTTCCAAGTCCCAGCCGTAGGCGGGCGGGTTGGAGGTCGGGTGCGCGCCAAAGCGCGCCGCCACAACGCCGCTGATGTAGCTGCGTTCCACCAGGTTCAGCCGCGCATCCGCGCTGTGCGCCTGATCGATACGCTCCACCAGCTCCTCGCAGCTGACGTAGCAGCGCTTCGCGGCCCGCGCGAACTGCTCATCGAAGTATGGATCGGGACCGAGGGTCTGGACATTCCCCAGGCGATCGGCGCGATCCACGTGCAACAGCGCCGCATCGAGCTGCAGCGCCGGCATCGCCAGCAGCAGCTCGCCGTCCTCGTAGGGCGAGCGCACGGTGCGAAATTCGGGATTTAGCGTCATGACGTCGGTCGCCAGGCCCACCCGTGTCGGCAGGAACGGCAGGCGCATGCCGGCGGCACGCAGGCCCCACTGCAGCAGCCCCTCGTCAAGCTCATGCGCCTGGATGGTCCCGCCCTCGCGCGCGCGCCGGAACCAGGGCTCCACCGGTATCGCATCGAGCGAGACGAAGCCGTAGAGGAGTTTCTTGACCTTGCCCGCGGCGCACAGCATGCCCACGTCCGGTCCTCCGTACGAGACCACGGTCAGGTCTCTGAGCGGCGAGCGCAGCACCTCGCGCACCAGCGCCATGGGCTTGCGACGCGGCCCCCAGCCGCCGATGCCCAGGGTCATGCCGTCCGTGAGGGCGCCAATTACCTCGGAGGCACTAAGCGTCTTGTCCAGCATCGGCGCTGCTTCGACCTAGGAGGGCGGCGGGGACCAGCGATGCCCCCACAGATCGCCGATGACGCTTTGCGTCGGCACCCAGGTGCTCCAGTCCGGCTGCAGGCCGTGGCAACCGAATTCCAGGTCAAAGCCACCCGGGGTCTGCACGTAGAAGGACACCATGAAGTCATTGGAATGCTTGCCGAGCGAGGAGGAGATGTGGGCTCCGCTTGCGACGCAGCGATCCAGGGCGTAACCAACATCATCGAGGGTGCGCGCCTCGAGCATGATATGGACGCAGCCGGCGGCTGCCGGCATGCCGGCCAGCGCCAGGCTGTGATGTCGGCGGCAGGCCGCATGCATGAAGTGGATGCCAAGTTTCGGATCGGCCGGGTTCGGGCTCATCGCGAGCCACATCTCGTCGGTATCTGCAAATCCCAGCTGCCGGTAGAACTGCCGTGCCGCGGCCAGCTGCAGCGCCGGCAGCACCGCGTGTCCCATGCCGAGATCCCCGGCGACAAAGCCGCTCACGCCGCGCGGGGAGGCGAACGG
>Ga0134121_10002543_pt1 | contig 15709 bp, 10 predicted proteins | sample KB301_FD_96463 | JGI IMG/M metagenome (GOLD analysis project Ga0134121, IMG submission 96463) | Terrestrial soil microbial communities without Nitrogen fertilizer from Kellogg Biological Station, Michigan, USA - KB3-0-1 | ecosystem: Environmental > Terrestrial > Soil > Unclassified ... | reverse complement strand
TTAGACACCAGCAGGATTGAGTCGTACCTGAGTCTCGCCAAGTTTCATATCGCGAATAAAGAACCCGAGAAAGCCGAAGTGCTCTACAGACGCGCTATCTCGATCAATGCGAATTCGGCGCTGGCCCATACTGAGTACGGCAAGTTTCTAACGCAGCAGAACCGGCAGGCTGAAGCCGAGGCTGAGTTGCGCAAAGCCGTGGAAGTTGGCCCAACCGATCGCAACGCGAGATTCGTCCTCGCGAGTTATTACTACGTCAACAGGCAGCTTGATAGGGCTGAAGAAGCGTACAAGGCCCTCGCTGCGTTGCAACCGGACAAGCCTGAAGGTCAAACCGTACTCGCCGACTTTTATTGGACGATCGGGCGTAATGACGATGCCATCAAGATCTACCAGGACATCGTTGCCAAAGCGCCGGACTATATTCAGGGTCGTTATCGACTCGCCGAAATTATGTTGGCCAAGGGCGACATGCAGGGTGCGACTGCTCAACTCGATGCCGCGTTCAAGAAGGACCAGCACGACCGCCAGGCGCTCCTGATTCGTGCGGGGATGAAGGCGAGGCGTGGCCAGACCGAGGATCTGAAGAGCGCGGTGGAAGATCTCAAAGACGTTCTCAGGCAGGAGCCCAACTCAAAACGGGGTCTATATTTAATGGCCCAGGCAAATTACAACCTCGGCTTGATCGATCAGGCGCGTGCATTCGCCTCCGATCTCGAGAAGAACTATCCGGACTATCTGCCGGCGAAGTTGATGCAATTGCAACTGGCAATGGCTGGCGGTAAAGCGAGCGACTACACGGCAGCGATACCGCTTGCTACGGACTTGCTCTCGCGGGCGGACAAGACTGCTCCGGATAATGAGAACACGCCGCAGGTGCTGGGCGAAATTCGTGAGAAAGCGTTGCTGGTACGCGGCACTGCGCAGCTACAGTTAAGGAACGTGCCAGCCGCGCGCCAGGATTATGAAGCGGCGAAGAGTATCGCTCCGCAAGATCCGGTTGTTCACAACAGTCTCGCACTCGTCGCGTTCGCTGAGAACAAGCCGCAGGATGCCATCAGCTCGTTTGAAGCCGCGCTCAGTGTTGACGCCACCAACTACGACGCGCTCAACGGCCTCATGACGCTCTACGCGAGGAACAAAGAGTTTGACAAGGCCCAGGCGCGAATCGATCGGGCGCTCAGCTCTTATCCAAACATGGCTTCGTTGCACTACCTGAAAGCGCAGGTGTTCGGTTATCAGCAGAACCTCCAGATGATGGAAGCGGAATTGAACAAGTCGTTAGAGCTCGATCAAAGCTACCTGCCGGCTTACTCGGCTCTCGCGACGCTCTACATACAGTCGAACCAGCAGGACCGCGCCATCGCGCAGTATCAGAAGGTCAGTAGTTTACGACCGGAAAACGCCACCCCTTACGTCATGATCGGAATACTGGAAGATCAGCGAAAGAACTATGACGCTGCTGCTGACAACTATCGTAAGGCTTTGGAGAAGGATCCGAACTCGGTGATCGCCGCGAACAACCTGGCGTGGCTTTATGCGTCGACCGGCAAGGGCAATCTCGACGAGGCGGTGCGCCTGGCCCAGAGTGCAGTGCAGAAGAATCCGAAGATGGCTGTTTTCATCGATACGCTGGGTTGGGTCTACTACAAGAAGAGCCTTCACGCAGCGGCAGTCGAGCAGTTGCGCCTGGCGATAAAGATTAATGAAGACGAGGCGCGAGCGTCGAACGGCTCGCCGACGGCGTCTTATCACTACCACCTTGGTATGGCTTTGAAAGGAACGGGCCAGAAGGAAGAGTCGCGTCGTGAATTGCAAACCGCGATTCGACTCGCCGAGAAAGCGCCTTTTGGTGATTTGGAAGAGGCAAAGAAGGCGCTGGCAGAGTTGTAATTTTGAGTTCTGTGCCGCCTCTGTGTCTCTGCGGTGACTTCCGCAGAGAGAAACCACGGAGACACAGAGGACACAGAGAAGACAAAGACAGATAGGAGTGCGTTATGAGCGTAGAGTTTAGACAACGAAGACCAAGTGAATACTTGAAGATTTTGCGGCGGCGCATATGGTTCATCATTCTTCCCACCATAGCCATCACGAGCGCTGTTAGCTGGGTGGTCTACAAACTACCTGACGTCTACGAGTCGTACACGCTGATTGTTGTCAAACCTTCGACACTGCCGAATTCAGTAGTGATGAATAATAACGACGACAACTTAACGCGCCAGTTGACAGCCATCACTCAGGTGGTCACCAGCCGCAGCTCGCTCGAGCCACTCGTACAGAAATACGATCTGTACAGGGTGGAACGAATGCGCGGCGAGCCGATGGAAGGCGTCATCGACATGATGCGTTCCGATATCAGGGTGGCGCAGAACACGAGCCGGAACGACATCACCAACGGCTTCAACATCAGCTACCGTTACCGCGATCCCCGGACCACTCAGGCCATCGCCTCCGAGCTCGCTGGCAAGTACATCAGCGCGCAAACCAGCAACTCCTCGGCTTCCGCGACTGCCGCGCGCACGTTCATGGACAACCAGGTGGACAAGGCACGCGCCGCCCTCAACGAAGTCGACAAGCAGATGCTCGACTTCAAGTCCGCGCACGTTGGCGAGCTGCCGTCTGAAGCTCAGGCCCTGTTCAATCAATTGGCTGGTTTGCGTGAAGAGCAGAAAGCGTTGATTTCCGAAGTCGGACGGCTGCAAGACCGCCGCGCCGCAGCGACCAACCAACTGACAATGATCAAGCAAGCCAGAGCGCAAGCCATCATTGACACGGCTGAGAATGTAACCGATCCCAAGACCACGCTCGCTTATTCGCAACTCGTGACGCGCAAAGCGGCACTGCAAGGCGAGTTGACGAGGTTGAAGGGGGATTTGCGTCCGAAGCATCCGGATGTGATCGCAAAGCAGAATGAGGTCGACCAGGTCCAGGAGCAAATGGATTCGATGATCGCGGAGTGGAAAGACAAGATCAAAGAGAAAGAAGAGAGACTCAAGAAGAATCCTGACGTTGCTTACGCGGCGGCGGAACAGGAAATCAAGTTGACGGAAGGTGAGATCAAACGCCAGCAGACTCTACTGGCGACGAACGAAACCCAGATCGGTTCGATCATCGAACGAATCAACAAGGTGCCCGGCGTTGAAGTCTCACTGAGCGCGCTTGAACGCGACTACCAGGTAAAGAAGCAAGCGTTGGACGATTTGCTCGCGCAGCAACAAAAGATCACCCTCAACGCCGATGCGACCACCCAAATGCAAGGCGAGGGTATTGAAGTGGTCGACGCTGCTAACCTGCCGTCGAAGCCGGTGGCTCCGAAGCGACTCATGCTCAGCAGTCTCGGAATCGCAGCCGGTATCGGTCTGGGCCTGGTGCTGATCGGTATCTTTGAAGGACCACGCCTGCTTACGATTCAAAACTCCGAAGACGCTCAACACTACACCGGTCTCCCGGTGCTGCTGGCGGTGCCTGAGCTGCTGACACCGCAGGAAGCGCGCGCGATTCCGCGTCGCCGTAAGTTGCTACTCGCAGCCGGAGTTATCGCGACGATTGTGAGTATCCCGGCGTTGGCGTTGGCACTCAAGCTCACGCACGTTTTCGATTTCCTGATGCAGAGCTCGGGCAGAGGATAGACGCGGGTAAACGAACTGGAGGTTCAAATAGGTGTACGCAGAATTTTATGGTCTGAAAGAATTGCCCTTCGCGCTCACTCCCGATCCGCGCTTTATCTACTTCACTCCGTCACACACGGAAGTGATGGCCAACCTGCACTACGGCATTGAAGCGGGCAAGGGGCTCGTGGTGGTGACCGGCGAAGTGGGTACCGGAAAGACGACGATCCTGCGCTGGATGATGGAGCGTCTCGATCGCACGGTGCTCGTCGCTTACATCTTCAATCCACGTTTGTCAGTGCCAGAGTTTTACCAGCACGTCGCGACGTTGCTCGACGTGCAGAAGTGGGAAACAAAATCGGAGTTGTTACTCGAGCTGGGCCGAGCGCTCGAGTCGCGTCACTCGCGCGGTTTGCGAACCGTGCTGATCGTCGACGAGGCGCAGGGCTTGTCTCCACACGTGCTCGAAGAGATCCGTTTGCTATCGAATTTCGAATCGAACACGGCGAAGCAGTTACAAATCGTTTTGACTGGTCAGCCGGAGTTGCGTGAAGTGCTGAACAACCCGGACCTGCGACAGTTGAAACAACGCATCGCACTGCGCTGCGTGATCAAGCCTTTGCCGAACGTTGAAGAGACCGATCGCTACATCACTTCGCGTCTGCTGGTTGCGGGCGCCGAACGCACCGACATCTTCACGTCCGAAGCTGTCGATTACATTTTCCGGTGCTCCGACGGCATTCCGCGAAACATCAACAATCTTTGCGACAACGCGCTCCTCGCAGGTTATGCGGCCGGTGACACGACGATCGCTCGGTCGATCATTGAAGACGTGGCCGACACGTTCGACATGTTGCCGCGCACGGATCGGGGACGAGGACAAGCCGGAGAGGAACGCGAAGCTCCCGCACGGATCTTTACCAACGCCGGCCGAGCCGAGCTATGGAACGCGGGAAAGACCACGGGAGATACAGATTAAAAAATCCGCGTAATCTGTGGATAAAAGAAGTTAGCCACCTAACTATTTGAGGTGAATCGATGGGAAGAGTTTTTGACGCCATGAGACGACACAGCGTGACCGATAACAACGGTAACGCTGCGAAACCAACAGCAAAATCAGAGCACCACGAAGAGCGCCCGCGCGTTACCGGGCTGCCTTCGGCGGAACAGGTTGAGGAACAGTTGTTGAGCGGTTCCACAATCATGTCTGTTCCGCACAAGACGGTGCAGAGTACAGCGTCCACTGCGCACACTGCGGATGTACCCGGCGGGTCGGCACTCCCCGGCGGATTTGCTTCGCGTGATGCTGGGGCAACTTTGGGCGCTGCCGAGGCGACGCGCGCCGGAGGATACGTCACCTTTGACGTTTCTCCGTCGCGCGTCGAACCTCACTTGATTGCTGTCAGCCAGCCACGCTCGGCTTACACCGAGAAATATCGAGAGCTGCGCACCAAGCTGCTCCAGGCTAGCGAGCGCATGCAGATGCGCGCAATCGTCGTCACCAGCGCCGGCATCGCTGAGGGCAAAACCCTCACCGCGCTCAATCTCGCCTGGCTGCTGGCCCAAACTGAAGGCATCCGCGCACTCGTTATCGATAGCGACCTGCGTCGCCCATGCGCCACTGATTATCTCGGCATCGATGCCCAGGGCGGACTGTCCGAAGTACTCGGCGGCCAGCTAAGACTCGAAGACGCGATCGTTCGTCTCGAACCAGCGGGGCTTCACCTTCTGCCTGGTGGACGACCGCGCGACGACGTCGCCGAATTGCTATCAGGTCCAAGCTACGCGCGCATACTCAGCGAAGTGCGTCGCATGTTCGACTACATCATCATCGACGCGCCGCCGCTCGGCATCTTCACGGACGCAAGCGTGTTGATGCAACGCGCTGATGGTGGAATCCTGGTGGTCCGGGCCGGCAAAACTCGTTACTCGACAGTCGACAAGCTTTTGGACCAGATGCCGAAAGAGAAACTGCTCGGTGTGGTGTTGAATCGTACTGAGGAACAGCCTGAAGCTGCTTCTTATTACTACGCACACCGCTACTACAACCGCGACAGAAGAACTACTGAATTGCATCCGATTCCGTCGGAAAGAGTTGAAGAGGAGGTAGCAACGGTCAATTGAGAGCGTTCCGTCTCAACAGACGAACGACCTTACTGATTATCGCCGAGGCGATACTCGTCTATGGCGCGATCATCGGCGCCGTGTACCTGCGCGTCGGTGCGGAAAACGCGCAGTTTGAGCTCATTGACAAGAATGGTTACTGGAAAGCAGCCGTTGCGGGTTTCTTCTGTCTCGCCGCTTTCTACCTTTTCGACTTGTACGACTTTGTCGTGATGAACGACCGGCGCGAGCTGGTGCTGCGACTGATCCAGGCGCTCGGTTTGGCATGGATCGCGCTCGCGTTTTCGTTCTACATGTATCCGAGCTTGATGCTCGGTCGCGGCATCTCGTTGATCGCGCTGCCGCTCGCACTCGCGTTGATGGTTAGCTGGCGAGTCTCGATTCACTGGTTCCTGGGCCATCCTGACATTGGCGAGCGCATTCTAATCGTCGGCTCCGGAAATCTCGCTGTCGAAGTTGCGCGTGAAGTGTTGGACCGTCCCGACGCCGGCTATCGCATCGTCGGATTCGTCGGTAACGACGCGGAACTGCTCGGCAAAAGTCTAATCAATCCGCGTGTGATCGGTTTGACTGAGCAGCTCGACCAGATCGTCAAGCGCGAAAACATCGATCGCATCGTAGTCGCGATGGGTGAGCGGCGTGGACAACTGCCCACGAACAAGCTTTTGCAACTGAGTCTGACGGGTGAAGTGAACATTGAAGAGGGCATTTCATTTTACGAGCGCATTACTGGTCGCGTCTCGTTGAATATGCTTCGCCCTTCGTGGCTGATCTTTGCGGGTCGTGGACGGCAGAAAAAAATCTCGGGGCTTGCACGTAGCGCGGTGCACTGGTTCGTGGCCCTCGTGGGCGCGATTCTTTCGCTCCCAATTGTGATCGTCACCGCGATACTCATCAAGCTCGAGTCACGTGGTCCGATCTTTTACAAGCAGGAACGAGTCGGTAAGAACGGGCGCACGTTTGTGCTCGCAAAATTCCGCTCGATGAGAGTTGACGCCGAACAGGACGGCCCGGTTTGGGCCAGCAAAAGCGACTCGCGCACAACGCGCGTGGGACGCATCATACGGAAGATTCGCGTCGACGAGATTCCACAGTTCTGGAACATCCTGAAAGGCGAGATGAGCTTCGTTGGCCCACGGCCGGAGCGCCCGCATTTCGTGTCCCAACTGGCCGAGGAGATTCCTTTTTACGAGCAGCGGCATCTAGTCGCACCGGGACTCACGGGCTGGGCCCAGATCAAGTATCCCTACGGCGCGTCAATCGAAGATGCAAGACAGAAACTTCAATACGATCTGTATTACATCAAAAACCATACGCTGTTGCTTGACGCATACATCATGTTCGACACGATCAAGATCATTTTGTTTGGGCGGGGGGCCCAATAAGTCGGTTGGAGGTTGAGATGACTATGTACACACGAATGGCGCTCGCGATCGCAATGCTGATCGCATTGACTACCGGCATCGCAGCTCAGACAGACACGCCGGCCCAAGGCGATTCGCGCGATGCGCAAAAAGCGCGACCGCGGACTACGATGAGCGCCCAGGAGAAGAAGGATCCCCAGAAAGATGCTAAGCCTGGCGGCGAACGGCTCGAGCCTGACGATCCTTCGCGTACGCCTAATGATGTTCCTCCCGAAATGCAGGCAAACCGTCAGGAACAGGTCTCGGAAGAAGGGGCCGTCACCCCCATCTACAACAACTTCTTCACGACCTACAAGCTTGGTCCCGAAGACATCATTTCGGTTGAGGTGTTCAACCAGGATCGCTACTCGCGTAAAAACATCATCATCCCTCCGAGTGGTCGCATTTCACTCTCTCTGATCCCCGGCGGAGTTTTCGTGAACGGCAAAACGGTCGAAGAAGTGGCCGAGATCATCACGAAGAAATACGACGAGTTCATCATCGATCCGCAGGTTACGGTTTCCCTCGACAAGGCTTCGTCGTATCGCTACAGCATCATTGGCGACGTGGGCCAGCCGGGCATTCGTTTGATGAGTCACCGGATGACTGTCACCGAGGCGATTGCCGAGGCGGGCGGCGTGCTGAGCACGGGCGACCGGAGCAAGGTTTACGTGCTGCGTCGTCAGCCGACCGGTGTCATGGCGCCGATCATCGTCAACGTTTCTGCGATTTATAAAGGCAAAGCTCCCGACTCGACCTATCTCATACCCGGCGATCAGATCGTTGTGCCCGGCAACAAGATGAAGAAAGTCAGGGAGTGGCTCGGCTTCACCTCCGTGCTAGGCTTCGCACGCATCTTCGGCGTCCCCGTGCCGTAGCGTGGACGCGTATAGGTCAGAACAAGTCAGGAAGAGGGGCTTGCCCCCGCTCATCCAATCCAAGTAACGGCGGGGGCAAGCCCCACTTCCTGACTTGTTCTATTCCGAAGTTCTCAAATGATCTCGAGAGTTGCGCTTACATCATTGATGTTGCTGCTCGCGTCGCCCGCGTTCGGGCAGACCGGCACGTGGGCGCGGCAGCGCACCGGCTCACTGGCCTGGCTGCACTCAGTTTTCTTTCTCGATCAAAACCGTGGTTGGGCCGCAGGTAGTAAAGGCACACTCCTGCAAACGTCAGACGGCGGCAACACCTGGACGCCGCGTGGCGCGCAGAGTAAAGACGCCATTCGCGATCTCTTCTTCGTCGACGACCGCAATGGCTGGATGGTCGTCGAGGTAAACGCTTACGAGCTCAAAGACAAAGATCCGCGCGGCTATCTCATGAAGACGACGGACGGCGGCGAGCACTGGACGAAACTCGAGATCAAAGGATTCGACATCGATGCGATTCTCGTTCGCGCGGTGTTCAATCGCAACGGGCGTGGCTGGACGTTTGGCGAAGCCGGTTCGATCTGGGCCACACGCGATGCCGGCGAGACGTGGATGAAGTTGCAGGCGCCAACGCGCCGGTTGTTGCTCGGCGGGATCTTCGTCGACGACGATCGCGGTTGGATCGTTGGGGCAGGCGCAACGATCATTCAAACAGCGGACGGCGGCGAGACGTGGTACCAATCACCACTACCGCAGGTTGAAAAAACCGTTCGTTTCAATGCCACGTCGTTTATCGACAATCGCAAAGGTTGGGCCGTCGGCAGTGGGGGCACCGTTTACAACACCGTGAACGGCGGCCGCACCTGGGAGCGACAGCAGTCGACCGTTCCTGTCGATCTGTTTGACGTGAAGTTTGTTGACGCACGCGAAGGCTGGGCCGTGGGCGCGGAAGGAACCATCATTCACACCGTAGACGGCGGCGAGCACTGGACGACGGAACGCAGTGGCACAGAACACCCGTTAGAGCGCGTGTTCTTCGCCGACAAGAATCACGGTTGGGCCGTCGGGTTTGGCGGGACAGTTGTTTCATATCTCCGCTAAAGATATGCGAACCATAATCCTCTCACTAATCATCATCACGTGTGTTTCACCGGTCTTCTGCCAGGATACGGTGGAGACTTTAAGAACGCAGATCGAGAGCGCGGCCAGCGATTCCGATCGCGTAAACGCGATCGCAAACTCGAACGTATTCGACCCCGTAGGCTTCTACAACCTCGGCAACGCGCTAGCGCGTTTGGGTCACAACGAAGCTGCTATCGCCGCCTATCGCAAAGCCATCACCCAACGGAAAGGCTTTTACTCGCGCGCGCTGAACAACCTCGGCGTCGTGTTGCTTCGCACCGGCCGCTGGGATGAAGCGCAGGAGTCTCTACTGTCTGCGTTGCGGCTCGAGAACTTTCGTTACGCCGAAGCAAGCTACAACCTCGGGCGCGTCTACGCCGCACGGGGCCAGAACGATCTCGCTGCACGTGAGTGGCGCCGTGTCCTCGCGATCGATCCGCAACACGATGCAGCGAAGCAGGCGCTCGCGAATCCCGGCAACGAAGAACGAATCGTCGTTGCCACGTCTGTCAAGCCCGTTAAGCCGGTACGGACAGTAAACAACTCGCCGGCGGCTCCGAAGACGCTCACGATTGATCAGGCGAGTTACGATTTACTGCAAAAGGCGCGTAGCGCAGTCGAACGCGGGAAGACGACTGAAGCGGTTGAGGATTTCCAGCGTCTGCTGCGTCGACAGAATGGTTACTTTCCGCCAGCGAATCTCGAATTGAGTTATGCGTTGCTGAGTCTCAAGCGATACGACGAAGCGCGTGCGAACCTGCTTCAAGTGTCGCAGCGCGATGGCGCTCGTTATCCGATTAGTTACTTTCACCTCGCACGTTTGTACGAGCGCAGCGGTGAGCTAAAACTCGCCGAAGCCGCGTTCGCCCAGGTCGCTCCGACCAACGCGCAGTTTATGTTGGACCTGAGCCGCGTTCGCGAGAAACTCGGCGACTACAAAGGCTCGCTCGAGGTGATGGAGCGCTACGTGAAACTGATGCAGGACCAGGGACAACGACCCGAGTGGTCCGACGAACGCCTCGCCGAGCTTCGCACCAAAGCCGCAAAGCAGTAGTATTGTCTCGCTTCAACATCCCCTAAAGGAGTTACGACCATGACTACACGACTCCCTCTGGTCATCGTTCTGACACTTGTCTTCGCGTCGTGCGCCCACGCCCAGACCACAGCAACAACGTCGCCATCGCCATCGCCTTCGCCTAAGCCCGCAATGAGCCGCGCGCAGAGCCAACGAGCGATCATCGCAACCGAGAGGAAACTCTGGGAAGCCTGGAAGAACAAAGACATGAAACCGTTTCGGGCCAATCTCTCGGCTGACGCCGTGATGATTGGCAACAGTGGCGTCGCTGACAAGAAAACTTCCCTCGCAGCGATGGAAGGCGAGGCCTGCCAAGTTAAGACTTACGAGCTGATGGATCTCAAAGTCACATTTCTCAGCAGCAGCACCGCGATTCTGACTTACAAATCGACACAGGATGCGACGTGTGGTGGCGAAGCAGTCCCACCCACGGTCTGGTCCAGTAGTGTTTACGTGATGAGAGGCGGACGCTGGTACGCGGCCTCCCATCAGGAAACCGTCGCGAAATAAGAAATTAGCCACAAAAAGGCACAAAAAGCACAAAAGTTCTCTTAAGAGCTTTTGTGCTTTTTGTGCCTTTTTGTGGCTAATCAATTTTGGGGCGCATGTGTGGGAAGAGGATGACGTCGCGTATTGACGTGCGGTTCGTGAGCAGCATCACGAGTCGATCGATGCCGATACCGATCCCGGCCGCGGGCGGCATCCCGTAAGACAACGCGCGGATGTAGTCTTCATCCATCAGCATTGCCTCTTCATCGCCTCGCTCACGCTGCTTCACCTGATCGCGGAAGCGCTCGTACTGCTCTCTAGGATCGTTCAACTCAGAAAACCCGTTCGCGATCTCCATGTTCGCGATATACAACTCGAAACGCTCAGCCACATTCGGATTCGCGGGTGACGCCTTCGAGAGTGGCGAGATCGGTTTCGGAAACTCAGTTATGAAAGTCGGTTGCACCAGGTCGTGCTCGACGTGTGCTTCGAAAAGCTCGAGCACCTTGTCGTCTGTGATCTGATCCGCCGGCACTCGTCCCGTCAAACTCGCCTTCATCCCCACACGTGAGAACAAAGATCCGAAGTCGATCTCATGCTCGCCAAACTTCGCGTGCGTGTGGCCCAACACGGTGAACACCACAGTGCGCAACATGTGCTCGCAAAAATCCATCATGTCGTTCACGTCGGCGTAGGCCCAGTAAAACTCGAGCATCGTGAACTCGGGATTATGGCGCGTCGAGATGCCTTCGTTGCGGAAGTTTCGATTCAGCTCGTAAACCTTCTCGAAACCGCCGACGAGCAGTCGCTTCAAATACAACTCCGGCGCTATGCGCGCGTAGAGATCGATATCGAGCGCGTTGTGATGAGTCTTGAACGGACGCGCGGCGGCGCCGGTCGGCAGCGGCGTCAGCATAGGTGTTTCGACTTCGATGTAGCCGTGGTCTTCCAGAATGTGCCGCAGCTCACGAACCACCGCTGCCCGACACTCGAATACTTCACGCGCCGTCAGCTCCTCGTCTTTCTCGACCTTGAGACTTCCGGCGATCAGATCCGCGTAGCGCTGGCGTTGTCGAATCTCCGGATCCTGGATGCCGTGCATTTTGTCGGGCAGCGGCAGCAGTGCTTTCGATAGAAACTGAATCTTCTGTACGTGGATCGAGAGCTCGCCCGTGCGCGTCACGAAGAGGAAACCTTCGACGCCGATAAAGTCGCCGTGGTCCAACAGCAGAAACAATTCCCAGCCATCGACGTCGCCACCGTCGGCGCTGTTGTAAACGCCAACTACGTCATTCTTGCGAATATAGATCTGCAGGCGCGAAACGCCATCCGAGAGATGGACGAACGCAACCTTGCCCATCTGGCGCGGTGGCGTTGCAATGCGTCCGGCGACCCGCACGACAAACTTGTTCAGCTCTTCAGGGGGTTGGAAGTCGGTAAACTTCTCGACCACTGCGGTGATCGTGTCGTCTTTCTCGGGGTCGACGACACGGCTGCGCTCGTACTTGTTCGGGTAAGCGTTGCCGACGAGCTTTTGCAATGCTTCGAGGTGCTCGCGGCGCGCGAGCGTTTGGTCATTCTCTTCGATGAACGGAATAGACACGTGTGGTTCTCCAAAAAGCCCCGATTATACAGACATCCCGGAAATCCTGTAATCTGGTGTTCAATGATCGAAAAGATTTTGACCCCGGCGGCGATGCTTGCCGAGCGCGGGCGTCTGCGCGCTGGCGGCAAGCGGCTCGTTTTTACGAATGGTGTGTTTGACCTTTTGCACGTCGGGCATGTGCGCTATCTGGCTCAGGCGCGCGCCCTCGGCGATGCTCTCATCGTCGGGATAAATAGTGATCGCACCGTGCGAGAGTTGAAGGGACCCGACCGGCCCATCTTCAACCAGGCGGAGCGTGCTGAGATACTCGCTGCTTTGCGGTTTGTTGATTACGTCGTCGTGTTTGACGACGTCTCGCCGCGCAGCCTGATTGCCGAGCTGCTGCCGGATGTGCTGGTGAAGGGCGGCGACTACAATCTCGATCAGATTCACGGGCGCGAAGAAGTCGAAGCGGCGGGAGGCAACGTTATTTCGTTGCCGTTTGTCGAAGGTGCTTCGACGACCTCATTGATAGAGAAAATGAGTCACGGATAACACGGATTCAAAACGGATTGATCGAACAGGTTACAGAGACGAGGGAGTATCAGACGCTGCTGGCGGAGTTGCGGCGTGGTGCACGTGTGATCTCGATTAGTGGGTTGGTGGCAGGGTCGGCAAGGGCGCTGGCCGTGGCTGCGTTACAACGCGAGACGGGGAAGACATTTGCTGTTGTGTCACATACCACGCGCGACCTGGAATCGTGGGAAAGCGATTTGGAGTTCTGGTATTCGGCGCTCAGTGCAAAAGAGCCTGACGAGAAAGACATACTTGTTCTGCCCGCGTCGGAGACCGATCCTTACGCCGGTATCTCACCGCACGCGCAAACACTCGAGCGTCGCGCACTCGCCCTCTGGCGACTACAGCAAGGCTCGTCGAAGTTCGTTTTACTTACCGCTCGTGCTCTGGCGCGCAAGACGGTGAGTCCCGCTGCGATTGCGAAGACCGGCGTCGTTCTGCGACGTGATGAAGACTTCTCGCCCGAAGTGCTTGTCGAACGTCTGATCGCAACCGGTTACATGCGTGAAGATCCGGTCGGCGGCGTCGGGGAGTTCTCGATGCGCGGCGGCATCGTCGATGTTTGGCCGCCGGGACGAGAAGCACCGGTGCGACTCGAATTCTTCGGCGACACGGTCGACTCAGTCCGCGAATTCGATCCGGAAAACCAGCTCTCGACCGCTCAGTTGAAAGAAATCGAAGTGCCGCCGATGCGCGAGTTTTCTGTGAACGCACTCGATTTCCAACTCTGGAGCGAAGCGGCGCGCGAGCGCTGGGCCGACGAGCGTTACGCCCGCTCACTGCGCGATCGAACTGCTTTCGCTGACGAAGGCGAAGCGTTTGCCGGCTGGGAATGGCTGGTTCCGATCACGATGGATTGCTGCTCGACGGTGTTCGACCATCTCGGCGATGTCGTCCTCGTGATCGACGAGCCAAGCGGGATCGAAGCGTATCTGAGTGAGTTTTACGAGCGACTCTCAGATCGCTACCGCGAGATCGACGAAGCGGACGACATTGCGCTCACGCCCGAAGAACTATTTCTTACCGCCGATGAGTTAAGAGAGCTGATTTCAACACGCCAGCGAGTCGAGCTGCGCACACTTGGCCGCGCTGCTTCAGAAATAGACATGGACCTCGCGCTCGAAGCCGAAGTGCCTGCTGTTCAACTCGGTCGTGCGCGCGGCACGCGACAGCCCGTGTTTCTGTTTCCGGCAATCGAGAGCGCAGTCGAAGTCGACTGGAAATCGCAATCAACGCTTCGTTATCACGGTCGCATCGCGGATCTCGCGGATGAGGTGAGTCGCGCCGTGGAAGAAGGACGCGCAACACTTTTCGTGATGCCGAGTCTCGGAGTGGCGGAAAGAATCGTCGAGATCCTCAACGAGTACAAAATCGACACTCGCCTGACGTACACGACAGAAGCTTCGGATCCGACAAGCTGGCGACCCGTAATCGTGACCGTTGGTGATCTGAGCGGCGGCTTCGAACTACCGCAGGCACGCCTGGTTGTTCACGTCGAGTCAGACGTCTTTGACGAAACTGCCGCCGCCGTCGAGCGACGCCCCGCGGCCGCCGAAAGAACACAGAGGACGGACAGGAAAAAACGCAGATCGAAAGCGGCTGCATTCCTTTCCGACTTTCGTGATCTCAAGCCCAACGATTACGTGGTCCACATCGATCACGGCGTCGCGCGATTCGGCGGTTTGCAAACGCTCGATCTTGGTCCACGCACGGGCGAGTTCATGCTGCTTTACTACGCCGACGATGCGAAGCTCTACGTTCCCGTCGAGCGTCTCGACCTCGTGCAGCGCTATTCGAGCGCGGAAGGACATCAGCCACAACTCGATCGACTCGGCGGACTCGGCTGGCAAAAGACAAAAGCCAAAGCCAAGCGCGCTATGCGCGACATGGCCGACGAGCTTTTGCGTCTTTACGCCGAACGAAAACTCGTCGGCGGTTTCGCCTTCGCCGCCGACACGCCCTGGCAACAGGAGTTTGAAGACGGCTTTCCATTCGTGCTCACGCCTGACCAGGAAACAGCGATCGAAGACGTGAAGAAAGACATGGAAGTGCCCGTACCGATGGACCGTTTGCTGTGCGGCGACGTCGGTTACGGCAAAACGGAAGTGGCGATGCGCGCGGCGTTCAAGTCAGTGATGGAAGGGAAGCAGGCGGCGATACTCACCCCGACGACAGTGCTCGCTTATCAACACTACGACACGTTTCGCAATCGCTTCGCGCCGTTTCCCGTGAAGGTCGAATTGTTGTCTCGCTTTCGCTCGTCCAAGGAACAGAAGGAAGTCGTGAAGCGGATCGAGACTGGTGAAGTCGACGTGATCATCGGCACGCATCGCATTCTCTCGAAAGACGTTCAGTTCAAAGATCTCGGGCTCGTGGTGGTTGACGAAGAGCAGCGTTTCGGCGTCGCACACAAAGAACGTCTGAAACATCTCAAGAAGAAAGTCGACGTGTTGACGCTTTCAGCAACGCCGATTCCACGCACGCTCAACATGTCACTCAGCGGCATGCGCGACATGTCGCTCATCGAAACGCCGCCGCGCGATCGGCTCGCGATCCAAACGCAGGTGGTGCAGTTTTCTGAGAGTGTGATCAAGTCGGCGATCGACCTCGAGCTCTCACGCGGCGGGCAGGTCTTCTTTATTCACAATCGCGTCGAGACTATCGATACGGTCGCGGCCCTCGTGAAGCGCCTCGTCCCGAACGCCCGTCTCGCCGTGGGCCACGGGCAAATGAATGAAAAGGACATGGAGCGAGTGATGCTCGACTTCATCGACTACAAATATGACGTTCTGGTTGCAACCACCATCATCGAAAACGGCATAGACATCCCGCGCGCAAACACCATCATCATAAATCGC
>Ga0134121_10002540_pt1 | contig 15712 bp, 11 predicted proteins | sample KB301_FD_96463 | JGI IMG/M metagenome (GOLD analysis project Ga0134121, IMG submission 96463) | Terrestrial soil microbial communities without Nitrogen fertilizer from Kellogg Biological Station, Michigan, USA - KB3-0-1 | ecosystem: Environmental > Terrestrial > Soil > Unclassified ... | reverse complement strand
TTTTGCCCATGATTTATGAATGGGTTGAGCGTGGCGCGGAACGGAAAGCCTCGCGAGCCGTGGCAACTGCTGTTGAATGATGAAATGATTTTGGTCTTCCTAAAATCGGTTATGTCACGCGTCCGATTGAGACGATTGCCGGCGGTTGCGCTGTTTTTGCTCGCGTGCCTTTGCCTGTCTGAAATAGCCGAAAGCGCGCACAATCATTACGAGAGTTCTAGCCCAGGGCGGCAATCGTCGCGCCTTAGAGCTAACCCATCAGGTGTTGCCCAATTAAGTATTCCCGGCGCCTCCAGAAATGGCACTCTAAGACAGCGGGACTGTCTGCTATGCCAACTTCATAGAAATCTTTTCGCCACGGCACTACGCCACGGCGTATATAACACTCCGGCGGCGTTGGGGTGCTTAAGCTCCAACGCATTGACCGCGTTTGTCGAGTCAATCTCGACTACATCACAGCGCGGTCGCGCTCCTCCTCCAATCATTCTCTAAGCCAATCACCACGCATGCGGCGCGACTAAACGCGCCACCATCAAACGCGACCGAAGTCCGCTTCCGGGTATGCCGGCACTCGCGCGTTGGGGCACTTTCATTTAAGAGGAGACAAACATGACAAAGGCTCAGAGAAACCTTCTAGATATCGTCATCGCCATCCTAATTGCAGGTTGGATATCGTTAACCTTTGCCGCAAACACCAGTGCGCAGGCGCTCAGCGCGGGCACTGTTGGAGGCACAGTAGTGGACCCGAACGGAGCGGTCGTGCCGGGCGCAACGGTGAGTCTCAAGAACGCGCTTACCGGTTATTCTCGAACCGTGGACACAGGTGTCGACGGCTCGTTTCGTTTCAACGATGTTCCACCAAACAACTATCAACTCTCGGCATCGGCGCCGGGTCTGATTGTTGCACCACAAACCGTTTCAGTACGGGCGTCGGTTCCGATTGATATTAAGATCGCTTTGAGCGTGACCACGACAACCGCCACGGTGAACGTCAGCGCCGGCGGCGTTGAGATGCTCGAGAACGTTCCCGCCGCCCACACAGATGTCGACCAATCGCTGATTAATCGCTTGCCGATACGCTCGCCGGGCGCCGGGTTAAGCGATGTGGTGACGCTGGCCGCCCCTGGTGTCGTAGCCGATTCGAATGGTTTCTTCCATCCGCTCGGCGATCACGCGCAGACGTCTTATTCGGTCGACAATCAGCCCATCTCTGATCAGCAAAGCAAGACCTTCTCGACGCAATTGCCGCCCACCGCCGTACAGTCACTCGAGGTAATCACCGGAGCAACGCCGGCGGAGTACGGCGATAAGACAAGTCTGGTCGTCAATGCCATTACAAAATCAGGTTTGAATCAGACAAAGCCGACCGGAGGGATTAACACGACTTACGGAAGTTTTGGCACCGTCAGCCTTAATGGTTCACTCGGTTATGGCAGTTCCCAGGTGGGAAACTTCGTCACTTTCAGTTTCGAAAGATCAGGTCGATTTCTCGACGCACCGGAATTCAGCGTGCTGCACGATCGAGGTACTTCCGGCAATGTTTTCGATCGCATCGATTACAGTCCGACCTCGAAAGACACGTTCCACCTGAACCTGTCACTCGCGCGTAATAAGTTCCAGACGCCTAACGATTTCACGCAACAGTCATTTGGGCAGGATCAGCAGCAGCTCGTTCACAGTCTGAACATTGCCCCGGGCTATGTTCACATCTTTAGCGCCACAACGGTTCTGACGATTAACCCCTTCTACCGGATGGACAACTTCAAGTACTTCGCGAGTCCTAATGCGGTCGCGGATCAGCCGATGAGTTTTGGTCAGTCTCGCCGCTTGAATAATGTGGGTGTGAAAGCCGACTTGTCTTATGTCAAAGGACGGCACAACGCGAAGTTCGGCGTCCAATTGCAGCACACGTTGCTGACTGAAGGGTTCCAATTCGGAATTACCGATCCCGATTTCAACGATCCATCGAGTCCCGACTTTCTGCCCGGGCTACTTGCCTTCGATCTTACGCGCGGAGGCAACTACTTTGTCTTTCATGGTCACACAGACATCAGGCAGCAGGCCGTTTACGCACAGGACAACGTGACGATTGGCAACGCCACGGCCACGATGGGCGTTCGTTTCGACAACTACAACGGAATTACGAAAGGGCGATTGGTTCAGCCTCGGCTGGGCATCTCTTACCAGGTGAAACCAACGTCGACGGTTCTGCGCGCATCGTTCACGCGCAATTTCGAAACGCCGTACAACGAGAATCTTGTTCTTTCCAGCGCCACCGGCGCTGGCGGTCTGGCAAATGGAGTTCTCGGAGACACGAGCAATTTGCCTCTGCGTCCGGGCACACGCACGCAATTCAATGCGGGATTACAGCAAGCAGTTGGCCGGTACGTTGTTCTCGACTTGGATTACTTCAACAAGCGGACGAACAACGCCTACGACTTCAACGCGCTGTTGAATACTTCTGTCGCCTTCCCGATCTCATGGCAGAAATCAAAACTCGACGGCGCGTCGTTCAAGTTCAACCTGACGAATTACAAAGGCCTGACCGCCTTTACCGTCGCCGGGCACACCCGCGCGCGTTTCTTCCCGCCTGAGACCGGCGGCCTCTTCTTCAACTCTGACTTGCCAACGGGCGTGTTTCGCATCGATCACGATCAGAAGTTTGAGCAGACAACTCAAGTCCAATATCAATTCGAGCAGTGGAAGAAACTTGAGCCTTACGTGAACTTCACCTGGCGCTATGACAGTGGACTGGTCGCGGGCTCGGTGCCTGACTATGCGACCGCTTTGGGCTTCACGGCCGATGAACAACAGCAGATCGGATTGTTCTGCGGTTCTACATTTGCGACGCTGACGAACCCAATCCGCTCCTGCGCGTCTAACAATCGCGGCGCCTTGCGCGTTCGCATTCCCGCCGAGGGTACAGAGAACGATGACACCAACCCGCCGCGAATCGCGCCGCGACATCTGTTTGACTTCAGCGCTGGGACCGACAACCTGTTCCGCGCGGATCACAACAAGGTCAGCTTGCGCTTCACCGTGGTCAACATCACGAATCAGGTTGCCTTGTATAACTTTCTGTCGACGTTCAGCGGCACGCACTTCGTGACACCGCGAACTTTCCAGGTGCAGGCAGGGTTTTCGTTTTAGGACGGAGTAAGTCCAAAACAATAAGGCGTGCGGTCTTCCGAGTTCGCACGCCTTTTGTGTGAGCGACGATCCGTCGTGGTTGGCGGCGGAAACGCGCCCGATCAAGATCTGGTGTTGCCCATGATTTATGAATGGGTTGAGCGTGGTGCTGAGCGGCGCGCGATGACATCGGTGTGATTTCAGCGTGTAAGGTCAGCGATAAGATTATCGCGACTTGAGTCTTGATCGGGTCGCTATGCTTCGCACCCTCACCTCTATCCTCTCCCGGAGGGAGAGGAAGAAAAGCGCCTCGTACTGACACGATCCCCACACATCGGGATTCTCTTGAGAAACAGCTATCGCGGCTCAGGTTTAATGACTTGGCATGTTGCTTCAATTTGACGACCGCCTCACGGCTTGCGCCAAACCGCAACTATGACTGTGCCACAGGTGCCGACTGCGGTCTGCTTATAGCCCTGCTTCTTATATTCCGCGTTCTTAGTCGCATAGTCTCCGAGGCTCATGCCGTGGTGCGAAATCCAGCTGCCCTTGGCCGGAATCCAGTTGGTGTCATAAGTGGCGCCATTGTTCTTGCAGCTCACCTTGTCGAGCATTTCTCTCGAATCGGCGAAATGGTCGAACACCCGCTGATAGGCGGAAGCTTCGATGCCGTTGTAAGTCCAGTTCCCGATCGGGTGCGGTGGCCACACAAGGATCGTGGCCATCGGCAGTGCGCTGCCATTCAGCGCGGTCCACGGCCCGTTGAGACTGGCGGTGTTGTTGTTGAAGGGCGTCCACATGCCGCGGGCGAATTTCATTGGCTGCCAGGTGTTCGACGTGTTGACGATATGGACGTGCAGGTGCGGCTCAGAAGAGTTGCCAGAATTACCGACATGATAGAGCAATTGCCCGGCCGTGACGTGAGCGCCGTTTGTCACGGTCGCCTCGGGCTGCGTCCAGATCGGACCGCCCAGCGCCGTGCCCGTCAGGAACACTGCGTTGTTGGGGCATAGGCTGGCCGGGATATCGCCGGTTGGGGCGTGCGCGTACAGTGCGATGTTGCCGTCATCCTGCTTGATCCATAAGTGGTTGCCCTGAAGCAGAATCTTGCCAGTGGCGATCTCCGCCCGTTTGGTGTGGCCTTTGTTTTCCGGCGCATTACGCCAGCAGCCAATCACCGTGCCACTGGCCATGGCATAGACCGGCCGGTTATAGATTAGGTAATTGGAATTGATGGTCTCGTCGGTCGTGTTTTCTTTCAGAAACTTCCAGTCGTTGTCGGCAACGCGGCGCAGAATCCGCAAGTCTTTGGCGCCGGTCTGCGGGCCGCCGCCAGGCGCGTGGACCACGGTGACGATCCGCTCGCCGGGTTTGAGATCGTTGGCGTGAATCGGAAATTCGACGACCTGCGCCCGCGCCGATATCACGCCTGCGAACGCCACGGCGGCAATCATGATCCCATGGTGCAAACGATTAGGTTTTCTCATCACTAAGCTCCTCCTGGTAAAGCTGGGGACAGATTTTCAAACTGGCGGACTTGCGACGACGCAGAATGTCCGCGTCAACCAGCCGCGGAGCGGTCGGCATATGATAGCCCCGGGTGAGCGAGCGCAGCGAGCGTTGATGCGGCGCTGAAAAGCAAGAATGATTAGGACGGATGAAGGCGGAATCGTTCTCTTTTGTTCATCCTTCATCCCTCATCCTTCATCCTGCAGTTCAGCCTCGCGTCCACAGTGCCTGATTTCATTTGCCCGGCCTTCGGTAGTCATACTTGTCCTTTGGCAAATCGCCTATTTTCACTTTCCAATCCTCGCTCAAGGCCACTTGAATTGTCGAAGCCAGCATGAGAGACAGTGCACCTAAATCCTCATCGCTACACTCCTTGTTCTCATAGTCTCCTTTTCGCTCTAAACAATCACCGAACTCCGCCATCGCCCCGGACACCTCCTTGGTTTCAATGACAGCAAGAGGCCCCTGATACAGTTGCCAAAATGTTTCTTCTGCTTTCCTTCTAAGGGATGGGTCCTTTGTTCGGGATATTGTTGCCGCTGCGGCAACGGCTTCAAAATACAATTGCAGCTCCTTTTCCCAGAGTGGCTTAGTAAATTCTCTAATCCTGGTTTCCTCCGCTGTTTTCATGCCCTGTTGTAACTCCTGGAGCTTTTGATTCTGTTGTATCTGTAACTCCTGAGTTTTTTGGTCTTGTTGTTTTCGAAATTGGTAAACACCAAAGGAAAAGCCAGCTACGGTAATCAGTATTGTAAGTAACGGTAGGTATCGGGCGACTCTATCTTCCCAAACGTTCTTGCTCCTAAGACTTTCGATCTCAAGTCTTAACTTTTCCAATTGCGCCGCGACAAGAGGATCACTTGGATTCTTGGTTGGCGGGTTTTCCATAATCAGGCGTTCCTCCTGAAATACTTTGGTTGGATAAGAAGTAAACGCATAACGGCGGAGTTTACGCGGCGGCGCGAAACCTTCCCGTTGCTCTTAGCACTTTGTCCTTAGCTCGCTCTCGCGGGCTAACGATTTGTTGGGCCAATGTGATCAGTGAGCATGCCCTCCGTCTTCTGTGGCCATCACAATGATATAAGCAGTACGCGCCCCACCCGAATATCCCGTATAGACGAACGGCAGTGCGGGATGTTTCTTTGCGGCATCTGTATTCATGCCAATGTCTGCGTTCGTAACCCCTGGCGCGTAAATCATATAGTGCGGAGGAAACAGAGTCTTGCTGATCTGCTTAGTCTTCGGATCGTATTGCACATCGCCTCTGAGCATATAAGCGATGCCGGTCTTATGCGGACTGGAAAAACGGCTCTCGCGAAATCCAGCGTCGATGTCATCGGCGATTTCGTTTGCCGTTTTCCCCTGCGCCATAAGTTCACCAACGCGAAGCATCACCGGCACAATCGTGGCGCTCCCCTCTGCGTCCCAACAGGTTGGCTTCAGATCGTTATCGCCCGCTTGATTGCCATCGCGATTGACCATGCAAGCAAACCCATTCTTGCCGCTGCGAATCTTTTCATAGCCTTTCTTTCCAAACACGTAAACCGTTGCCTCAGATCGCAGATGTTCCGGGGCAGCGCTCAAAGCAAGCTCGATCTCCTGTGCTTGCGGTAGAACGATGAGCGTCTGGGTAGCATCGATTGGGTTTTCGGCAGGTAGCGAAGAAACCCTCGACATGGGCAAAGAAATCAGCAGGACCAGAACTACAAGTCGTAGAAGTCTCATTTCATCCCTCGCACTACGCAATGGAGTGCCCAAAGTTGAGTTGACCGGGCGACGCGAATTCTTACCCTTGGCAAGTTTCCCTTTGCCCCTCGCTCATTCGCTCCCGCCGCTCGCGTCCAACGATTTGTTCGGTGGCGTAGGGAGATAACAGCCGAGTTTACCGCTTGGAAAAATTCCAGTTGTAAACCTGGTCTAATCCAGCCACGCCAGCGCCGAACATTGCTTGCCCGTTGTTGGAAAGAAATCCTTCGTTGCGTCCCAGCGTCCAATTAGGCATCATTCCTAACGATATCACTCTCGTTTCAGTCAAAGAGATTTCTTGGGTATTAGTATTTAGGGTACCCATGAGCGCAATTTGGCCACCTTTTTGCGTCAAGACCCCGTAAAATACGCCGCCTTCAATTCTATCAATGGTCAACACGCAGGGCGTGTCCGCGAAGTTTCCGTCCCATTTTCCGATCAGTTTTGTAGCGCCGATCTCAAGCCATGCTGCGGCGTCGGATCGTATTTTGGTCCCGGCGAATTTCAATTTTTGACCGCTGGTTACATCAATGGTTCCCCACATCTGGTCGTTTTCAACTTCGCCAGCCTGACTTTGTTCTGGGAATTCCAGATCCACTGAGCTACCAGACTGTTTGTATTTTCCGGCGTGTCCAACAATGGCATTGATTCCGGTTGTCATGTCCAAGTTATTGGTCAATGGGTTGAACCAAAGACCAGGCCGACGATTCAGAATGGTTACGCGACCAACATTTCCATTTTCTGAAAACTTCAGAAAGTATGTAGCTATCACGCCCTGTGTCCCCGGGATTTCGATGGGTGCGATTCTCCATGCCGTGCCGACTAGGTTTGGCGAGGCGGTGCGGCGTTGCCCGTTTACAGAAAAGGCCGCGGCCGAAAGAGTTAACGAAATACAAAAACACAGCGCTAAGTTCTTGAGGTTTGTCATTACCAATCCCCCGCCATAGTGACAGCTACCGAACTATGTATTAGGCCTACCGAGTAGATATAAGACACCGTCAGAGCGTCTTATGCCTACTAAGGCTAAAGATGGTCATTATACTCGCCACTTCTAACTAACCACGACAGAAATGGCGGCGAGACGCATCGCACATCTCGCCGCCTAAAGCTGAGTGGTACCCAAGAGGACTCACAACCCAGTCGTTCGTCAGATGCGCTGAGCTTGTGACATTCTCACGCAGTGTTTGCAGATCAATTTATCTAATGGCTGTGTCGGAGTGCCGGTCAGTCCCGTCTTTCTTTTTAGCCGAACTTTCTTAATTCGCAGTCCGCAGACGGTTGCCCCCGTCTTCGTATCGACTAGATGGTAAACAGATGATTCGTGGCTGGTGGCAAACATTGGGCGGCTTATATCACCGATCTAAACGTGAGACAATTGGCCTGTCACGCGCTTCAAATCCGCAATCCGAAATCCGGATTTCCGCAATTGGCTTGCTCCCGCCGCTCGCGTCCAACAATTTGTTGGGCATCAGTCCAGCGTAACAAAATCATTTCCAGTATTGGACAATGTAGCGGATACGATCGGGCCGTCGATTGTTGCGACCGATGAAGCACTGGTAATTGTGTTGCTGCGCCAGCGCCATCGCCGCCTCAGCGTCGTCGCGATTATCCAAGACTTGCAGCCAGATTTTGCCATCGCTAAGGCGCCATCCTTTGTCGCCGATATCTTCGATTTGCAAGGAATAAGGGTTGTATTGAATGCAGTCCTCCGGTCGCGTGGCCCGAGCCATAGCGACGATTACGCTAGTACAGGCAAGAGAAAGCAACAGGAGTAAAGCTAATGTTCTTGTTCTCATTTCGGCTCCCTTCGCTACGGTGTGCTAATGCCCAACGGCTGAGTTGACGCGGCGGCGCGAATTCAATCAAGCATCGTCGGACCAATTATGCTGCGAAACACGCTCCCGCCGCTCAGCGTCCTGCGAGTTGTTCGACGCCGCTACCGACGGCCTATCGAGTGATGACATCAAACCACGCGTCGTAGTGGGATCCGTCCCCATTCATTTTGAGTTCCATAGCTTCGTGCCTGTTTGGATCGATAAGAAAATGGAACAACCGATCGCCTTGATGCCAATCAGTACTGAGTGTTCCGTTTCTGTTCTCTATGTGGACGGTATAGGAGCCGAGGTAGTCGTCCGTATCAGTGAGGTTAAATCCTAATTGGGCGAGAGTCGCAACGACTACTCCTGCGCCGGCTATGACCGGATTAGGAACTCTACTGGCGAGTGTCCCAGCGAGAGTTTGGAGGTCTTGCGAATTACCACCGTCTTCCTCTTCGAACAGTACAGCGACATCCCAGCTTTCACCCGCGCGAAGGGTCTTCTCAAACAAGACTTTGTTCGTTATGCAGTGCGAGTCTCCACTAGGATTGTCACAGGGTTGATTACCGTCGTTCATATCCCAGTGACCGCTTGGTTGACCCGCTGCGGGGCCTGGCAGTCGACGCAGGGTAGGAGCACTGCTCCCAGTAGCGTAAACGAGAATATAAACTTCGTCTGCGCCTGCTTCAGTCGTGTGAAAGCACTTGAGCTCACGCAAACGAAGTTGCGCGGTGACGTCCCGGGGAGGCGGTGGTTGCACGGTATTGTCCTGGGAAGGCGTCGCGCGGCCGCCCGAAAGCAACGCAGCCAACATGACGACGCCCACAAGCAAGAGTGTCAGGGATTTAGTCATTTCTCCTCCAAGCTAGGTAAAGATTTTGATCCAAAATCGAAAAGCTTTGGCATTACACAATTACTTCCTCAGGCGGCGAACTAAGTATTAGCTGGAACCGTTCCGTCTAGCTCCTTATACAGCGTCTTATGCAGAACGTTCAACGGCCGGATTATACTCGCCAGTCTCAATGACGGGAGAAAAATGGCGGCGAGACGCCTCGCACATCTCGCCGCCTACAGCTGAGTGCCACCCAAGAGGACTCATCAACCCCTTCGTGAGGAACTCAGCTTTAATCCGATAAGTATTCCTCTACGCCGCCGGCGCACCTCCGCCACCTTTCTTTTTTCGTGGGATGACTCACCTTTCGGTCGTGGTAGTAACTCTAAACCCAACGCTCGCTGCCTTCTCTTCCGGGCGGACATAGCCCCAATTGACTCAGCCGATGCCCCTCAGAGCGTTCGGGTCATCGCGCGAGACGCACTTAAAGAGCCGCTTGGCCGTCCGAGGCTCGCAAAAAATCTTGCTAAACCTCCCCCGGAGTTCTAGAATCTCGCTCCCAAACGATTTGATTTGCAGGCGACGAGGCTGCATAGCCTCTTTCGATACAAACCTAGCAATTCCGTCCCAGCAATTCCGTCTTAGCAACTACCATGGAGGCGCCTCATGACATCCCCCAATTGCCGATATTTCCTTTTTCTGATTATTTGTTGTTTGTCTTTCGGCAGCGCAGAAGCAGCCACCACTGAGAAGCCAGCACAGCCCGCCGGCCCGCAGGTGATTACAGTTGGCATCACCGAATATCAAGACGTTGAAGAAGTCTACAAGCGGTACGGAGAATTCTTCCGACAGTTGGCGAGCGTGGCGCCACCGGACACTCCGGTCACGTTCAAGTTGGCCATTGGAACTTACGGCGAAGTGCTGGATTGGTACAACAGCAGAATGGTGGACGTGGCCATCCTGTCAGCGATGCCGGTTGCCGATCTGTTGTTAGCGGCCCAGGACGAAAGCCTAAAGAGAGTCTACCTGGGCGATCTTAATGTATCGGCGGCGGCAGCTTCCACGGGAAAAAAGCTGAGTGACTCAAACGAGGCGACCCGGAACGATGATCCGTTTAAATACCGAACCGAATTAGTCACTCTCAATGCCGACCGGGACCTGATGACCTACGAGGATCTCAAGCAGTTCCAGTCGCAATCGAAGGTCAAATATCTGTTCGTGCGTCCATATTCCATGTCCGGATATATTGTTCCAAAATACGTGCTTAGCGAAAATGGCATTAAGGTGGGACCTGGCCAACTTGAATTCACCTACCAGCACGGCAAGTCGCTCCAAACGATGATGCGTGATCAAAAAAGATTGACTGCGAATGGTATGCACGTGGTTGCCTTCGTGCTTACCGATACCCAATACGATCCCAATCAGGCAGCCGATTACGACCCATCGCATGGCGAGGTCTTTCGCCGAATCAAAATACCGGACGGTGGTGGTAATGATCTGCTCGACGACATAGCCATTCCACGCGAAATCATCGTCGCGAACTATCATCAGGAGCCGGAAACTGTTGAGAAGAATATGAATCTCATGACGACTCTTCTCAACCGGTGGAAAGACAGCCCATTGGCTCGTCAGAGCAATCCTTCTGCTTCAATCCACTGGCGCCCGGGAACGTCCAACTGGCTCGACGACTATGCAGGAGTGAGAGATGCTCTCCAAAAGACGAGTCTTCCGAAACGGTCACTCTATCGATCAACTCTGGAAGATCTGCTAGCCGATCTTAAGAGCAGCAAAGCGGCCGGCCATCCGGCGCGTTTAGCGCTCGTACTGTCGGGCGGCGGCGCCAAATGCGCTTATCAAGCAGGAGCCATCGTTGCATTAGAGCAAAGACTGAAAGATCAGGATATTGATCTCGTAGTGGGAACATCGGGTGGCGCCATTAATGCTCTCCTGGTCGCTCTCGGCGTCACCAAAACGGACAAGGCCCCTGCGGCTTTGGCCAAAACCTGGCAGTCTTTCAAGCAACAGCAATTTCTCAGGCCGTCAAGACGCTTCAATGTGGTCTTTGGCTTTTGCTTCGGTCTGCTGCAAGCGCTCATTATCACAGTCGCCGCGCTGCTCTTTGGACGTCACTCGATGCGGTGGATGGCGACTATCGTTTTCTTTGTCTGCGTAGCGCTCGCCGAGATCGGCCTAGCCGTCTACTTTCATGTGACAGACTACCTCCCGCGTTTGCTTTTGCTTGAGGCGTGTCTCCTGCTTCTGATTATTGCGGGGGTCTTATTTGTCGGCTGGCTGATTGCCCTGGCGGAAAAAGCTGCGTGGAAGCGTTCTGTGCGGGGAGTAATCAGATGGAGATCAACGCTCCTTGTCACCGCAATTTGTTTCTTACTGGAAGCAATCGCTGTCCGCAACATACTAGGGGCCAGTTTCAAACGCGTCGGCTATGCTCTGTTTTGGGAAACGATTTTCCTGGCTGCCCTCTTGGTAGTTTTTGTTGGCGGAGGGCGCCTAACGGAAGCTCTCAACCGAAGACAGTCTATGCAACGGCTACGGCGCTGGCTTAGGCGAGAGCCGGAGCCGGAGCCAAATTGCACTCTGGACAAAGGTCCGCAAACGATACCGACTGGCGATGCTTTTCATTGGAGAAAATTGGCCATCGTGCTCATGGTTTTTTTCTCAGCCGCCGAACTGCTCATAGCGAAAAGCTCTTTCTTCGAGGATAGTCTTTCCAAATTGTTTGTTAATCGGTGGTTCGATCATTTGTGGACCCTGGTCGTCCTAATCAGTGTCTGGTCATTCCCCTACCCTTTGGCCCTGGCAATCTTAATGCTTTTCGTCGGCACCTTAATCCTTCCGGGGTTTAATTGGAACCGAGCCCGAGAGTCGGTCATTTGGTGGACCACGTTAGTGCTAATTGTGATGACTGCGTTCGTAGTGACCGAGCTTTTTTTTAAAGAGAGTTCTCCTTCCAAAGCTGAGGGGATCGAGGAGGCATTTACCACACAGATTCCGGCGTTATTAGAAGCGACGTTGAACCCGAAACCGACTTTTTCGGCCGCGGATAAAGCTTCGCTGGCGGCTCTTAGCCGAAGGATCATGGACGAAAACCTTTTGCAAAGAGACCTGATAATCACAACTTCGAAGTTACCGTTGAATCATCGAGCCGCAAAGAACTTTAACTCGCCGCGCCGCGCTGAGGCCTACAATCACGACGTCGATGTCATTAATGGGCTCCCTGAAGACATCTACTTTTACTTCAAGAAACGCGGTAACTTGTTGAAGCCGCCCCCTGATCCGAGTTTTGTTCCCCTCGAATCGAACGAGGACAAGCTGCTCGATATCGTGATGGCTTCAAGCACGATCTATCCCATATTTCCCTCTCGGCCTTTGAAGAACTTGAGAGTCGGCGTCGAAGAAACACACTCGTCTGTAAGGGCGCCGCTTGAGCCCGAGGTACGCTTCATCGACGGCGGGTTTATTCACAATATCCCGCTCAAAGCAGCAATTGATTGGGGCGCGACTCACATCATCCTAATCGATGCTTCGCCCAATCAGGAGCAACTTGAACCTTCTGATTTCGTCGACAACCTGATGATGGCGTTTGGTTATCTGTTTTCGCAAGCTCAACGCAGTGACACGGGATCGGCTCGCGGTCACGCGGAAATTTTCCAGCTGCGCCCGACGAGCCCGTGCGAGAAACAGAATGTTAAGCCGATCTGCACCTCTGACGAAGAAGGGGGTCGTCCTGATCCTGACTTAGACACGTTTGATTTTTCCGAGAATGCCGCCGGTCATGCGTTTCAGAAGGGCGAAGAGGATATGGTCAGCACCGACTCTCTTTTCATGAGACTTCCGGGTGAGTCACCCGACGCGGTCTTTCGCACGGTGACTGCTTCCGGCTTTCAAAGATAAGCGAGGGCAAGGTTCCCAGGGTGCCGTGAAATCCAGTGCCACCATCCAATTTCATGTATGTGGCTATACTTCGATGACTTAACAACTCTTTACAATTAAGGGGATTGACAGGTTCCGGGGCCGCCTTTAGAATTCGCATACTTCACTTCGCCGAGGAGCGACATGAGTCTCGTAAAAATTATCGTTATCACGATCGTGATCATCCTCAGCTTCCTGTTCTTTGGGCGGTTCTTGTTCTAACCTGCCCACGCATGGGCCGCTGGCCGAATCCTTCTAATCTATTTGCGCTCACGATCTGCTCGGTCGCAGTCTTTCTGCTTCTCTGCGCGCCGTTCCCGGCCAGGGCTCAGGAGCCGGACGAGGTTCTGCGCGTCACCACCGATCTGCTTCTCTTCCCCGTCCGCATCCGGGACCGCCACGGACAGGCCCTTAACGGACTGACGAAGCAAGAGCTGTCCCTGAAAGATCGGGATCATGTCACCAGTGACTTGTACCTGACGCAAGGCGTCGATCGCGTCGCCTTACTCTTTGCCTTAGATCAGTCAGGGAGTGTTCGACAGACCATTTCACAACAGCGAGATGCCGCCATCGCTTTGTTCGATCGATTCGGAGATAAGTCCACCGTCGCGGTGATGCGCTTTGCTGAGCGACCTTCCATCACCAATCCCTTCGGCCGCGAACAGGCTGCGACGCGCGCAGCCTTCGACGTGGCCGCGATTCCCAATCATCGGACCGCGATCTTTGACGCGGCGAAAGCAGCCCTCGAGACTTTCGATCAACTTCCGCGGGTGCGATCGGAACGGCATATAGTGATCCTGATTTCCGACGGCCTGGACAACGCCAGCATCACCAGACCCGAAGCCGTTGTTGAGATGGCGCGGGCAAAGCGTGTATCGTTTTACATTGTCCACTTGCCGTTACTGGAGCCGCGCGACGGGCGCCTGGCTATTCGCTCTCCATCGAAAGGCTTTCGTGAACTGGGAGAGAAGACTGGCGGTAAATACTTCCTGGTTGGCGACGCACAGTCAGCGCTCAATGCTCGTAACCATGTGGATCTGTCAAAGGTCTTCAATGAAATTGAGAATGACTTAAGGAGTCAGTATCTGCTGGGATTCTATCTCAACGAAGCCGCGAATGATGGCGCAAAGCACCGGTTCGAATTAACGGTTCCCGACGGTGTTGAGTACCAGGTAATTGGTTCCGGTTATTCGCGGACTCATCAGTTCTTTGTTGAGCGTCCGCGACCGGCGTTGGCTCCCAACAGGTGATTAGCAAACTATGACACGACCAGAGGGTGAGGGTTTACGAAAAATTCGACGCGCGCTGATTAGCGTCTCGGACAAGACCGGCATCGTTGATTTCGCGCGCGAGCTGAAAGACTTCGGGGTCGAAATCATCAGCACCGGCGGTACGGCCAGGACTCTGCGCGAAGCCGGCATCGAAGTCCGCGACGTCTCAGACGTAACCGGATTTCCCGAGATGATGGACGGCCGCATTAAGACTCTTCATCCAAAGATTCACGGCGCGCTCCTCGCGCTGCGCGACAACGATGATCACGTGGCGGCGATGAAGCAGCACGAAATCGGGCCTATTGATATGGTCGTAATCAATCTCTATCCGTTCGAGGAAACGATTGCCCGTGACGGCGTGACGATCGAAGAAGCGATCGAGCAGATCGACATTGGCGGGCCGGCGATGATTCGCTCGGCTGCGAAAAACTACCGCGACGTCGCGGTGATCACATCGCCTAATATTTACCGGCAAATCCGGACAGAGATGATCCTCGACGAAGGCGCGCTGACGCTGGCGACGCGCGAGGCCCTGGCTCGATTAGCCTTCATGCGCACGGCGTTTTATGACTCGGCGGTTTTTCCTTACTTAAGCAAGAATCTTGAAGGCGCAAAGAACTCGCTTTTGTATCCGCCGGTGCCGGAAATCATCGAGCGAATGTCGACCTACATGAATCTGTTTTCGACCACGATGAAGTCATTGCATGGTGACGCGTTTGAACCCGCTGAAGACGAGCCGTTCGCAGAACATCAGCAATTGTCGATGGGCAAAGCCTCAAACTTGCGCTACGGCGAGAATCCTCATCAAGCCGCCGCTCTTTACGAGATGACGGTGCGGGGTGGCGTAACTGCGACAGAAGGCGTGGCCACGAGCGATCAACTCAGTGGCAAGGAGATGTCTTTCAACAACTACGTCGACGCGGATGCGGCGTGGCAATTGATCTGTGATTTCGATGAATTGGCTTGCGCGATCATCAAACACACGAATCCGGCGGGCGTCGCCTTGGGCGCCAGCGCGGCCGAAGCTTACCGGCGCGCGCTGGCGTGCGATCCCGTTTCAGCCTTCGGCGGCATCGTTGCCTTTAATCGGAAGGTGGACGTTGAAGCTGCGCGTTCGGTCATCGAAATATTCACCGAGGTAATCATTGCCCCGGATTACGATGACGATGCGCTCGAAGTGCTAAGGACGAAGAAGAATTTACGAGTCCTGAGTGCGGGCGAGGCCAAAGTCGCGGAAGGCCTGGATTACAAACAGATCTCTGGTGGCATGCTCGTGCAGACGCGCGACACCCACCGGTTGAGTCGCGACGGACTGCGCACAGTTACTAGACGAGCTCCGACCCCACAAGAGATTGACGATCTGCTCTTCGCCTGGACTGTCTGCAAGCACACAAAATCAAACGCGATTGTTTACGCGCGCGACAAACAGACCGTGGGCGTCGGCGCCGGCCAGATGTCCCGCGTCGATTCAGTGAAGA
>Ga0134121_10002539_pt1 | contig 15717 bp, 10 predicted proteins | sample KB301_FD_96463 | JGI IMG/M metagenome (GOLD analysis project Ga0134121, IMG submission 96463) | Terrestrial soil microbial communities without Nitrogen fertilizer from Kellogg Biological Station, Michigan, USA - KB3-0-1 | ecosystem: Environmental > Terrestrial > Soil > Unclassified ... | reverse complement strand
GACCGTGGCCTGGAACGGCGCGGTGGTCGGCTTCAGCCCGCGGCGGATGGCGGGAAAGGAGACGTCGAGGTCCGTCCGCGCGTCGACGTTCAGCGAGCCGCCGTTCACCGACGACAGCGCGGCCGCGAGCTGGGCCCGCGCCTCCCGGTAGTCGACCTTCACCTCCGCCTTGCCGAGCGGAGTCTGCCCCGCGCCGAGCTGCTCGGTCCGTGCCTCGGCGACCAGTGTCGGCGCCTGGAGCGACCCGCGGCCCTGCACGGTGGCCTCCACGGTCCCCCGGAGGCGACGCGCGAGCCGGCCCTCGCCGACCACGACGGGCAGGCGCGAGAGATCGAGCGGCCCGAACTTCCCGTCCAGCTTCACCACGACGTCGTCGAAGCTCGTCCGCGCCTGCAGATTCTGCGGGGACGCGCCGACGTCGAGGGTCACGTTCACCAGGCCCCCTCGCGCATCGTGCGCCTCGACCATCGCCAGGATCGTCTTCTCCGCCTTGACGTCGACGGTGACCTCCGTCGGATCCATGGGCGGGGTCTGCAGCTGTTGCGCCTGGAGCTTGAGCTCTCCCGTGGGTGCGCTCACCGTCCCCGCGACGTCCGCGTCGAGACCGATGCTCCCCGAGACGTCCCGAGGCAGCAGTCCGGACTCGCGGAGCGGCTTGAGCTGCAGCCCGGCGATGCGCGCCCGCGCCTGGAGCGGTGCCCCCTTCAGCGTCTCGGCCGGCCGGGCGTCGGAGACCAGTCTCGCCAGCGTCCGGCCCACCGAGACCTGCAGGTCGATGTTGCCCTGGAGCGCCGTCCCCTTCAGCGAGGCCGAGAGATTGCCCTTCTCCGGTCCGTCCACTTCCACCGCCAGGTCAGTCGGGGGGAGCTGCCGGTACTTCACGCCGTGGGTTCGCGCTGCGGCCTTCAGGACCGGCGCGTCGGCGTGGCCGGACAGGTCCACGCTCAGCTCGGCCGTGCCGGTGACCTCCGCCTTCTCCTGCTCGCAGCCGCGGGTCACGAGCTTCATCCTCACCGCGGTGCAGATGACCTTCTCCAGGTCGAAGGTCGGCACGGTGATGCGCGCCTTGACCGGCTCGTGGCGGCGGCGGCGGAGCGCGTCCACCGGCAGGTCCACGTCCGCGCTCAGCTCGGTACCGAGCCCGCGCGCCTGCAGCTGCGCCTTCGCGCGCCGGGAGACCCACGAGCCGTTCCCCTTGAGAAAGAGGTGCTGCACCTTGCCCGCGGTGACGTCGTCCGCGTCCACCGTCGCCTCGAGCGACGGGTCCGAGACCGGTCCCTGCGCACGGGCGTCGAGGCTGACACGGCCGGCGAGCTGCATGTTCGGTGGGATGAGCGCGTGGGGCAGCTTCCCCAGGTCCACCTTCTGCAGCCCGACGGTCGCGTCGACCCGGTTCCCGCGCTTCCAGCCGCCGAGCCGGATCGCCTGGGTCGCGTCGTAGGCCAGGAGCCGCATCGGCTCGAGCGACAAATCGTTCTCGGCGAAGCGGACACGGGCCGGCGCCTCGAGCTTCCAGGTCTCCTCCGGATAGGAGAGGGTGAAGGTCTCCACCCGGAGTCCCCGCCGGTCCTCGTCCGACGTGCCGCCGAGGTGCAGCTCCAGCGGCAGGCTTCCGCCGATCCCGGCGTGGAGGTCCAGTGCGCGGCCGCGCGTGAGCAGCGTGAGGTCCACCGGCTTCAGCACCCGCTCGCCGAGGTGCAGCTCCTGCGCGCTGACCTGCGCGTTGGCGTCCAGGACCCGGTTCACGTCCTCCAGGTGGACCGAGAGCTTGAGCGCCCGGACGCGCGTGTCGGCGACCCGGAGCGACGGGAACGTGCCCTCGGCACCGACTCCCGGATGCCGCAGCGGTCCCTTGGCTTCGAGGTGAAGCTTCCCCGCGCCCGCCAGCGGAGGGAAGCGCGACGCAGAGAGGCTGCCGAAGGTCCGGCCGAGGAGCGCGAGGTCGGTGGCCTCGGCGTCGACGGAGGCCTCGATGGCCTTCGTCGTGCCCTTGCCACGCCCGGTGACGCGGAGGCCGGGGAGCACCGCCCGCAGCTCGCGCAGGTCGTACGTCCCGCGGTCGGCGGTGGCGTGGAGCTCCACCGGACCGACCGTCGCCTTCCGCACCTGGCTGGCCGGCACCGAGAGGTCCACCGCGCCGGTCAGCGTCTCCAGGCTCTTCCCGCCGCCCCGCATGTCGGCGGTGAGCGCGAGGTCGCTGACCGGACCGTCGGCCAGGAGCTGGGCCAGGTTCACGTGCCGGAGCTCGATGTGCCCCCGTTCCACCCGCACCGCCTTCACGTCCCCCCGCGCCTGCAGCGCGAGCTCGGCGCTTCCCGCGCGGCCCTTGAGATCTGCGCGGGCCGCGTCCCCCTCCAGGCCTCCCTCGCCAGAGAGCTCCACCGGGACGCTCGGGGTCCACGACGGCGTCAACGCCCGCCCCACCGCCGGCGGAACCACGAGCCGCTCCAGCCTGGCCTGCAGTGACGAGCCCTTCCGGGTCCCCGAGCCCTTCAGCACCAGCCCCGCGAGCCCGAGGTCCACGGCGGCGTCGAGGGCCTTCTCGTCGCCGCTGCCGCGGACCGAGAGCTGCAGCGGTCCCTGCAGCATCCCCGAGACCGAGGCGCGGCCCTCCAGACGGCCGTCGAACGCGCCCGTCGGCCCGGCATACCGCCCCCCGGCGCGGAGCTCGAGGTTGGTCAGCGCCACCCGCCGCGCCTCCTCGCCCTTGCCCTGGACCAGCCGGACGGCGCCTCGATCGAGGGTGAAGCTGTCCACCACGAAGGTGAAGGGGAGCGGACCGGACGACGGCTGGGGCGGCTTCGGGTTCCGGGCGGCGACCGCCCGGGTGAGGTTCATCCCCTCGTCGTCCGCGGTGAGCCACAGCTCCGGGTGCTCGATGCGGACGACGCTCAGGTGCACCGTCTTGCGGATCAGCGGAAGGAACCCGACGCGGATCTCGAGCAGATCCACGTGCGCCACCCGCTCGCCCTCGGGCGTCTCCAGAGTGACGTCCCGCAGGACGATGTGCCCGCCGTGGATCTCCAGCTTCCCGGCGGTCAGCTTTCCGGCGAGCGCCTCGTTGGCCGCCCGCAGCCCGAACGCGAGGACGCGCGCGCTTCCGCCCGCCGTCTGGACGTAGACCAGGACCCCGACCACGAGCAGCACCACGAGGAGGAGCAGCCCCAGCACCCCACGAAGGACCCACCGGAGCCAGCGGCGTCGCCGTCTCGGCGCGACCGGGGGAGCCTCCGGCGGCGGCGGAGGAGGCTGGTCTGGAACCCTGGACTGCTCCCTCACGTCAGTACGCCTCGCCGATGGAGATGGTCAGCGCGCAACGGCCCGCAGGGAAACCCGCGTAGGTGGGGCTTCCAGTCCCGATCCCGAAGCACTCCGTTCCGCCCGGGGCATACACCGGGTGCGCCGGGTCAGTGATGATGGGCAGCGGGCCGCCGTGGTTCAACCGGTAGGCGAAGTCGAGCCGGATGGGGCCCACGATGGTGTTGTAGCGGAACCCGAATCCGATCGCGTACTGCATCATGGGACCCACGTCGCGGAAGTCGAACGAGCCCACGCTGACGAACCCGGCGTCGAGGAACACCGCCACGGTCAGCGGGCCGATGATCTTGTAGCGGAGCTCGATCGAGCTGTCCCAGAGGCCGTCGCCGCCGACCGGGACGTAGGTCCCGTTGAGCTGCGGCGTGCCGATGCCCCCCACGAGGGGATTGGTCGGGGTGGCATTGTTGTTGGGCACCGGGAGCTGAGGCGAGAGCTGCCGGCTGCCGAAGCCGCGATGGAAGGTTCCTCCTCCGGAGAAGAACCGCGCAGTGATCGGGCTGGTCTCACTGGAGAGCAGCGTGCCGATCCGGAGCTTGCCGGCGAGGGTGAAAGGACCCCACGACTTGTACGCGCGCAGGTCCGGGAAGAGCCGCCAGTACGAGTAATCTCCGCCGAGGAATCCGCCGCCCCGCTGGATGGCGAGTGAGGCGAACCACCCATTGCGCGGCTCGAGCTTGTCGTCCCGCCGGTCCCACTCGATGAGCAGCTCCAGGAACGACAGGATCTGGTAGCAGACCGGGTCCTGGGGCGTCAGGTTGCAGCCGTACGCCAGCTGTGGGGCGCTGCCGGTGAGCCCGTTGGTGACGCCGGTGATCCGGTCCACCTCGATGTTGTACGAGGGGTAGATGCGGAAGGTGCTGTGCGGCTGCCAGACGATACCGGTCTTCGCCTTCACGCCGATGTAGCCGTATGCCTGCTCGATGTTCTTGTAGAAGTCCAGCGAGCTGATCCACTTGAAGTCCCGGCCCGGGAACCGCGGCTGCTCGAACTCGGCGTAGAGGTCGAAGATCGGCGCCTGCTGGTCGATGTTCCACAGCGCGGGGAGGAAGGCCCAGCCCACCTTCCCCCGGAGCGTGAGCCTCCGCAGGTCGCCGAGGAAGTTCCGGTCGGTGTACTCGGCGATGAGCCGGTACTCCTGCCGCACCGGGTCCAGCCCGATGCCCCCGCCGTAGCGGATGGTGTGGAACGGAGACTCGCGCACGTCCACGACCACCGGCACGACGTCGTTGTCGCGGTCCGGGCGGCCGGTGGTCACCTTGACCGCGCCGAACACTCCCATCTGGAACACCCGGCGCTGCGCCTCCTCCAGCGCCTTGTCGCTGTACCAGTCGCCCTTGCGGATCGCGCCCTGCGCCTGGTCGATGATGTACTTCACCGCCACCGACGGCCTGGGCCCGGTGGCGACGAAGATGTTGCCGAACTTGTAGCGGACCCCCGGGACGCAGACGAGGCGCACCCGGGCCGTCTGGTCGGTCGTCTCGACGAAGACCTCGCCCCGGACCGCGGCCTCGGCGTACCCGAGCTGCCGGAGCGCGGCGGCGACCTCCTTCTTCACGCCCTCCCAGCGATCCTCCTGGAGGATCTCCCCCACCTTCAGCGGGACGCTCCGGCGGACACTCCGCTGGAAGTCCGGCGGAAGCTCGTCCAGGCCCTCGATGTCGATGGCGCCGATCTTGGTGGGGTTCCCCTCGTTCACCTCGACGGTGAGCGCGACGCCGTCTCCCTCGTGCCTCACGTCGTCGTTCACCACCTGCGCCTGGTAGAAGCCCCTGGCCTGGTAGTAGCGCTCGATGCGACGCAGGTCCGCCTGCCAGGCGATCGGATCGAAGTAGGGCGTGGCCGCGAAGGGCCACCAGGACGGCCCGGTGGTGAGGATGTGCTCCTCGACGTCCCCGGCGGACACCGCCTTCGTCCCATCGATCTTCAGGGACTTCACCGGGGGCTCGTCGGGCTTCGGCTGCTTGCCGGCACAGGCGCAGAGCACCAGCGCGAGCAGCGCTCCGAGCCGCTGGGTCTGCCCTGAGCTCATGCGCCGGTGAGTCGGCCCGCGGCCTGGGTCAGCGTGCGGAGCCGGGCAGCCGCGTCCCGGACGTCCTCCCGGCCATCCAGCTCCTCCACCGGCGCCGCGATCCGGTAGGCCCAGTTGGCGTCCCCGAACGAGCCGGGGAGGTTGATGCGCTCCGTCTCGCCGGTCACGTCCTGCCAGGGGAGGAGGCACACCCGGGAGGCCGCGTTCTCCGCGGTGGCAAGCACCCGGGCGTGCACCTCCGGAGTGAACTTCGCCGGCGGGGGACGCAGCCCGTCGAACTCCGGCCAGGCGCTGGCCGCCGCGGCGCGCTCGTCGTCGCTCAGCGCCTCCCACCACTCGCTCACGGTCTCGGTGTCGTGCGTCCCGGTGGTGACCAGCGACACCTCCGGGTAGTCGTGGGGGTTCCGGTAGACGCGGTCGTCCTTCTCCCAGCGCAGCACCCGGTAGCCGGGGATCTGCAGCTCGGCCAGCGTCTTCCTGACGAACGGGGGGATGACGCCCAGGTCCTCGGCCACGATTCCGCTTCCCTCGGAGAAGAGCCGGAAGATGCGTTCGCCCAGCCGGCGCTGCACGGGCTCGTCGGCAGGCAGGAAGCGACCGCGGGGCGTCTTCTCGTCGCGGATCCACTGCCGGAAGTAGCCCACCGCATGGTCCACCCGGCGCAGGTCGTAGTCCGCCGCGGCGTGGAGGGCCCGGAGCCGGAGCCAGCCCCAGTCGTCCTTCTCCATGGCCTCGAAGTCGAAGTAGGGGAGCCCCCAGTCCTGCCCGGTGTCGGAGAACTCGTCGGGAGGAACTCCGAGGCGGGCATCGCGGCGCAGGTACTGGGGATTGGCCCAGGTGTCGGCGCTGTCCTGGCCGATGATGAACGGCTCGTCGCCGGCGAGCAGGACCCGGTGCTCCCGAGCGACGACCCGGACCGCGTTCCACTGCTCCTGCGCCACGAACTGGAGCCAGGCGTGGAAGCGGACCCGGTTGGCGAGCCGGTCCGCCACCGCGGCGAGCGCCTGCGGCTGCCGCTCGCGGACTCCCCGCGGCCACTCCCACCAGGGCCGCTGCTCCTGGTCCTCGGACATGGCCGCGTAGAGCGAGTAGCTGTCCAGCCACACCGCGCTCTGCTGCCGGTAGGCCTCGAAGCGGCCGCCGGGATCCGTCCCCCGCTCCTCGAAGCGGCGGAACGCGGTCCACAGCGCCGCCCACTTCACCCGGAGCACCGAGGGGTATTTCACCCGGTGGGCCGCGCGCGCCTCCTCGAGCAGCCACCGCTCCTCGTCGTTGAGGGTCGACATGCCGCCCGCCTCCCGGTACTCGGGGAGGGAGTCGAGATGGATGAACAGCGGATTCAGACCGAAGGCGCTGCGCGTCGCGTAGGGGCTGACGTCACCCCGCGCGGTGGGGAGCAACGGGAGCATCATCCACAGTCGCTGGCCGGCGCTCCGCAGGAACCGGATCCACTGCTCGGCCGCCCCGAAATCGCCGATCCCGAAGTCGTGCCGGCTCCGCAGGGAGAACACGGGGAGGAGCACGCCCGAGACGCGTCCGGTGTCGAACATGGTCGCCGGAATCTGCACCGAACGCACCTCGACGCAATCGACCCGCCTCGGGGGAGCAGGGCGTGGCCTGGACAGTGAACATAGCCTCGGCTCCCGGACATCCGCTGCCTCATTCCTTCTACGAGCGGCCGGCGCGGGTGGTGGCGCGCGCGCTGCTCGGCAAGGTGCTGGTGCACGGCGGCCGCGCCGGCCGCATCGTCGAGACCGAGGCCTACGTCGGCGAGCACGACCTGGCCTGCCACGCGTCCCGGGGAAGGACGGCCAGGACCGGAATCCTCTGGGGACCGCCCGGACGGGCTTACGTGTACTTCGTCTACGGGATGCACTGGTGCTTCAACGCCGTCACCGGCCGGGAGGGACGGCCGGCCGCCGTCCTGGTGCGCGGGCTCGAGCCGCTGTCCGGATTCGACGGACCGGTGCGGCTCGACGGACCGGCCCGGCTCTGCCGCGCCCTCGACATCACCGGCGCCCAGAACGGAGCGGACCTCCTGACCTCCGAGCTCCGCATCCTCGACGCCCCGGCCGTGCCCGGGCGTGCCGTCGAGCGGGGCCCGCGCATCGGCGTGGACTACGCGAAGGAGTGGGCCCAGGCTCCGCTGCGCTTCTGGGTGCAGGGGAGCCCGGGCGTCAGCGGCGGACGTCGGCCTCGACCCCTACGCTGACGTTCCCATGGAGGGCATCTCCGTGGAGGACTTCGACCTCGAGGTTCCCCAGTGCAGCCACTGCGGGGTGAGCCTCCTGACGCGGGATCAGCCGGAGGCGAGCCTGGTGGTGGCGCCGGACGGCTGCGTGCTCCACTGGTTCTGCGCCTATCCGGAGGGGGGCCCGGAGCGAGGACCGCGGGGGCTGCCGAGCTGCCCCTCGTCGCACGAGCACCTCGACGTCGGGTGGTAGCCACTCCGGGAGGGATCACCCGGCGCCGCCGGTGGTAGACCTCCGGTCCGTGCGTCCCCGCTCAGCCCTGTTGCCCGTCCTCGTCACGCTCGCGCTGGTCGGCTGCGAGCGGAAGCAGGCTCCCAGCCCACCGGCCACCTCGGATCGACCGGCCGAGGCGTCCACCCGCCCGTCCACCGGACCGCTGCTCGTCGGAACCGTCGGCGCTCTGACCGGCCCCGAGGCGCACTTCGGCGGTGAGAGCCGGAACGGAGCGCAGCTGGCCGTGGAGGAGGCCAACGCCGCGGGCGGCGTGCAGGGCCGCCAGCTGGTGCTCCGCTCGTACGACTCGCAGTCGCGACCCGAGGAGGCCGCCAACGCGATGACCCGGCTGGTCTCCCAGGACGGCGCGCTCTTCGTCGTCGGTGAGAACCAGAGCAGCCTGAGCCTGGCCATGGCCCCGGGGGCGGCGAAGGGCGAGGTGCCGATGATCTCCCCGTCCTCCACCAACCCTCGCGTCACGTCGGAGGGGGGGCCCTACGTCTTCCGGGTGTGCTTCACCGACACGTTCCAGGGGCAGCTCCTCGCGCGCTACGCCCGCGAGACGCTCAAGGCCGAGAAGGTGGCCATCCTGGTGGACCAGAAGAGCGACTACGCGGTGGGCCTGGCGAAGGTCTTCGCCGGGAAGTTCGGTGCCCTCGGCGGCAAGGTCGTCGCCGAGGAGGCCTACGCGAAGGGAGACACCGACTTCCGCTCGCAGCTGACCCGCGCGAAGGCCGCGCGGCCCGAGGTTCTCTTCATCCCTGGCTACTACAGCGACGTGGGGCCGATGGCCCGTCAGGCGCGCGAGCTGGGGATGCGCGCCACGCTGCTCGGCGGCGACGGCTGGGACTCCGGAGAGAGGCTCGGACAGCTCGGTGGCTCGGCGGTCGAGGGCGCGCAGTACTCGACGCACTTCGCCCCCGACAACCCGGGCGGACGGGTGCAGGACTTCATCGCCAAGTACAAGGCGCGGTTCGGCCACGTGCCGGATGCGCTGGGCGCCCTGGGCTACGACGCGGCGCGGGTGGGGATCGACGCGCTCCGCCGGTCGGGCGGGGTCGGCGGGCCCGCGCTCCGCGAGCAGATCGCCCGGACGCGGGACTTCGAAGGCATCACCGGACGCATCACCCTCGGCCCCGATCGCGACGTCGTGAAGCCGGCGATCATCGTCAAGCTGGTGAAGGGCGAGCCGGTGTTCGCCGCCGAGGTGTCTCCGTAGCCCCCGGGAACCGAGCCGTCGCTTGACCTCGGCTCGCCCCCCTGACAGACGTGGGTGCTTCCCATGACGCAGACCGACAGCGTCCAGGACGACCGCGAGCTCATGACCCGTGCGCAGGCCGGGGACATGTCCGCCTTCGAGGCGCTGGTGAGCCGGCACGAGGACAAGGTCTACGGACTCGCGCTCCGGATGACGCGGAGCGAGGCCGACGCTGCGGAGATCACCCAGGACACCTTCCTCTCCGCCTACCAGCACCTGAGCGAGTTCCGCGGCGAGGCGGCCTTCGGCAGCTGGGTGCACCGCATCGCGGCCAACAACGCCCTGATGCGGCTGCGGCGCCAGAAGGTCCTGGACATCGTCAGCGACGAGATCACCGGTCCCGAGTTCACCGAGCGGGGCAGCCTCGCCGAGCTCCCCGATTCGGACTGGAGCAAGCGGGCCGACGACAAGGTCCTCGACGACGAGCTCGGGCGCGCCATCCGGGCCGCCACCGACGCGCTCCCGGAGGGGTACCGGGAGGTGTTCCTCCTCAAGGACGTGGAGGGGCTCTCCTATGAGGAGATCTCGGAAATGGTGGGCATTTCCATACCCGCGGTGAAGAGCCGGCTTCACCGGGCCCGCCTGGCGCTCCGAGAGGCGATCGACGCCTTCTACAAAGAAGTGTGAAACCGGGACCGCTCCCGAGCATCATTGGGGCTGACGCCAGTCACGCATGTTCAACTGCAAGGACTCCATCGACTCGCTGCTTCCCTTCCTCGACGGTGAGATGTCGGCCGAGGAAGAGGAGCACCTCCGGAAACATCTCAACGGCTGCCCTCCCTGCGTGGAGTTCGTCCGGACCTACCGGGCCACCTCCCCGCTGTGCCGCAAGGCGCTGGTGAAGGCGATGCCGCCCGAGGTCGCAGGCCGCCTGAAGGCGTTCCTCCGGAACAAGATCGAGAGCAAGTGAACCTCCGGAGCATGGAGCTCACGGACCTGGTCCGGGAGCTCGCTCCGCTCGAGCCGCCGGCGCTCGCGGTGCGGAAGCTCTTCGCGGCCGTGCACGCCCACGGAGCCGGGTCGGTCGAGGAGCTCCGGGCGACCCAGCAGGTCCCTCGCGCGGTCCGGGACGCGGTCCTCGCTCGCGCCGAGCTTCCCTCGCTCACCGTGGTGGAGCGGCGCCGCGCGGACGACGGGTTCGTGAAGTACCTCTTCGAGTCGCCGCTCGGGGGACGGGTCGAGGCGGTGCGCATCCCGCTCTTCGACACCAAGTACGTCGTCTGCGTGTCCAGCCAGGTCGGCTGCGCGCTGGCCTGCGACTTCTGCGCCACCGGACGGATGGGCTTCCTCCGGAATCTGCAGACCTGGGAGATCCTCGATCAGGTCCGGCTGATCCGCGCCGAGGCGGACCGCCGCCTCTCGGGCGTGGTCTTCATGGGAATGGGCGAGCCGCTGCTCAACCCCACCGAGGTCCTCCGGGCGGCCCGCGTCCTGTCCCACCCCGCCGGCTACGCCATCTCGGGCAGGGCCATCACCCTCTCCACGGCGGGCTGGGTGCCGGCCATCGACCGGTACGTCCGGGAGGGCCACCCCTACCGGCTCGCGTTCAGCGTCACGTCCGCCATCCCCGAGAAGCGCGCCCGCCTCATGCCGGTCGAGCGGACGCACCCCTTGCCCGAGCTGGTCCGGGCCATCGCCGACTACGCCCGCGCCCGGCGGGAACGGGCCATGGTGGCCTATGTCTGCATCCGCGGCCTGAACATGGGACGGGAGGACGCCGAGGCGCTCCGCGACGCGTTCGCCGGGGTGCCGATCAAGGTCGACCTCATCGAGGTGACCGACCCCACCGGCCGGTACCAGCCGCCGGACGCCCGTGAGCTCGCGGAGTTCCGCGATCAGCTGCAGATCCTCGGGGCCCCGGTGGTGCGCCGGTACTCCGGCGGGAAGGACATCGGCGCGGCCTGCGGGACGCTCGAGGCCTCCTCGTACGGGGGAACACTGATCCCCCCGCCGGCTCGCTTTCCCCGGGCTGCTCAGTCCGGGTAGAAGACGACCCGGCGTTTTTTCCCTACTTCCAACTTTCCAGGGCGGATGGCAGAGTCCGACGCCCAACACAGCCATTCTCCGTCGGTCTTAGCCGACCCAGGGTCCATTCGATGTCGCAGCAGCGCAAGCCCGTGCGTGCCGCGCCTGAGCCCGGGATTTCTCGCCCCCATCCCGATCAGCGGACTCAGCGTCCCTTCTCCCGTCCACTTCCGGAACGCACCGCGCCGGCGATCACGCGCGAGGCGCCGTGGTTCGCCTTCAATGCGTCGTCGGTCCCGCTGACACCCGAGGGTCCGCCGTTCGGTCCCAACCGCTTTCTGCTCGGGGCGAACGTGCCGTGGGTGCATTTCGGCGTCGACATCGGAACGTCGCCGTGGCGTCCCGAGGGCGGGCTGCATGCCCATGCCGAGGACGCCGCGCTGCTCCGGCAGGTGTTCGAGCGCCTCCGCGGCGACGGGGTGCAGACCGCGCGCTTCTACCTCCTCGCTGACGGCCGGGGCGGCGTCCGCTTCTCGGACGACGGGACGCCCGAGGCGCTCGACGGCTCGGTGTTCGCCGACGTGGACGTGGTGCTCGACGCGGCGCGCGCCTCCGGCGTGGGGCTCGTCCTGGTTCTCCTCGACGGAAGCTGGTTCGCACCGGCGAGCATGGTCGACGGGCAGCCCGTGCGCGGGCACGCCGACACGGTGCGCGATCCGGTGAAGCGGACCGCTCTCCTGGAGCGGATCCTCCGGCCGCTGCTGATCCGCTGCGCGGACCATCCGGCCATCGTCGCCTGGGAAGTGGTGAGCGGAGCGGACGGATGCATCCCCGCCCAGACCGCGGCGGTGCCCGAGAGTCGAGGCGTGCTGGCCACCTTCCGGCGCAGGATGGGGATCGGCCCGCGGGCCGACGACGACGCCGCGCGGCCCAGCGTGGAGGAGATGCGGGCCTTTCTCTGCGACGCGGTGACGCTGATCCACCGTCACACCCGCGCGCTGGCCACCGCCGGCGTGTCCCGCTGGGGAGGTCTCGACCTCGTGCGCGGGGTGGGGCTCGATCTGTACAGCGTGGGCTGGCCTGCGGACGAGGCCGAGCTGCGGCGCGCGGTCTCGGACCTGCGGCTGGACCGGCCGCTGGTGCTGAGCGCGTTCCCCGGTGCCCACCCCCACCGGAGCATCAAGACCCTGCTCGACGACGCGCGGTGCGGCGGGTACGGCGGCGCGTTCGTCTGGTCGGTCCTCTGCCACGACTCGACCTCGGGCTACGACGGACAGGTGCCCCAGTGGGCGCTGAACCACGCCGGGCAGCTCCACCGGCGCGAGCTGCCGCCGCCTGCGCCGCCCGTCTCCTCCGAGGGGGGCGAGGAGACCGCCGAGGTTCCGGCGAACGCGCCGCTCGTGCTGAAGCGGTGAGTCAGGCCTCGGCCGCGTCCAGCCACAGCTCATCGAACCGGACCTGCGGTGGGGTGGAGTGCAGCCGCAGCCCCTGCACCCGCGGGCTGGCCGCCGCGTAGATCCGCTCGTGGTACAGCGGGATGACCGGACACTCCTGGGTCACGATGCGCTCGGCCGCGCGGTAGAGCGACATCCGCAGCTCGGGATCGATGCTCACCCGCGCCTCGGTGGTGAGCCGGTCCAGCTCCGCGCTCCGGAACCCAAGCCCGTACACGGTCTGCGCCGCCGAATGCAGGAGGAAGTGGAGGAAGTTGTCCGCGTCCGGGTAGTCGGCGATCCACCCCGCCCGGAAGGCGGGGAGGCGCCCCTCGCGCGCGCGCTGCCAGAAGTCCGTGGGGTCGATCTCGATGTGGGTGACCTCCACCAGCCCCGCGTCGATCAGCGGGCGGAAGAGCACCCCGTCCTCGGCCTCGGTGTTGCGGCCGGGCGGATAGGCCAGCTCCAGGCGCAGCCGGCCGACGCCCGCGTCGCGGAGCAGCTCGCGCGCCAGCGCGACGTTGGTCCGGGGCGGGGGAGGGAGCTCGCCGGTGAGGAGCGTCGGAGGGGTGAGCGTCGAGGCCACCTTCGCCCCGGGGTGATAGCGCTCCACCATCCCCGCCACGTCGAGGCCTGCCCGGATGCCGAGCCGCACTCGCACGTCGTCGAAGGGCGGCGTGTGCACCTGGAAGCCCATGAACCAGCAGGAGGGCTGGCTTCCGGCGATGACCTGCTGCGGGTCGACCTTCGCGTCGCGCACGTGCTCGGCGTACAGGCCCGAGACCACGTCCAGCTCGCCCGCGCGGAGACGCTCCAGCGCCGTCCGCCGGTCGGGATGGAAGACGAACTCCAGGCGGTCCACCAGGGGGCGGTCGGAGCGGAAGTAGGTCGGGTGCCGCTCCAGCACGACGCCGGTCGAGTCGATGGTCACCGGGCGGTACGGCCCGGCGCCGAGGAACTTCCCGGACGCTCCCATCCGCGTCACCAGCGTCGCCGGCAGCGTGACCAGATGGAGGAAGAACGCCTTGGGCTCGTCGAGGCGGATCTCCAGCGTGGTCTCGTCGACCACCTCGAACCCCGAGACCTCCTGACTCCGTCCGGCGAGATAGTCCTTCGCGCCCTCCACCTCCTTGAAGATCCACTGATCCGGAGAGTTCTCCGAAGGAGCGAGCAGCCGCTCGAAGTGGCGCTTCACGTCCGCGGCGCGCAGCGGCACGCCGTCGTGGAAGGTGAGCCCCGGGCGGAGGAAGAAGCGGTAGCTGCGCGCTCCGGGCGCCGCCTCCCATCGCTCGGCGAGCTCGGGGACCATCACCCCGTCCTCCTGGCGCAGGAGGCCCGCGTAGATGCTCGCGCCGATCTCCACCATCTGGTTGTCGAGGGTGAAGAGCGGATCGAGACCGCGGGTGGACTCGAACATCGCCGACTGGTGGATGCCAACTCGGAGGATTCCCCCCCGGCGCGCCTCGGGGAGACGGAAGCGGAACACCTCCGCCTGGAGGCTGGCGGCCTCGCGTGACAGCTGCTCGACGCTGCGGCTCAGCCCGTCGCCGATCCGGAGGACCGTCTGGGCGTCGCTGCGCACCTGCGCCACGTCCTCCGAGATGGCCGCGTCGCCCCGGGTCAGCACCGCGTGCGCGGCGCGGATTTCCTGCAGGGCGTCGGTCAGGCGCCGGACCGCGTCGCTCAGGGCCCGACCGGTGCGCGCCTGGCCCTCGGCCTTGGCGGATGCGCCCTGGGCGAGCCGGGCCATCTCCTGGGTCTGGCGCACCAGCTGGCGGCCGGCCTCGGCCTGCTCCACCGAGGCGCGGGTGAGCTCCACGATCCGGTTGGCCACCCGGGTGGAGGCCTGGACGACGTGGCCGCCCTGCGCCTCGAGGCGGACCGTCTCCGCGACGGTGGCCTCCACCGCGGCAAAGGTGCGCTGGGTGGTGGCGCGGATCTCCTTGAGCGACGAGGCCGCCCGGTCACCGAGGGCCACGCCCGCCGTCGCGCGCTCCCGCCCCTCCTGCACGTGGGTCACCGCCGCGTCCACCTGACCGCGGGTCTGCCGGACGATGGCGGCGATCTCCCGCGTGCTGCGCGCGGTGCGTTCGGCCAGCGACCGGATCTCCTCCGCCACCACCCCGAAGGCCAGACCCTGCTCGCCGGCCTGGGCGGCGATGATCGCCGCGTTCAGGGACAGGAGGTTGGTCTGGTCCGCGACCTCCTGGATGACGTCGACGATGCGTCCGATCTCCTGGCTGCGGTGGCCGAGCGCCTCCACGATCTCCGAGGCCCGGCGGATGGATTCCTCCACCCGGTACATGCCCTGGACCGAGTCGTTCACCAGCGCCTCGCCGCGCTCGGCGGTGCTGGTCACCAGTCGGGCCAGGTCGCCGGTCTCGCCCGCGCGGCGGCGCACGGCGTCGATGCCCTCCTCCACCGAGGTGACGAAGGCGGCGGCCTCGCCGGCGAAGCGGGCGAGCACGTCGCCGCTGCTCGCCACCGCCGAGAGGCCCTCGCTCATGATCTGCACGCGCTCGGTGGTGCGGAGCGCGAACTGGTCGAGCGTGCCCAGGGCCGTGGCCACCTGCTCGATGCGGACGGTCATCTCCGCCAGCGCCCCGGTCGTCTCCTCGGCGAAGGTCGCCACCTGGGTCAGCCGCTCGCCGGCCACCTGCAGCGAGTTCCCCATCCCGTGCACCGAGCCCAGCGAGCGGTCCACCGCCGCTCCCTGTCGGCGGGCCGACTCGAGCAGCGCCTGCGACTGCTCGCCCACGCCCTTCCCGGTCCGCTGGATGTTCCCCGTCACCCGCTGCACCTGGAACAGGGCGCGACGCAGCGAGAGGATCAGTCGCCGGACGTCCTCCTGGCTCTCGCCCGGGGCGACCTCGGTCGCGAGGTTGCCGCTCGCCAGCTGGGCGATGATTCGCGCCCGGGCCTCCTGCCCCGAGCGCGCCCAGCGGAGCCAGGTGAGCCAGCCGCCCACGGTGAATCCGAGGATGTTGATCGAAATCACCACCGGGTAGAGCACCGGCGGGAAGTGCCCCGGGTCGAGCCGATCGAGCAGCGCCGCGGTGACCAGCCCGGAGGCGATCCCGCCCAGCACCCCGAAGACGAAGAGAAAGCGCTTGCCGCCCATCCGAGGTGGACTCTACCCGTCGTCGCCTACCCCGACTCGAACGGGATGAGTGACACCTTCACCCCGCTGCTCACACCGAGCAACTCCTTCGCCTGGGCCGGCAGGTACACGATCTGGTCGTCGATGCG